>Ga0179593_1509662_pt1 | contig 29129 bp, 45 predicted proteins | sample CZODoug2_1_08_16_FD_185931 | JGI IMG/M metagenome (GOLD analysis project Ga0179593, IMG submission 185931) | Vadose zone soil fungal communities from Angelo Coast Range Reserve, California, USA - CZODoug2_1_08_16fungal (PacBio error correction) | ecosystem: Environmental > Terrestrial > Soil >... | reverse complement strand
TTTCTTCTTTCCTTCATTTCCCCCCTTCCGTGCGACGGCTCTGCATTCTGCACACGCGCCCCTGGCCTTCTCCCACCCGGCTTCTTGCCATTCGTTTCGCCTTTTTCCGGTTCCCGGCTCCAGTTGGTGGCCGGAAAAGGCCCATTAGCCACCCTAACCGCAGCATTCCCTACCTCCCTTCTAGCACCTCGACTCACCGGTTCTAAATTACCTTTACACTTTCCATTAAGGCACTGAGTTTCCCCCCCATTTTCCTTTTTTTTTTGTTCCCCTCTGAACCGTTGGCCCGAACTACCAGGGCCGGGGCAATTTCCATTTCCCTTTGTTGGTGACTACAACAAAGTGTCTCCCCCTCTGCTTTGCCCTTCGAAAAGTCAATCAAAAACCTTTCCTATGCTTGCGTCCCCCTGAGATTGGGACTCTTCAAACCTCCTTTTTTCCAAAGACAGGTCCCCCCATTTCGGATGACTTGGACGTTTTTGTTGCGTGTGCGCTACCTGGAGAGTGTTGTTTTCCGCGCAGTATGGATCTTTGACTTGGTCTGTGGGGGGGATCTTACAGGTTGAACAACTTAGATTGATTGACCGTGATTGGTGTTCTGATATAGTTTCCTCCCCCCCCCCCCCCTACAGTTGGGTTTTGTTGAGGCAGGGGTTTTCGGATGAGTTTTCACGAACTTACTAACATAAAAGAACCCCCCCCTTATCTTAAACTTCTTATGTCAAAGTAAAAACCCCCCCCACTGTGCCTTTTGCATTAGATCCATACCCCCTTTTGATCCAATTTCTTCTCCCCTGGTATATTTCACCACTGCAAGCCATTTCCCCCATGGACACTCCCCTGGGTTTGAAAGTTCTGTCCTTTTTCCAAATTTCTCTGCCGTCACTGTGGTTTGTTGTCTGTTTTTTCCGCCCTGCCTTTCCCGGCCCTCCAAGCCGCCGGCTGCCTTTCCCGACTATTCCCCCCCCCCCCCTGATGGGGCAATTTACTTTTGTTCCTTAGTGGAGTGACCCTGGGACGGGAAATGTCTTTTAAAGTTGACAATTGGATTTCATTGGCCCCTTTTCTTATGTGGGTCACGTGTCCCCGTGGCTTTTTCTCAAAGTCATGAAATGTCCTAGGTCCTCCAGGGGGTCTTTTTAATGTTTTTTTTCTTTTACAAAATGTTTGGGCTTTCCTTGATGAAGATTTTTTCTTACGGGGAGGAGGTTACTGTTAACCCCTCTTTTTCTTTTTCCCGCCCCCTGTCCCAAAACGTTCACAACAAGGAATGGTTTTTGGCCCCCCGGTGTTCCATCCTTTTCCTGGCTTGTTCACCCATTGTTCCGTTCCGGTTTTCCCAGTAATGCTGTCGAGTACTTCTCCTCTTCTGTTCTTTCCTTTGAATGCTTCTCTTTTTTTACATATCCCAAACCCCACCCCGCACTTCTGGGCGACCCACTATGTTGTTTTTCTCTCACACCCGTGGGAGTTCACCTCCTTCCTTAAGATTGCAGTGTTTTTGTGGTGACTTTTTACGGGAGACAACTTTTTCTTTTCCCCCCATTTTTGTTGGGAAGAGAGGACGTTTTTTTTTTTTTTCGCTTTTCTTCTCGGTTCCCAAAGTGACCATTTGTGGTCTTTTTTCGTCCGTCTTTCCGAAACTGGCGGGGTCTTTCTTCTTTTTGGAAGAAGCAATATGACTCCCTCCCCCCCAACTGCTTTTGTTGAGATCCTACCATGCCGTCAGCCTTAAGCATCCATTTTGAGTTTGATCGTTTCAAGGAACAAACCCACCCCCCCCACTGGCATGTTTTCTAGGATGTTTTGGTCGTGCCCTGAACCCCTTTTTGGCGTTTTTTTCAGTCCAGAACTCTTCTCTTCTTGGGCTGATATGACCTTTAGTCATGTCTCCTTTTTTCGGGGCGTTTTAAGGTCTGACCACTTGAAGGCTCTTGTTGTGTTCCTTTTTTTTTGGGTTTTGTTACTCCTGGGCCCTGTGAATTTCTTTTTTGGGGGCCCCGGAAGTTGGTTGATGGTGTCCCCCCCATACCTTGTGATGAAATTCTAATTCCTTCTGGCGGAGCTCATTTCCTTCCATTTCTGTTGATGGGGGAACGGATTTCCCGGCTCGTTAATGTTAATTCCCTTTTTCCGGGTTCTTCGTGGGATCTCTGCTTCCTTCGGCCCCCCCCGGAATTCATTCTCCCCCCCTGTTAAACTACGATTTTTGACCCTTTTTCCGTTGGAACGTCAACCTGTTACGAAAAAATTTTCCTCAGATTGGACATGACCACTTCAGTGAAGTAACCCCATCTTTCCCCTTCTGCTTTTTCAAGTTCACCTCAACCCCGCAAAAATAAAGGCACTTCTTTTGGTCCTTTCAGTGGCCTTCTTCTCCCCCATCTCGAGCATGAAAACCCCAAGGGAGCTCTCCTTTTCCCCCTGAGCCGCACCCTCCCCCCCTTCAGTGCAAGGGTTTTTGTTCTTTCCCCCATGACCCCACACACTGCTCTTTCCCCGCGTTGTCAAATTTCACCCTCCCTTACATCCGTCTTTTCTTTTGTTCAGGGTCTCTTTGCTTCATCTCTCTCCAACCTCTCCCCTCTTGTTTTGGACCCCAAACCAAAACCCCCCTTTCCCTGGCTCAAGCCATTTGGATGTGCTTCCGCACCCAGCCCTTTGGGGTTAACCCCTCTTGGGGATCCCTCTCTCTTTTGTTTTCGCAGCCAGTCCTTTTTCTTTTTTTGATGTGGCTGTCCTTCCTGACTAACCTCATCCTTTTTTTGAGAGAGACTCTTTTCCTTCCCTTCCCTTTTTTTCTTTGCACGCTTTTTTGCTTTCACTTTTTTCTGGTTCTGAATTTTTGACAATCCTCTCCCCCTTTGCCTGGCTCAAAAAAGTAGGCGGCTGGTTGGATGTCCCCTCTTTTTTGTTACCACCCCCCCTCTACCCTTTCTGTTCTTACTTTTTTCCCACCCCCCCCCATCCTTTTGTTCCCTTTCCCCAGCTTGGTGTGGTTACTTGAATTTTTCCCACCATTGATTTTTGCCCTTTTTTTCTTCTGATGGGGTTCCCACCCCCATACTTTGGCCGTTTCAACCCCAAACGCCGTTCACCGATCCTCTGCTTTTTCTCCGGGATTTTTTTCCCACCCTCGCTCGGTCCCTGCTTTTTTTGAATCTAGTTTTCCCCTTCCCATACCTTTTCTGTGCTCTCCTGTTTTCTTGCTCGCTCCTACGTAAAATGGCTTTGTCCCCCCTGTCTCCACGCATTTCCCCCCCTCTTCCCGTTTTTTTTTTCCCAGTCATTCCCCCCGGTTGTAATATATTCTCCCCCTGCTTCTTTCCTTCTAACAATGCCACACCCTCTTGCAAAACCCCCCTCCACACTCCCTCGTCCTCCAAACGGGTTGGCCCCCCACTCCATTCTCCATGTTCCCCTCTTGTTCCCCCCACAAACCTTCCGAGGTGCAAAAGCTATTCTGCCGCCGGTTACCCCCAAAGCCGTTTCCTCCCCCACCCAAAAAGGGCCTCGCCCCTCACTCCAATCTTTATGGGGCGCCCAACCTGATTCCCTTCCATTCCTTCCCCACGGAATCTGCACCCTCCTCATTACTCGCTTTTCGTGTAAACTTTTTTCTCCCCGGCCCCTCCCCCCCAACAGCAAGCTTCTTTGTTTTTATTCTTCTTCCCCCAAAACCTAATGTTTATGGCCCGCTTCCGTTTATACCAAACGTTTACCCAACCTTTTCTTAAAGGTCCCCCTTTCCCTGTGCCCCCCATTGCCCGTTTTTCGTCTTTCCCCCTGCTTATGCTATGCCCCATCACCCCCCCCACCAATCATGATAAATCGACCCCTGTTTTCGTAGGTTTGGTTTTTCAAACCCCTCTCGTTTTTCCTCTCTCAAGCTCCTTATCTCTTTTTCTCTCTCCTTTGTTTGTGAGCGAGCCCCTGGTGTGCCCCTTTCTCGGTGAAATATTTGAACGGTAGTTTCTATTTTATTTTTTTTTTTCTTTTACGGGCATGCTTTTTCTTTTTTTTTTACAAAGTCTGCTTCAATGTTTCCCAAATGGCTGCCCGCGGTCGCTTATTTCCACGTTTTTTTTTCGTTGGTCTCAGTCTCTGACCTTTTTTTTGTACACCCTCATCCTTCTACTTTTCCTTCTTTACTGGACTTTTTTTGTCATTTGCTTCATTTCTTCTTATTGGTGCCCCATTCCTCGCTCTATTTGTCCCGCTTTTTTTTTTGGTAATTTTCATGGCCGGGTTCACCCCCTCTCTCATTTGGTGCCCTTACCTCTGCTTTTTGCGCTGCGATCTTTTGTTGATTCCCCCCTCTTTTGATCACTCCCGGCTCTGGGAATCAATAATCCCCTCCGCCTTTTTTTGGAATTTTTTTACTTCCCCCTGGCGCTCTTCCCTTCCTTTGGCACAACTTTTTTTTCTTGGTTCTTCTTTGATGGTTGCCTTCCTTTTTTTGTTTCTTTAAACTGACGCCCCGTTTTCCTTCCTCCCGGTTACCCTTTTCCCAATTCTGGAATAACACTGTCTTTCCAATCTTTTTAGCCAAATCTCTCTTTTCTGTCTGTCCCCCCCCCCCTTTTCTTCTCTCTCCCGCCCTGCCCCACCAGACCTTGCCACCGGTCTATGGTACCCCTCCGCTGTCTCGTGCCCCTTTTTTCCCCCCATAATCCAACATACGCTCTCCCCCCCTTCTACAAGGATTTCGATCGGTCCCGCCTTTTTCCCCCCCGTCCAAAATACCGTGACCCTTTCCATTCCACTCCTCCATGCGATTCATTCCCTTGCCCCTTTTTTCCTCAAAATCTTTCCGGGCCGCCCCCACAGGCATCTCTTGGGTTCCCCGAATGGGTGGTTTTCTTTTTCCAGTGAAACCCCCCCATTTGGGCGGTTGTCCACTTTTTCGGTGTGCCACCCCGACGCCCCTACTTTTTCCTCCGGCAGAGCACTTCTTTCATCATCTCCTTCCCAACCCAAAGACGCCCTAACCCGCTCAAGTCACCACTTTCCTTTTCTTTTTTTTTTTTTTGCCTCAAAGTTCTTTTTTTTCTACAGATGATGAGTTTACCCCCCAGCATCACTCCTTGTGAATGTGAGCATTCCCCCATTCGCCTTAGGGAACTCCGGTCAACTCCTTTCCGGGTATGTTTGTTGAGACCGCACCCCTTTTTTTCAGCAGCTTTTTTTTGCGGAGTTTTTTCACTCTTTTTGGTAAATCTGGTTTTTGGATTTATTCTCCTCGCTTATAGTTTTTAAGATGTAAAAATCCTTCACTGATTGCTCTACCCCAACTCTTTTGCCTTCCCCCCCAAGCACCCTTTCCCCAACTTTCTAATGACTCTTAGGGGTTTCGGTCCACTTTCCCACCTTCAACGGCTTCGTTCCCCCCCCCCTGGGAATTCAATTTCTCGATTTCTGCTACTCCCAAGTTATTTCATCCTAATTTCCTCGGTCCCGGGTGGTGTTTTTGAGTTTGACGTTCCCCCCGATGCCCTTGCCAAGCCATTGTTCCGATTGAAGGTGACTTCCTCTTTCTTATTCATTGCTGCAACCCGTTTTCCTGATTCCCAAATTAGAGTTGCCTCTCCCGATTTCAATTTAGCCCTCTTTTCTCCCCCTTGCGATCCTTGGTACCCTACGTCATTTTCCTCGGTCATGTTCCGACGTCAGTTTTCTCCTTTTTCGCCTTGGCCCTGACTAATCCCCCCAAATATGTTCAAGATTTTTTTTTTTTTTTCCCGTGTTTGTGGTTAGTTCTTCCTCCCCCCTCCCACGTCCTGTCGACCTAATTTGTCGGGCCCTTCAATCCTCTCCCCCACCCCCTTGAAAGAGCCCCCTCGCCTCAATCGTGGTCAACTTCATCCCAGGCGTGCGAAAAACTTCGTTTTGCTTCCATTGCCATCCGATGATACTCCCTTTCTGACTTTCCCCCCAAGTTTTTGAAAAGTGCTCATTTCCGGACCCATCTCTCAAGGCTTCAACATTTCTTCTCCTCCCGACTCCCTCAAATCGTCCGATACCCCGTTCACTTCAAAGACTCCTCAACCTGGGGAACCTTCCCCTTAGAACTTTTTGGGTAAGACTTTTCCTTTTTCATCCTTCTCCACCCATGAGTCCATCTCTTGCTTTCCTTTCTTCCCACTTTTTCCTACCCACCAGACCACAACTTTACAGGGGGATATGTCATTGTCCCCCACCCAAAAAACCCCATTTCTCCTCTTTTCTTATTTTTCACATTCGTATCCCATCAAACTCCAGGATTCCTTTCCCTCCCGTTTTTCCAACCGCGCTCCCCTTCTTCACCATGATGACTTATTGTTTTCCCCCCTTTTATGGTCTTGTTTTTTTACCAATTTTTGGTGAGACGTTTTCAACGCCTCGCCGTGCACACCCAATCGCTCCAAACTCCTCCTCCTCCCCCCAGGGGATCCCTCCCCCCTTCCAAAGCGGTTTTTTTTCCCCCCCACCGACAGTTCACGTCCTACCCTTTCCCCTTCTTCCAGCCCTTTCTTTATGCCCATTTCCGACCCGCGCCCCCCCCCCTCCTCCTCCCACACTTCACTTGCCCCCTTTCTTTGGGAATTAGTAGTCAATCCCCCCCCCTTACGGTCTTCTGAGGACGGTCTGTCCCCCCTCCTCTCCACTCTTCTATCGCCTTTCTCCAACCTTTGCCGGACTCGTTCAGCAGGCGTTACCGTTGTGTTCCTGCACCCCCCCCCCCCCCAAAAAGTAGTCCCCAAGCATGGGTTTTCTTCCTTTATTTTCTGCCACGGGGCGTTTTTCTGAAGTTCCCAGCGTGTTCCTTTAGTCTCTTTTTTGATCCTTCCCTTTTTATTTCTGTGTTGTTGGACAATCACTCCTCCGCCTTTCACGCTCGCATTCGCACTCTCATAAAAAACCTCTTTTCCCTCCTATAACTATCACCACCATGGCACTTTCGTTCCAAACGGGTCCCCTCAGCTTGCACTCCCCCTTTCTCATTGAACCCCAGTTATGTTCCCCCTTCCCCAAATATTTCCTGTTACTTCCCTAAGGCAGGCCTCGCTGGCGAGTCCTTCTTAAGTTGATAAGATCAAGTGGTCTTTTTTTCTTACCTTTATTCCCACCCGTGATCGCACTTACCCTTTAGGTGATCAGTTCCTTTTCCTGTTAATCACCCCCCTTATTCGCCTTTGCCTTTAAAATATGTGGTTCGTTTCCCCTTTTTTTTTCCACAGTATTGGAATGGTCGGAACGGTCCCCTGAATGTTACCCCGGTTTTTTTTTTTCTCATGCCCGGGGGAATTTTCTTTTGGTTTTTTTTTATCCATTGGTTTGTCTTTGTTCCCGTCTCACCCACATTTACAGACCCGATCGTTAAACACCCCCCCTTTTTGGGAGCCCCCCCCGCCGTCCCTCAGTACCAGATCTTCAATAGTGAGCTGGATTTTTTTTTTTCTTGTCGGAGTGTCTTCGCCCTGGATGTTCTGTCTTTTTTGAATGGCATTCTTTTTCCCAAATAATCCAAGCCTTACTGGGACTTTCCCCCCCTGGTTTTTGTTTCCTCTCATCAGATCACCCGTCTCCGGAACCGGTTGGTCTGGTTGTCTGGAATGGTCCCCCTTTACCTCACCTCTATTTCCTCCTTTTGTTGGGAGGAGGAACTCTTTTTTTTCCCCCGAGCCGGCTGAACTTTTTTCTTTTTCCCACAGGATGTGACCATTTTGTCCTAATTTCCCAGTCCTGGTGAAAGACCCTTTTTTCCGATGGACCGTTTATGATTTCCTGTTGGTAGGGTACGTCCCTTTTTGTCCTCATGCACTGGAACCTTGTGCTTTCTTCACTGTGTTCCTGTGGAACAAAACCCCCCTTCCTACGATATGGTTCTTTTTTTGTGACCTCGCATTTCCAGGTTCGAAGTTCGTAGGCCTCTTGTGGATTCGACTTGCCAAGCACTTTTTCCCCCGACCTGGAAGTTCTTTCCACGGTCCCTTTTTCTTTTTTTAACGGCCCCTTGTTTCAAAAGGTGATGTTGGGGGCCTCCGGTTGTCCGCTTTTTTTTTCTTGGCAAAGTCTTCCTTTCTCCCCTATAGTGTCTGTAGACCCCACCTTGATTTTTCTGTTTTTTCCCCTTCTTTAGCAAGTTCATCCTTTTCATTTTTTTTTTTTTCCTTTTGTGTTATTGGCCGTTAGGCATTTCTTTTTTTGAAAAAACACCTTCTTTATTAGGATCGTGCTGATCGTATGAAGGCACCACCTTCCCCTTTTACTTGGCCCCCCAGATTTTCCCTTAGCTTTTTCCCGAAACGTCTTTTTTTTCATCGCAGCCTCCCCCCCGCTCGTCCCCTCTTGACACTGATCCTTCCCGTCTTTCACGCCCCCTGCGACCCACCAACCCACCAAACCCCCACCCGCCTTTTCAAGATGGGCCTTTAATTATTTTTCGCTCCCTCTCCCCCGATAAGATGACCTGCCTTTCAAGTCCCCCCCTCTTCTTTTAAGTTTGGATTTGATTTTCCCCCCCAATCAAGATCCTCAGTCCCCCCCCCTCTTTTTTTCAGGGGGCTTTTTGACCTCTGCCCCAAAAAAATCTTGCATTCTCCCTTCCTGCATCTATGAACCATCCCGGCGGCCTGTTTTTTTCTTAAGGCCTGGGAGTGATCGGTTTTCCCTTCCAGAAAAGGTCGCTTGGCCCAACCCCCATGATCCCCTCTTTTCTTCAGTCTTTTGTCAAAACCCTCCTTGGATGATCCAACTTTTTTTTTTTTTGGTGGCCGTCTCTTTCTCCCTGCGCCCTTCTCTGCGCATCCCCAGTATTAGATTTTTTCTTTTGATTCTGATCCCTAACGAAGCATTTGCGCCCTTACCTCATGGAAAACCTTTTGGGGAATGTAGGACTCAGATTGCGTTTTCTTTCTTTCAAGTTTCTTAGATCCGTTTTCCCCCCCTTTTTCGATCCGTGTTATTTCCGGCTGGAACCCCCCCACGTTGGTGTATTCCTTTTGGAGGCTTCCCACCCCCCCTTTTCAAGACCCCCCCCCCCCCCCCCTTTCTTTGACGTCCCCCATATTGTTCCTGCCCCTCCCTCTTTCCGCCCTCTTTTCTGTGCTGTTCGCCTTTTCTTCGTCCCGTTTTCTGACAGGTCCCCCCCCCTTGAGTTGGAGCCCCGCGTACTCTTCTCAATCCGCCTGTTTTTTGATAGTTTTTTCCTTAAGATTTTTGCAGAACGGGGTGCTTTCCTAAAGAACATTAGACCCGTTCCCCTTCTTTTTTTCCTTGTGGCCCTTGTGTGGTCATACCTCTTGACAGTCCCTTTTTTTTTCCTTAAACCACTGTTATGAGTCTTTTTTTACCCCCAAAGCTTTCCTTTGCCTTCCCCCCTCGTATTCTTTTGTTTGTTAATCCTTTCTCTCTTACCCCCTTTTTTTTTTGGCCTTATAAACACGCCAAACAAAAACGTTTCTCCCCTCCCCCGGCAAAGGATTCTTGACCAAACCGGGTGCCCCTCATTTTTGCTTCGGCCCCCTTCCCCCTCGGTGTTAAAACCCCCTTTTTCCCGTTGCCCTTTGATTCATTGTCTTTCCTTGCTCCCCCCCTTTTTATGCTTTTCCCTTCACCGAGGGTTTTTGCCACCACAAAAGGCCTCGCTCCCCCATTCCCCCAATGCCCAAGATTATTTTTTTTCTTTGCCCACAATGCCTTGTTGTACAGGCCATTCTTCCCCCCTTCCCCCCCCAACCGGAGTCGCCCAAGAACCAGTATATTTAGTGCACCGGTCAACCGGGCAACAATTTTTTTTTTTCCCTACGAAACGCTTCCCTTCCGCAAAAGAAATCATCGCGGTGTTGCGTGTTCCTTTCTGTGTCCAAAAAGCCTCGGCTCACCATGCTTCCTCCCCCCCTTCCACAACGATGGATTCCAGTCAGGCCATTTTTTCCCGCCGCCCCCCCCGCCTTTTAACACAATTTTTCTAATCCCTCCACAGGAGACCCCATCCCGGCCCCCACCTAAAGTTTCCCTCTGTTCCTTCGAGCCCAGTCTTCTTTTCATTTTCCTAAATACGTTGTTTTGTTTTTTTTTTTCCTTCATTTGGGCCTTTGGTTTTCGTCTTTTGAACGGGGAAATGTTTTTTGACACATCTCTTTTCCCCCTTTTCTTTTTCTGGTGTTGATTGTGCATTTCTGTCCTCCAGTTTTTACCCAGTTTCTTCCCTTACAACGGGGCTGCAAGGTTTTCTCTCCCCTTTTGTACTTTGTTTTTTTTGTTTCGGAGTCGTTTTTCCTCATCTCATACTAAACCCCCCTTGGTTTTTGCTAGGGCCTTCAGTCTTTTTTTCTGTGCCCTGCCCTCCCCCTTCTTACTGGTTTCAATTGTGCCTTCCCCTTTTTTTTCCATGGACGGGGAACACCCTCGCTGGTTAGCAATTTCTTTGAATTTGGATTTGACTGTATTTGCCCCTTTTTTTATTCCCAACGGCTTTTTCTGACGTCCACTCCGCTCCCTTTTTCTTTTTCCCCTTGAATCCTTTACCGCTTTTTTTTTTCTTTCCCCTCACCCCCGCTGGCCCGCGCCTTGTTTCTTTTGTTCCAACCGTTTCTCCGTCTTTTTCTGTTTTTCCCAGCTTTTTGTTAAACACCTTGCTTTTTTTCAGTAGCCCTCCCAAGCGTAATTTTCCTGGTTTTTCCACCCCCACCCCTCTTTTTCCCCTTTCTTGCATCATTCTTTCGCCTACTTAGCTTCGAGCCCGTTTCCAAACCCAGGATCTTGGCAATTCACTTTTTTTTTTTTCCTTTACACATACTTTCCCCGGTTTCGCTTTTTACCGATCTCACATACCCCTTCCCCCCTCCTCCCCTTAAACATTCGGCTTTCTCTTTTTCCCCGCCAACTCCTTCTTAACCCTTCCACGCATGTCCTTCGTTTCTCCCCCTTTCCCTGACTTGTGCCTCCAAATTTTTCCTTTCCCCCAAGCATTTGTTCAGGTCAAGATGTTTCGGTTCCCACCGAAAATTTTTTCTTTTTTTATTCATCCAGGTCCCCTACTCCTCTTTCGACGACGGTCCCACGGATCTTCTTTTTTCCTTCCAGAAAACACACGAACGGCCGTGCACTCTCCTCCATGCCCCAAGTCGTTTTCTCCCGTTGCCCCTTTTTATGCAATTTGGCCGATTTCTTTTTTTTCTCTTCAGCAGTCGGCACACAAGTAAGCCTTGTTTAGAACTCCCTTCTTTTTCCTGCGCGCCCCATTAACGGTTCCATCATTTTCTTGTTTGAGAAACCCCTTGAGTTTCACTCTTGGTTTTCCCCCTTTTTTCCTAATCCCCCTCTTTCTCTTCTTCTGGTAAGACTTAATGGACTTATTTTCTCTCTCCGGTGTCCAATAGCTTTGGCATCCCACTGGCACGGCCCCTTTTCCTCCTGGATTTTGCGTTTTTTTTCCCCCCCTCCCCCACCGCTCCTGGGTTTTCAATTCTCTCATTCCTCTCCCCCCCTTCCAACTCAGGCTAGGATGGGTTTGTGGCTTTTGGAGTTGGAAAGTTTGGTCCTCCCCGTCTTCCTTGTTGGCTCCCTGCTTTGTGACTGTTTTTCCTTCCCCGCCTGTGTTGCTTTTCTTTGTTCTTTGCCTCGTTAAAAAAATCGTTAGTTGCCGGAGTTACCATTATTCTGCCTTTCTCCTCGCTGCTCCCCTGGTCATTTTCCTCGAGGGTCATTTTCCGACAGCTTTTTTCCCCTCTCGGCCTTTTTCACACTTAAACAACCCCTCCCAGCCGAATCGATTTCATCCCCCCCCTGTGTGTTGGTCTAAGTTCAGCAGTTTCTCCCTAAAAAGGAAGGATTTACTTTAAACTTTGTTTGAGCTATTACCACCCCCCCTTCCCGTCGCCACATACTTCAATTCTGGCAACCCCCCTTTCCGTGAAGCTCAACTTTCCCTCTCCTTTGATTATTGGTCCCTTCCGCCACCCCAATGCTGCTCAACTCTTATTCTTCCCCCCAATTTTCAGCATCCGTCGTTGCCTTTTTTTTTTTCCCCTTGGCCGATTGAAAGGGCACTTTCCCCATTCGTTTTTTTCATTTCGTCAAGTACCGCCTTTTCCCCCTTCCTGCGAAAAGACCCAACCAGTTATTTGGTTCTCCCGCTCATTAGCCGCCCCCCCCCTTGAGACCTCCCACACCCTTGGAATACTGTGTGACGGTCCCCCTCTTCCCCCCAACAACCTTTTCTCCTCTTCAAATTTCTCCTCCCACCCAAAAATTGTCCCCTTTGGATACCCCCCCTTTGTTTTGTCCCCCCAAAATTCACACTACAGCTCCTCCGACAGTGTTTTACTCCTTGTTCCCCCCATGATGAATTCTTTACCTTTTTTTTTCCCATTTATTGTTTAACACTGTCCAATTTTTTTTTTCCGAGTACACCTTTTCCCATTTTCTCAAACAATCTTGATACCCCCAGTCGCATCCGACCCGTCCGTAGACAAAGGAAACTCTTTTTCAATCCCCGTGATTCGAAAATAGTGGTTTTTTTTACGTTAATTCCCTTCCCTTCCCCCCCCCGTGCACTGAGGAACTGCTTGGGACTTCACGCCAGTGAACCCGCTCTCCTAAACCAGGTATTTTTTTTCCCCTGCCCATTCGTTGCGTTGGACTCTATGAAAAGGCCCACGGCTTCTGATTTAGAGCATTCCCCCTTCCTCCAACGACCGGGCCTGGGTGGAGGTTACAGTTCCCTTTTTGCCCAAAAATTTCCCTTCACTTTTCCGTTTGTTCTTGAAAGGTTTTCTTTGTCTTCTTTTGCCCCAGGTTTTTGTTTTTAGGAAGTGAGTGTTTAGGTTTCTTCTGCATATTAGTCGCCCTTACCACCATTTTGGTTGCTCCCTGTCCCACCACCTGGGCTGAGTTTCTTCTCCTATTTCTACTCATCCCCCCTTGGTTGTTGTTGTCTCTTCCCCCCTGACGAGCCACAAAACAATTTCCCCCTCTCCCTTGGTTCAAGTGGTGCCCCTCATTTTCCCCCCCTCCCGGCTCCATACTTTCCTCTTCTTTCCCGGGAACTTTTTTTTCCAGTGGATTCGCACCCTGGCCACAATTTTTTCCCCCTTTCATCCTTTTTCCCCTTTGGTTCTGGACCCCGTTCCTTTTTCCCAATTGTTATTGTTACTGTACCTCCCTTCCGTTTTCTTTTTTTTCCCCCTTTTGGTTGGCCTCTCGTTTAGTCCTTTGGAGCTGATTGCTCCCTCAAACCTCGTCTAGGGGCCAGTGTTGAATACCTTTCTTTCTTTTTCCTCTGGTTGGCTTTTTGTTTCCGGGAATCTTTTTCATCACCCATGACTTGGCTCTGAATTCAGCGTGGTCCCGTGAAGGGTTCCCCCGGTAACAATTTTTTTTTTTTCTTCAGTCTTTTTTTTCCCCCCCCTCTTGCCTTTTTGGCTTTCCTCTTTGCTTTGGGAATCTTTTCTTTCTGTTTTTTTGCAATAACTTCTTTTTCCGTCCTCACCCCATTTGTTTTTTTTTTTTTTTTGACTTGGCGCTTTTACCCAACGATGCCCCTTTTTCTGTTGGCCAGACCCGTGAACTTCTCCACCCCCCAGGTTTGTGGGTTGTTTTGTTTTTTCATTTCTGTTTTCGCATTCGCCCCTTTTATTCGTTTAGTTTCAACCTTTATGCGATGTGTACCCCCTCCCCCCTTCAATTAGGGAGAACAATTTGTTTTCCTCCCTTTTCATTTCAAGACCCCGTTTGAACGAACGGGAGACCAGTTTTGTCTGGGGGCTCTTGTTTTCCTCCCAGCAACTCCCTCCCCCCTTCCCTGGGGGGGGGTCTTTTCTTAATTTCTTTCCGGCCGGAAGGGATAGTTTTTTTTTTGCCCCAACCTCGTTTTAAACCTGGGGCGGATGTCCTTCCCTGTACCGTCCCAAAGGCTGTTTCGGTCTTCATTGGCCCTCATGATTTGTGTTTTTCGCGAGCCGTGGTTTTTTTGAGATCTAAACCCCTTGAACTTCCTTTTCTTGCCGCATTTCCATTTTCGCGGAAACCCCCCAGCCAGCCTTGATGGAAATCTTCTTTTTCCGTCAGATTGTCTGACATCCCTCCTTTTGGGAGAAGGATGAACTCTGCGTATTGTGATCCTTTTTCTCTTTCTCACCATAGAACCCATTCTCCCGTTTCCGGACTGGATGCCAAGATTAACCCCTTCCCTGTTCTTTTTTCCATTTTGTAATTCCCATTCACTGTGGACTCCTCTGGAAAGAGTCCCACTTTTATGACCGTTTTTTTAGGAAGACCGAAAAAACCCCCCCCCCTCACTGCTTAGATTTCCTGCTTCTCGACTAGTTTATAAATCATTGCTTCCTCTTCTTGCTTGATGACGGCCCTCGCCGATTTTTCCGTTTTTATGGTATTCACACTTCCTTTCGCGGATCCGTATGACGGTTTTGGCCCCTTCCTTCTGGAAACTTTTATTGATCTGCGTTCACTTCGCAAATGCAAATCAGGTTTTTCCCCTTTTAACCCTGTCCTTTGTCAGTCCATTGACTTTCTCCGCGGTTATTTTTCCCCCCCCACTTCGCCAAAAAAGGCCCGCTCTGTTTCCTAGCCGTTCCTTTGTGGAAGCCATTCCCCTATTCAAAAACAGGGGACTAAACATTCGAATTTCTTTTGAACAACAACAGGGGTTAGTTCACTTTCCCGTTTGATGTTCCCCCCCCTCCAAGAACGGCATTTTTTTTTTTTTTTCTTCAGGCCCGATTTGGTCCCTTTGGTCTTTTCCTTTTTCAGCCTGTTGAACCCCCAAAAGTGTCCCCCCCCATTTTAGCAATATCTATTTTTTCATCTTACCATCCTTGCTTGCGGAGCACGGCTGGGCCTCTGGGCAAGACAACACTTGTTTTTTGAACAACCCCCCCCCTTTTTCAAAGATGATTCCCGGAGGCCCAGTCATCTTTTGAAGAGGTCTTCCTCTGGCGTCCCCCCGTTTTGAGTTTGTGAATAGGGGATGAAAGTGATGTGTTTTTCCTCCCCTGATTTAACCCCCCTTCCCCTTTTGAGGCAGTTTTTGTCACTTCCCTTTTTCCGAATTGGTCACCTGCTGGTCCCCCTTCCGCTTGCTTTCGCTTTTCCTTTTTTGTCCCGATTAGGACAAATTTTTGATCCATTCTTTGCGGTCGAAAAGTTTTCCGGCTTGCTGCTTTTTCCCCCTCTTTTTGTCCCAACCGCTAAATTTTTTTTTTTTTTTGGAAGACAACGACCCCCAATCTTGGTTCCCCGGTCCCAACGGAGTGTGGTTTGCTTCCCTCTGGCCTTCCCCCAAATTGGAGGTTAGTTTTGTTTGTCGTCGTCGATGTTCCCCCCCTGAGTGGCCCCCTGGTAAATGTTGGAGTTTTTTTGGTGTTTAAAGCGGAACCCTCTTTCCCGACCTGTTTTCCGGTTCGTATGTTTTCTGGTTCCCCAAAAAGACTTTTCGGGTTCTTTTTTAGAAGGGGCCCCCCCTGGGGGGACTTTTCGGCCGCTCCTGGTTTGACCCACTGTCCAAACCTACTCCCCCCCCCCCCTTGTAACATTTTTGGACCATCACCCCGTAAAAACGACTGTATATTGTTTTCAAAAAACCACAAAAAAAAAACGGCTTTTGGTTTCTCATTTCTGGCTTTGTAAATCCGCCCCTCCTTTTGCTTTCCCTTTTTCTCCCAACCCAAAAAAAACCCCCCGGATGCTGTAAATTCTTTCCCCCAAAGGAAGGCCGTGACCATCCTCCCCCCACTTTTGGCCAAAGCCTTTCCCCACCTTGCTCGGTTTTTTCCCCCAAAAAAAAACTCCCCCCTTCAGTTGGGCACCTTGTTCTGCCTCCCCCTTCCCCGCCCAGGGAGCTTATGCACAAAGAGTTTTCCCCCCCCCCCCCCCAACCGGCCACGCCTAACACAGCCCAAGTGGGTAGGTTTGGCGCCCCATAGCGTTGTTTCCCGTTATCCTTCCACAGTACCCCCCCCCTACCTTGCCCTGCACCCCGTATCTGACCCCAACGCCGTCCTGATCCTTTTTAGTTGAAAAGGGGACACCCCCGAGACGTGGGTTTCGACCACAATTCAAGACATCCCTTCTTTTTGGTCTGAAAATTTATGACTTTCTGCGTGGCGCCCCCCCCCTCCTGCTATGTTTCGCGGTCCCCTGTTTCCTCCCCCCCCCCGCCCCAACAAAGTGGATAAAGGTTCAACCATTGTTGTCCCCTTTCAGCCCGCCTTTAAACCCTGCTTTGGATCCGATTGCCAACCAGTAGACCACCCTTCCCACCCCTTGTAAAATACTCCCCTTTTGTTTGAGCCCCCTTCCTTTTTCCCCCGCTCTCTTTTCCTCCTCCCTTCCCTTTTTTGGTGTTTTCTTGACTCGGGCTTTGCCTTCTTCCAATGCTTTTTGAAAAAATGTATTTACCTTTTTTTTTCTTTCCTCTCTCGGTGTTTTTTTCCTTGGCACGGCTCCACGCCCCTCTTTTGCCGGCAATGTGGAAAACAAATTTCGCGGCTGCTTAGAAATTTTTTTCCCGGTTTGTACCCTTTCGTGGTCTCGGCCTCCCCCTTTGTTACCAGTCCCCCTCAAACGGCTTGCCAGCTTCTTTGACTTGCGGATTACGGTCTGTCTGTCCCCCTTGAACGAACTTTTGTTTTTTTCTTACTGCCTGTTCCTTTGTAGTGGTTCGTACTTCACCCGGGCTGGGGGCACCCACCACCCAGAGTTTCGATTGTCTTTCCAACCCCATTTTGGCATTTGGTCTTGCGATGCTTTTTTTTTTCAATTGACGGTAACCTTTTTTTTTTACCCCCCCCTTCCCCCTTTGCCATTCTGTTGTGGAACTTGTGTGCTCACTTGTTTCCCGGTGGTCACTGCTTCTCTTTTTTTTTTTATTACCTTCTCGCTTTTGTTTTTTGTTTCTATTTCCCCCGACGAAGTTTCATTTTCTTTTTCACGGCACCCCCCCTTTACTACTGGCCCCCCCTTTTCGCTTTTCGCCCACGTTTCATTCCCGTTTGTATTTCCCCCCCCTTACTTCTAATTGAAGAAGCCTAACCCCGGATCTTTGAAAGACCCCAGGTCTGTTTCTTCCAAATAGATCTTTTTTTTTTTTTCCGCTTGCACCCCACCCCTCAACACGCTCCCCCCATTAGGATTGAGATTTTTTTCTCCCCGCCCCTGTACCCATTACCGCCCCTTTCCCCATGAGCTTTCTGCGTTCCCCCCGAAATCTTTTCCTTCAAATTTCTCGTCCCCGCTCTTTTGCCAAGATTTTGTGTAGCCGACAGAAAGTCCTTTTTTTTGTGTCCAGGCCCCTAAGGTACAACCTCCTTTGCTGTTGAGATCCTCCAACGGTTTTTCTTGGTTTTCCTTCCACCTAATATCCCCCCCCAGCCCCTGGAACGCCCGCTTTTGCCAGTTCCCCCCCCTTTTTCCCCCCAAAGGAAACAATTTGGGAACCTGTTTCCTTCCCAACTTGCTAGATCTGACCCTTTTCTCTCAGGATCCCTCACGTCAGCCTGTCTTTTCTGAAAGACTACCTGATCGGATCTCCCCCCAGCTCCACGATTCAAGATAGGGCGTTCTGTCGCCGGTGCACCCCTTTGCAAGGAATGTTTTCCAGCGCCTTTTTTGTCAATTCATGCCCCCCCGCATGGTAACCCTCATATATTTCTAGGGTTTTCTTTTCCCTAGCTTGGGGAAGCCCTCGGCCCATTGTTCTCTTTCGCGCGTTAGTGGGGTTGTGTCCCCCCCCCCCAACCCTTCACCGAATATGTTTCCTCGGGAAGTCAACTTTTTTTTTTTTTTTTATCGAGGGCGTTCCCTTAATCGTGGGCACAGGCGAGCCTTTTTTTCTTTTTTCCCCTTTGGACCCAGTGTCCGACCCCGATCCCTTTCCCCTCATGGACTCCCTGTTTACTTCCGCCTTTCTTTTTTTTATTGGAATTCGACGTTCTCCCCTCTCGTCCAGTGTTGCGAGTGCCGATGCTTTACAGGCCCCCTCCAAGACCCCTTTTTCCGGAGTTGTTTCCTCTCACCCCCCCGGCATGCGACCTTCCTTGCCGTTCTTCGAGGGACATGACCCTTCTCAGAACCGTCTTTCTCCCCCCCCCCTAAAAGAAAGCTTAACCTTTCCAATGTGTGCCTTTTTTTTTGCTTTCTTACCCCCCAAACCCCCCGCCCCTTGGCAAAAATACAAGCCTGGTTTTCCTCCCCACGAGAATCCCCCAACGGTAGACCCCACACACAACACCCCTCCTTCAATGTCATCACAAAGCCCCCCCGGCTTGATTACTTCCTAGGCCCTTCTTTTTCAAGGGCTTCATCCGCCCAATCGCCCCATCTCGGAAGTTAGCCAACTTTTTTTTTGGTTATCCCTCCTCCCTTCCTATGCCTTTCCGTTAACTTTCGGCGGCAATTCTTTTCTCATGTTTGTCTCCGCGCTCCCTTCCTTCCTCCCTTCACCCTTTGCCCCCTCTTCCCATTTCTTTCCCCCGTCATTCTTTCCAAGCCCCCAGGTCGCCGTCTTGGCTCGGACGTTCGCTTCCCTGTCTTTCCTCCCCAACACAACTTTTGTTCCTAGAGGGGTCGGGAATCCGCATTCGGCCCCCCGACCAACCTTCTCCCCGTTGCTTTGGAAATTCAACTTCTCAAACCCCACCCCTTTTGGCGAATCCTTTTCTTATATTGTTTCCCCAGATCTCATCCAAAGGAAACCATTAACCCTCCCCTCCCCTTTTGTTTTCCCCGCCCCCTATGCCTCGCCCACACGGACAGGTTTTTTATTCCCCCATTTTTTCCTCCTTCTCATACAAGGGCCGTGCTTGTTAACCCGTGGGCTTTTAATTGTGAGCCTAACACCCTGTCCACAGCAAAACAACCCCCCCCTTCTGATAAAACCCCTGTTTAATTTCCCTCAAGAGGCTAATCCCACTGGACCCCCCCCCCGAGTTCCAGATTTTTCGTGCCCCACCCAGTCAGTTAACCCGTCCCCTCCCCCTTGTTTAGAGGGCAATGCTTCCTTGAACATCCTTTTCCCCGCCCACCGTGCGCCACCGCCACCTTTTTTCCACCTTTTTTTTAGTTTTCAGCCATCAGCGTTTTATAGTATAAATCAAAGTGTCCCCGCACCTTGGCTGCTTTTTTCCCGGTTCCCCTAATATCCCACACCCCCCCCCGAACGGCCCCCCTTTCCTGGCCGGGACCCCAGTTTTTCCAAGGCCTTCGTACCGCCTTTTTCAATGCCATCCAGGGGCTCTCCTCGACCTTGCTTGCTCCCCGATGTCTGACGCTTGAGTATGTTTTTTTTATAACGTTCCATGTGGGTGTTGGATGGTTTCTTCCGGTCACCTCGCCTCTGGCGCGGGAGGGCTTTTCGCGGAGAGATTGTCTTTTTGAGCCCCATGTTGTTGTGGGCGATAGATAGGTTAAGAGACCGCAAAGCCCAGTGAAGCCAGCGGTAGACGGGGCCTCCCGGCACGCCTTCCCCCGCCATGTGCGTTTACTCGCGTGTCACTTTGCGCCCACCCGGTGGAAGCTACTTAGTGTGGGGGATGGGGCCCCACCAAAGAAATAACCCCCACCCCCCGTGCCGAGAACCAGTGAAGGGTTTTCCCTTATTTACTGGCCATTCCCCCTCCGTAGTTGAAAATCCTTGCATTTCTGTGGGGCCTTCTGGGAATTGTGCCTTCTCTTTTTTTAGAACGCCGTGGTCTTCTTGGCATCTTCTATTCCCCCACCCGCGATGGTTTTGGCAATTTGTCCTTCCCTTTTAGTCCGGTGCCACACCCTTTGGACAAGTTTTGCGGTGACTCAAAGTGCCCTTTTCGGGCTCACGAAACTTTCCTGGCTAAGGGAAGTACTCTCCCTCTTTAAACGGGGTGGACTAGTTTCCCAGGGGGACGCGCACTTTTTACACCGCCGGTTACTCCCGCTCTGTGCCCCGAGCTTATCCTCTGCATGGTAGCACCCCGTCATCGATTGTCATCCCAAGACGAGGGCCCGCGGAGTCCCATGCTCCTCTCCCCTCCCACCTCCGCTTTCCGCCTTCGCCTTTTTTTTCTTTACAATCGATATGTTCACCATTTACTTGTTGGGTCTGTTTTTTTTCTCTTAACAAAGGGATTTTTTCCAAGGAGTTTTTGGAGAAGACTTGTGGGTTCCTTTAAGGGGCTTTCCAAACCACAGGTTTGACGTTCTCTCAACTGATAGCTCCTTATGGTTCCCAGACGGTAAGACTTTTGTCTCCACAGTTTTTCGTTGGCTGTGAGTGCCGTACTTTGTTTGGCTGACCCCTCGCACTTGGATTATGTTATTCCTTTTCTGGGATCCTCTTTTCCCTACTCAACACAACTCTTTTTTTCCCGCCCGTTTTTTTTGTGACCGCCCATCACCCCCTTTTTAGATTGCCCAACCCTGGGTATGGTTTTTTGTTTTTACATACTCCCTCCTCTAACTGTCAAAGACCCCCCCCCCCCCTTCTATTACCCCTGAGTGTTTTTCAATCTCCTGATTTCTATTCGTCCCGAGGTCTCATTTGGACTTCCCCCTCCAAGGATTGAAGCTCAGTGAAACTTGTTTTTTGATCAACCCTGCTTTTCGTTCCGTGTTCCAGTATCTTTTTCTTTTGCCGGAGTTTGGGGATTCCTTTTTTAGGCCTACTGGAAGGCCTTTTGTTCCCTTCTTTACTTCGAAGAAACAGGCCGAACAGGAACCCTACCTGCTTGAGAAGTGTTTTCCTTCCCCCCAATTTTTTTTCCGTAGTTAACTTTTTGGTTCGACATATCCCTCTGGTGACTATGCACTTTTTATACCCAGGCAAGCCTTCTCCAGGTTATACTTTGGGTCCCAGGGGATGTTTTTAATGATGATTCTTCAAGGATCTTTTGGGGAGCCGTGAAAACCCTTTATTGCGCGTTCCCGGGATGGCCTCTTATCTTCTACTGTCTCCCTCAAGTGATTGCGGGACGAACCCACCCTACACCATTGTCCTTCTTCGCTTTAGAGGGATGTCCGTTTGGACTTCCCTTTGTTTTGAGCTGACGTTTTTTTCCGTCACAAGTGGACAATCCCCTGTCGGGCATTCTTTACCAGTCTGGTCCCAGTCTTGAGCGTCTCGAGGAAGGACCTTCACGGAACCCCCCTCAAATTTTTTTCCTCTTCCTTTTTTTACTCCTCAACGATTTACTTTCTGTCTTTTTTTTAAGGGAAAAAACCGTTAGCCATCTCCCCCCAGAAGGTCGTCCCGTCCGTGCGTCCTTGTCCCACTTCTCCCGCGTTCCATTGTCGCGTTACCCCCCTTTTTCCAAAAGCTCCCCCCCCCAGGTCTATTCCTTAAAGCGCTTGATACCCCTCTCTGAGTCTTCCCTGGACCAGGTCCCTTTTTTTGGCCGGATTTCCTTTTTTGAGATTCCGCACCCCCAATTCAGACGGGTTCCTTCTAGACATTGCCACACCATATGTTTCCCACCCTCTTCGGTTGGCTTACTTCCCCCCCTTGCAGGGAGAACCCTCTTTCTGGGTCCCGTTTGATTTTGTCCTAAACAAATGCTTTGTCAACCCACCAACCAAAACCCACTGTTTCCTTTCTTTTCCCCCCCTTCGATTGACTTCTTCCCACCCTCCAGATTATTGCTGTGTCCTTTTAGTCGGGACCTATGCTTCCTTTTTTTCTCTCAGGATTTCTGGTTCATGATATCCCATCCCCCCGCACCCCTTTATGGATTTTTCTGAATTTTTTACCCTTGTACACTTTAGCTTGGTTAGGTGCTTTTCCAGTTTTTTTTTCTTATGTTTACCCCCCCATAATACGTGTTTTTCGGCGCTGACCGTCGGCGTTTTTTTTTTACCTTGCTTCTGTTCCACCAACCGTTTTCCCATATGGTTATTTCACCCCACAATCTTGGGCACCTTCACCAAAGTATCGTTTTGGTGAAAAACTCTAACTGACTTTTTTCAACCGATTTTTGCCCTCTGATGCCTGTTCATGAGTGGATGTTTCCCTTTTTCTTTTCCTGGCTTTGTTTTTTTCTGACATGCGGAAACGCTCCGCCTTTTCCCCCCCCCCCCCTTTGTGATCAGGTCGTATTTGCACAACTCTGGTGTTTGTATACCCAATCTCCCTTTATAGGGTTTTTTTCCCCCCTTGACACTTTTTCCCCAAGATCCTGGTTTGCCGTTTAATACGACGTAAGTGGTGTGCACCTTGAGGCTATTGGCCTTTCCTGATATCCAATTCCTTCGCGTGGGGTCTTATCTTTTTCCTTTTCATCTGCTGCCATTTTGCGCCTTGTATAAATAACCACGACTTTTGACCCATCCACCCCCCCTTCCCCCTCCCTCAGAGAGTGCTTTTAACGGGGCCCCCTTGTAGGCGCCCTGTTTCCTTTCTTTCCCCCCCACCCCCCAACCGGTAGAGCAAAGTTTTGAAGGTGTCTTTCCTTTCCCTTTCCTCCCGATCTCCCCCAAAGCGTTGGGTTGACCCCCACACAACCAGGGTATCGCAGCATACCCTCCACACTATGTATTAGCATTTCTTTTTTTTTCCCCGGTTGCCCAATTCATTACCACCAGCCGTGTCCCACCTCTTCCTAAGAAGATTTCGTTACCCCATTTCGCGGTCCCCTGTTTTGTCTGAAATTTTCCAGCCCCCTTTTCAAGTCTGAGTTTATGTTCTTCTGTGGGCCCCCAAAAATCAATTTTTTTCTCCCAAACCCGTGCCCCCCCCCCCTTGCCCCCTCTCCCGGCCGGGCGCTCCTCCCTGTTTTGTTCCACTTTTCTCGCATTTTAAAAACATGTGCTTTTTTTTCTGCATGTATGAACCCATTACACAACACAGCAGGAAAATTTTTCCCCCCGAAACCCAACTGAGTTCAAGTTTTCCCCCCCCCCGTATTCGAGCCCCATTTCCCCGATTATTTAGCTTTCTTTTTTCCTTCCTCCCTCCCTTTTTTTTGTTGTTTTTGAATTTCCCTATTTGGCCCCCCTTTCCTCCCTCTCTTGAATGTATTTGTCACCAGTGTTTCGCTCTTGTCTCTGTTTCTTCATTTGCCCCTCAGTTTTTCACCAACTTTCCCTTGTTTCAACAAATGCTGTGCTGCTTTCTCCAGTTTTTCCCCTTTTACAGTCACCTGGTTTTGCCACTCATTTTTTTTGTCCCCCGCCGAACCCTTTTCCCCGGTGAATATGTTTTTCTGACGCGGCTCCGTTTTAGCCGGATGTTGCCACATTTCCCCTCCACAAGCATGATTACTTCTTTTCTTTTTCCCAATTTTTTTCCCTTTCTGTTTTTTGTTTTTCCCCATGGAGGGAACAGGGTTTCTTGGTGCGGCCATACCTTGGTTTTTCTTTTCGGCGATTCATTTTGTTTGTTTTCAAACCACCGTCTCTGTACTCCCCCAGGGCGTTTTCTTGGTCAACCACCTTTCCCCCACCGTCTTTTTTTCCTTTTGGAAACACCCCCTCCTTTTTCCCCCCCTGGTGATTTTCTTTTTTAACTTGCTTGGCCACACCTTTTCTTTTTTCCGAGGCTCCCCCCTTTGCTGGTCCACTACTCCCAGTTTTTTTGCTTTTTTTAAAACAATCCCGCATCAGCCCGACGATTACCCGGTACTGACCTGTTATCCCCCTCGATTTTCCAATAAGATCATCAGGTTTTCCCACCCTTTCTTCTACGCAGCTAATTTGCCACCCACCTTTGACCTAACCGGTCTATGTCTTACCCATCTGGCTTTTTTCGTGGGATCTTTTGCCACCTCTTTTCACAACCTATTCCGGATACCTTCTTCTTTTTGCAGGGTCCTTCCCCGCCACACACCCCAGTTTTTTTCCCTTTCCCCCCCCCACGCAGTCCTGCGATTGTCGAAAATGTTGGTTGTTTTCAAACAATTCCTTTATTCCTTCTGGCCACCATTTTTTTTTTGGGCCGGTTCAACTCCTGTTTTCGCCGAACCACCGCAATTGTAGTGCTTTTTTTTTTCCCCCCATTTAAGGTGGGTCCTACCCACCCTTTCTGCCTTCGTCTCGTCCAGAGGGTTTCGTTCCTTTTTCTTTTTTTTCAACATTCTCACAAACCGGAACCCTTCTGCACGCAATTTTTCCCCTGTCGCTGTCTTTGCGTCCCTCTATTGTTTTGCCTCATTGGATTTTTTAGATCAGGACCGCACATTCCCATTAACCAATTCCCAATGTTCTTTTTTAATGGCTCCTATTACAGCATTTTTTCGGTTTTGCGCCCCAATTTTTTTTGGCCTTTTGTTTTGTTCCAAGCCTTCCGTTTCTTTTTGCCCCCGCGGCCCTTATCTGGCGTTGATGGTTATGCAAGTTACATTCCTTTCGGGTGGGGACCAATCTATTTTTCCCGGTCTTTTTACAAGAATTACGGCTCGTGCCGTTAGTTTCGGAACCGACTCCACCTTTACTTTTTTTGCGATTTGCTCCTGTTCATCCCTCGTTTTTTTTTATCGAGCATTTGCCCTTTTCCTTTTTACTTGGGTTGCTTTGTTGGTAAGCTGTTTCCCCTGAAAAATTGCTTCCCTTTTCCTGGACTGCTTCGGTACTGTGCCTTTTGATGATTGTGAAAGTTTTCTTCCCACGCTATTACCCTCGTGTCCCCCCGGATTGTAACAAACGATGATTTTCTGCCCCCTCATTTTTTCCCCCTCGATCCGCTACCCGTTGTTTTCATGAACCTCGTTTTCCCTCCGCATCACAGCGCCCCGCCGGTTAAACCCTTGCTCGACCGTCCTCAATATCAATTTTTCTGTTCGTCCCCTCAGCCTGCCGTTGTGCCACCTAACGCTGATGGCCCCCCCAGCCCCCTCTCCATCTTCCACCATGGCCCACGCCCCAAAATCTCTCCCAATTGGCATTTGAAAGGTCCCCATTTGTTTTTTTTTTTTTGATACCCACTTCTTGTTTACAGGTGAACTTATCCAATATTTTCCCTTCCTGGGACCTGCGGTTTGCAAACGCCGTCATCTCGTCTTTTTTAAGGATCCCTGCTGCAAGGCTGCCAGTTCCTGTGTAGTTCTTTTCCCGCTACCCTGACAAGGCTTTCACACTGACCGCCCAGCCATCTCCTTTGCGTTCCAATAAGCAATGGTTTTCTTGCTTTTGTCACTACTCCCCCTCATCCCTCTACCTCCCCTCACTCTTCCCTTCCTTCCTTACCACCCCCCCCCCCCCCCCCCCCACCCCCCCCCCCCCCCCCCCCTTCACAGTATCAGTTTAGCAGTCACCGTTTTTGTTTTTGTTTTTTGTTTTTTTTTTGCTTCTCACACCAAAACCCACGGCCCTTTCTTTTTTGCCGGGAGTTAATTTTTTCCGGCCCACCAATCCCCCCCACCTTTTTTATCCAGGGTTTCCTGACAATGCAAGGGGGTTCCCACAAAAAAACCAGTTTTACCCCATTTGCTGGTTGATATTTTTGCCCCCTCCCTGAAGCTTTCCCTTCACGCCCCCTACCCGAATCCTTGAGAATTTCTATACTTTTCCCGTCGACCCCCCTGTTTTCCCCATCGTATTGCTGATTATTAAATCCCTTTTCCTGGTGCGCATGTCCCGCGGTAGCCCAATGGTCGGGTTTGAGCTTCCCACCGCAAAACCAAGTTGTTTCCTAAAACAAAAGCCTTTTTTTTTTTTGCTTTCCGAACGGCTGCAAAACCGGACGGGGCGTCTGGTGTTTTGATGGGAACAGACCGCCACCGTTCCCGTTCCATTCTCACCCCCGGGGCCAATGCTGCCATTTTTTTCCCCCCCATCATCCCCACCGTTTGCCGCACCTAGAATAACCCGTACCCTGTCCCATTTTTCCCCCCTTTGGGATAGTAGTAAGGACCCGTCATATCCACACTTTGGGCTCGTTTGAGGGACCCCTTTCCCACTAATACCCAACGAATTTTTTTTAGACGGTACAGGGCACTGGGTTAAATCAGGAAAAGGGTACGCTTTTCTTCGGCGGTCCCTTGCGTGGTGTTTTCGCTACAGGTTTCTCACTGTCCGCTTCTGGATATAGTCGCACATTCTGGTGTTACTGAGGTTGTTGTCCCCCCACTTCGCTTTTTTTTTCTTTTTTTGGGTCTATTGGAGATTACTATTTTTTCCTCCTCCCTTTCCCCCCCTTTTTTGTATTTTCGAGATAATCAACAAAGCAATCTTCTGTTCAGTGTGTGCACGCTCCCCATCCCCCGCCTGGCCCCTCTTAATCACTGGCCCCTTCCTGGCCTCCCTCGGCCCCGGCAGTCCCCTCCTGGTTTTCTTGACTGACTTGCTTTCCCTGTCCGTCCAACTATTCCGCCTTTAGTTGGTGTTGGAGTAGTGAATTTTTCGCCCGGTACAGCCAGCCCTTTGATTCTTGTTCGTACTTTACTTTCCCGCTATTGTCTTTTCCTTACAAGTAGTCTTTCGCTGGGCACTTTTTTTTGGCACCCCTTCATCCCCCTCCTTTTCCTTTTCCTTTAAGTATTGGTTGGCTCCTTTAAAGGGGGCAGGTCTTTCCCCGTCTTGGACTCGTGTAATTTTAGTTTATCTCTTCTTCGGTGAATGCTGGCTTTTTTTTTCCCCCTCGTTTGTCCTGGCCTTTTTATTTTCCCCCCCCCCCCCTTGTCCTCCCCTTCCCCCACGGATGATTTTTCAGTTCGTATGGCAAGATTCCCTCCCTGTTCCCCCCCCATTCTTGTCGCTTTGTAATTCCTGCCTGTTTTTTCTGTCCATCTCGTATTCTTCTTTTGTCATTTGGTCCACTCTTTTTCTTTTTTTTTCAAAATCTTTCAACATGCAATATTGGTAGACACCTGGTCTCTTTTCCTCTCATTTTTCAGATCCCCAATTTCACGATTCCCCGGTGTCTGGTTGGTTTCTTCTATGGTTCAATCCCCTCTCCCCTCCTTTGGTGGGTGTCCCCCAAGCCGTCTTCTTGCAGTAATTTCTCTGTCCCCACCTCCTGGTTGGAAAATTTTATTTTTTTTCCCTCCAAGTCTTTTTGACCGAAATGGATTTCGTTCCCCCAGCTTTTTCGCCTTTTTTTCCATTCTTGACTTCTTTTTTAGATCTCACTTTTTCCTTTTGCCCCCTGCATGGTTGCCCTTTTCTTCTTTTCCGAACCACTTTAAGAGATGGATGCTCTTCACCCCCCCCCCGGTCATTTTTTTTCTCCTTTTCCCCCATTTAATTGTTTCCCGAATCTTTCCTGTGCCCTTTGAAGAAACCCCTTTTGCCCCCCCGTGGCTGTGCACGGCACCTCTTTTTCTTTGAAAGGTATTTTCCCCCAAGTCAAGGCTTTTTTGAGATTTACCTTTTTTTTGTGAGACCTCCGCCGCGCTGGCCCTTTTTCCCTCTTTCTCTTCCGACCTGAAAGGGCTGTTTATGGTTCACCGAACAACACTCAACCCCCCCTTTGGATAGGTTTTTTTATCTCTTTGGGCTTTTTGGCAGTTTTCTTAGTCCTTTCTGGGCTCTTGCTGATGTGGCTTTTTTTCCACGTTCCCGTTCTTGTTCATGTTCAACCAGTTCTTACTGGATTTTTTTTTTTTTTTTTTTTCGGGCGTTTTTTGGATCGTCATGCCGGTTTCCCAACCTTTCTGTTTACTCCGGCCCCCCCCCCCGCTTTAACGTGAGCTTTGAACTCCCGTTAGTTTCCCAGCCCCTTTTCACGCAGCCGGCATTTCACACGGAGCAGTCCCTTTTGCCAGTTATTTTTAGGTATTTTCACCCTTTCCTTCCAAGACCCCCCCTGCAACCCCGCCGCCATTTTTAGCCACGTCCTCCTTAATAAACAGGGGTCTCGAAACCCCCCCTTTTTTTTGAGGACGACCCCCTTTTGGGAAATTGCCCCCCCCCCCCCCTTTTCAGTCGGCCCCGTATGATCTTCCCGTCCGTTTTCTTTACGCCACACCCCTTAAGGCTTCGAGGTCTGCGTGATTGAAGTCCCCCCCGCACACCCAAGTGATCGTTACCCTGAAGTCCCTCTCCCCCCCCTAGTACATCCCGTCGGATGAGCCAAAGATTTTCGGAGTTTCAACCAGAGCCGACCCCAGGACCTAACCGACCCTTCTGCTTGAACCCACCCCCACAAAAAAAACCACCACAAAACACTTTTTCCTCCAATCTGATTCTGCCCTCAAAACCCCCTTCCCACCTTCCCCCTGCTCTTCGTTTTTTCGCTGGTAGTGCCTTTCCCCATGGGATATTTTTTTAGCTCACTCCTATGTGCTGGTAAATCCTGACACCCATGCTCCCTGAGTTTTTGAAGATCCGCATGCCCTCCTTTTTCTCGACTCTTTGAGCCTTCCAAGTTTTCTTTTGAGATTTTCCAATTCTCCGTTTTCCTTCGTCCCAAAAGTCGGCGTGCTTTTTGTCTGCGTTCCAAAAACTTTGTTTTTCCCTTGGGACACTTTTTCCCAACCTTTGTTCCCCCTGGCCCAAATCGAAAGGATGTGTTGTGGGACGTCTGGAACGCTTTGTGCCAACGCACCTTGTTCTTTTCTTTTCTGTCCTCATGATAGTTCCTTTCGTGGAATGTCACAAGGAGTTGGGTTGGTGGGACGAAACAGCCGCCGAAACCCCCCTCTCCTCGCATGTCTCCGGTATAGTCTGTTTTATTTTTCCCCAAAGATTCGGGTCGAATTTTGATCTATGTGCCAGTACCAACCCTGACCTTTTTCGTGCCCCTCTTTTTCCCTTTTTTTTTTTTTTTTTACTTCCCCCTTCTTCAGTACCAGTTAAATTTATAAACCACCTGTCCTCGTTGGCCTTTCTCATTTCAAAACAAATCCCTTTTTTTTTTTGATCCAGTCAGTTTTTTTCTTTTTTTTCTTGTACCTGTTTACCCTTGGCCTTTTGTTCTTAACCCCCATTTTTTTGCAAAAAAAACCACCAAAAAAAACACCCCAACAGCGTCTGAAAAACCTTGCAACCCGAACCCCGTGCCGCCAGAGTTGTTCCCCGGAAAAACGTTTTCTCCCACCTCCAATTGCTCCCGTCCCTTTGCCATGGCGGTTTTTCCCCCCCCCCCACCAACACCGGAAGTGTTGCAACGGCTTCCCCCCCATTGACCCCATGGCCGAAGTGGATGTGTTTTACCTAAAGCTTTCTCTTCCCCCCTCAAACCAACCTGTTCTACCTGATCCAATACCCCCCCCTCAGGTTTA
>Ga0179593_1706846_pt1 | contig 29139 bp, 31 predicted proteins | sample CZODoug2_1_08_16_FD_185931 | JGI IMG/M metagenome (GOLD analysis project Ga0179593, IMG submission 185931) | Vadose zone soil fungal communities from Angelo Coast Range Reserve, California, USA - CZODoug2_1_08_16fungal (PacBio error correction) | ecosystem: Environmental > Terrestrial > Soil >... | reverse complement strand
GGCAAACGGATTCCCTCCCACCTTCCTTTCCTCTCCCCTTGACTGTCTAAATAATATGACAAACTTGTTCCCCACTTTATTGGTAACTATGATATTCTTGCTTCAATCCTCACCCATGTGTCCCGTGTCACACCCGAACTTACATATGTTCCATCTCCTCAATCAACCCCCACTACTTTCTCCCATGTTCATGCGCGCCTCTCTTCCTGAAGTCAAATTGGATGAGGATATCGCTTTTTACCTCCTCGTTCCTTAAATTCATGTTCCTGTTCTCCTTCTGATATCTTTCATGCAAATCCCCCTTTCAAATAACGACTTAAACCCCGGTGGGCAGAAGTCAAAAAAGAAACCATAAACCTCTTCTTCACCTGGACGCTCCTGCCCTCCCTTCAAAATTCAAAGGCTCCTTTAACGACAACCCCTAGATGTTTCACTTTCCAAGTCGGATGGATAGTGTAAAGTAAAACCTTTAACTTCTCCTTAGGCTTCAATGACTCTCTTAAAATAGAACACTCTTGTAACGCTGCAAGCCATGAGTAATTTGTGACTTCCTTTTTTTCTGCAAACAATTCATTCCAATCCAAGGGATCTTTCAATTACGCCCCCAATATGTTCAGGAATCTACCCCCCATACCTGACCTCAAGAAAGTGGTTACCCTTCATCGTATAAAGCTCAATCTTACAATTCCTCCTCTATGTTTACTCCCCCTAATAGAAGAAAAGTAAGGTATTTTCAGAGTGACTTGCACCCTTCCTAAATCAGTATAGAGAATGGCCTATTCCCCTCCTTAGATCCCTTTCAATGCAACGAATAGCTGCTGAGTTCCTCTCCCTCCCCCCACTGCCCCATCCTTCCCTTTAGTCACAGTCACCTACCCGTTTCCCTCTGGCCTTGGAAGATTTAAAGGTAACCATGTTTCTTTGGGTCTCCTCCCCCTCCCCAACCCTCCGCGCCCTCTCCCCCTTTTTTCCCCTTACTTTGGTGCTCGCAACTCTGATTGGCGTATTGGCCCATCCTCGTGTGACTCTTGGCCCGCCAACTAAAGACAGTGTCCATCAATCCATGGCTTTCTCCCGCTTCCCCCTGCCGTTCCCATTCCCCTCCTGGAAGACCCCGGATTCGTGTCCCCCCCCTCCTCTTCCCCCCTCTGGACCCAACCTCATCTGGTTGTGGGTAGGGGACCCTTGCCTCTATGTATCAACAGCGAATTCCTCTCTCTGTACGTCCTTCCCTCCTCCTTCGGAAATCCCGTTTGCCCTTTCGTCACGCTGCCTCGCTTTACGGAACCCCAAACCCCCCCAAGATGACTGTAATTTCGCCGCCCAAAAGGAGTTACCCTTTCTACCCTCCCCCCAAAAACCACAACAACACGGCCCGTTCGGCTTTCCTCTGCCCTGTCTTCTTTCCTGCCGGTTCCTTTTTGGAATTAGGTTAGCTTCGGAAGAACCTCCTTTGATATTGCCCCCTCCCAACCTTTTTCCCCCCCCCCTTGAGGTAAAATCTACAACCCTTACTCACACTCCTTTTCCTTCTTGAAAAATACCGTGTTCAGCGTGTGAATGGGTTATAGGGATTCGGACTTTTAATACTCAGTGGCACTCTGAGTACATTTCCGCTGCTCCCAGCCTTTTAAAGGCAACTTTGACCGGCGACCCTCGTTAGACCAAACCGAAACCCTCCATCATATCGCTACGACGTTATCTGGGTGGAATGATTGGCTTTTTTTCGGGTCCCTTCCCCTTCCTCAGCGTGTCTTTTAAAGCCGTCTTTAAGAGGCGCACAAGAAGCAACTTGCGCCTTGCCAATATACCTTTTTCCCCACAAACCTATTTTTCCACGTTCCTCCGTTCTACCTTGCTTTTTTTTTTGCTTTCAGTTCGCGGGTCTTCTCCCCCTTTTTTCATCTTTGCGTCGGTTCGCTTTTACCTACCTTGTTGAGCAACGTTTCCCCGTTTAACCCCCCCCAACACTCTCTTCCCCCTGGACAGATCCGTTGGGTTCCCTTTTGGTACGGATTTTCCTTTCCTTGGTGGTTTAGGCCAGTAATAAGACGTAGACAGAATCCATGTTTGATTTTCTCAAGTATTTCTCCCCCCCGCCTTCCTTCCTCTGGATTGAGGTCTTTCCCCCCGTCCTGAATCTCCCCCCTCGACGGATTTGAACACTGCCCCTCTCTTTTCCTCCCCCCCCCCAACCCAGAGCCTTATAAGAAGAAACAAGATTGAAGTGTGGGGGGGCTTTTCCGTCAGAGCCCCCTCTGACGCTTGGCTGATTCCGAGCCCTCTTCTTGTTCTTTTTTGGGTAAGGAGCGTCTTCTCTTTCCGGTAAGGACCCCAACCCCCTTTTCCCTCTTCCCTCCTAAAAGAGGTACGTTTCTTAGTCACCCTTTTCCTGCAACCCGACTGTCCCCCTTGCTCTTTCCTCCTCTCTCGCCTTTCCTCCTCTCCCTTTTGTGTTTTGAGATCTTTTATTTCTGAATTGGAACGAAGCTTCTGGCGAATGTCGCTCTCCGCTGGTCTTCTGACGAGGTAAAGTTTTCTCCCACCAAAAACCCTCCCCCCCCGCGTATGCCCCCCACTCATACGCGGTCGTGAATTCCTCTTTTCCCTTTTCAGGCTGTTAGGTAGGACACGAACTCATGCGTTTCGGCGTTTTTTTTCCAAGCCAAGATCTTTTTTGTGTAGTCCCCCCTGTTTTCCTTTTTCACATTCTGCGCCGCCTCTCCGCAAATCCCAGCCATCTTCCTGCACTATTTTTGGAGAAATTCCGTTCTCCCCAACTGGATGACTGTCGGCTGTAGTGAGTAATGGAGTCTAAACCAAGTGCCCTCCCTTCCCCCCAGTCCCCACAACTTCTCCGTCTCTCCTTTGTGATCTGATTTGGCTGTTGTCACTTGTTCCCGATCCTTTTTGAACTTAGCACGAGTTACTCCTTCCCCCCGCGATGACGTTCCCTGAACCGATACTTCCAATACAAGCCCCCAAGTACTCTTTCTAACCCCCCTTCTCCCTTTCTCTGTCTTTTTGTTGATCGTCTCTTTTCAATGCGAATGCTGATTTTGAGCATGAGAAGACTTTTCAAAGGCCTCTGTCCTTGACTCTCCCCCTCCCCTCACCCACACTGCCCACTTGCCTATAACGCGGATTCTTTGTTCTCTTTTTCTTTTTTAGGCCTCCTTTTTCAGCACCCCCCTTCAAGAACAGGAGTTGCGCCTGACCCTTTTCTCAGTTGGCCACCCCGGTCCTCTGCCCGTTCCCTCTGCAACTACCACCCCCCCTCACTGACCGTGCCCCTTGACCTTTTGTTCCGAATCTCTGCTGTTATTAGCTTAGCTTCTGAAAAGAAGGGGTTTGAAGTTTTTTTTTTTTTTTGTTTTTTTTTGTTTTTTTCGCGCATAATGTCGGTTCTGCTAATCCTATCCTGTTGACCACCCCACCCCCTTTGAACTGCACACATCCGACGGGACGATGCAACGAGCTCCGATGTTGTTTTACGTGTAGGCCCTGGCCTCCTCCAGGTGGCTCCACCAACCTTTTCTGCTTTTTCTTTCCGGAGAAGGCCTGCATCGTCCGAACTGCACAACTTTTCCCCTCCTTGGCGCCCTTAGCTGATAGCGGCCAAGATCGCTTACTCTTTTCAATGATAGATGCCCCCTTCCTCCTACGAACAAAACACATTCTGTGGTTTTTCCGGAATTTTCGGCTAGTATTGTTGACCCGAATCGCGTTCTCATTTTATCGTTCTTCCGCTTTGATTCCGGTGGTAGATGCCAATCTGTGAAGGATCAGATGGCGTCGTGCTGGAGACCACCAAGTATTCCTTTTTGTTAGTGTTCCCCATTCCCTCCCCCCCCAACCCTATTTGGTAGCCACCCCACCGTCTGAAACCAAGATGTAGCAGGCTTGGTTTATGCGGCGTCGACACCCTCCCTTTGTACTGTTTAAATCGTTCCCCCCTCCATCCTTCACTCTTCTGTGTAGCCTTAGTGCATGTCTTTGTCTGTGCTGTTTGCCCCCCCTTCTGCCTATTTTTTCTGTAATCCTATCCTTCGAGAGCAGATATTCTTCGGCGATTCCTCTTCAAGCCTTCCCTGGGTTTGTGTTTTCTTTTCGTCCTATCTTTGCGGCCCGCCCTGAGAGCTTCCGTTTAATTTTCTTTTCTTCTATCCTTTGATAAAACGCATGCCGTGGATGCTGTTCCCTTCTTCTGATTGGCGTAACAGCCTCCGGATGGCATTTTTCACCTATTCCGTCCTTTCCCTTTTTTGCGAATCAGTGAAGTCTCCAATTTCTGTCTTATTTGATATTCCTTCCGAAGTCATGACTTTGTTTGAATTTGCGATCCCCCCCCCATTCGCAGACCTGAATTTTCCCAAGCGATTTTTTCTTCACGTCTCTTTAGATGTTGCTTCTTGTATGAATCTTCGTTCGAATGTGATTTGGTATGGTGTGAATGATGCCCCCAGTTGTTGGCACCAGTTAGTGACTTGATTTGTCTTCCCTCCAGTCAGTTCTCTCAAATTTCCCTTTTCCCCTCTGAACCCAGACCGCCTTCAAAATGTCGACGCTTCCTAGAACAGGAGAGACTGCCCCCCGGTTTAGGTTTTTCTTTTTAGCGATTGTCAATTATTTTTCTTGAAGGTTAGGTTGGGCCCCCTCTCCCCCTGGTATTCTTCCCCATTTTCCCCTCCCTCTAAGTTCCCAACCCCTTTTTTCCCAAGTGGGGTCCCATCTCTTCTTTTTTCTAATCTCGGGAGGACGACGCAATCTTCGACTTGTCCGTTTGCAATCCTTTCTACTCCCGCCTTTGTTGTGTTTTGAGAGATCTTTTTTTTTTTACCAGTTTAGCTTCCTTAAACTTTTAGCTTGCGTTCGCCCTGCTTTATCAAATCCCTAGATTGGACCAACTTGGGCCACCCCAAATTTTCTGGTCAATTTTTTTTTGCACACTCCCCCCCCAAACGTTCTCTTGCCCCAATAACCTTTTTTTCACACTCTGTACCTCCTATCACCTCAAAAATGACTGAACCAAGTCATGCGCGATTTCTGCCTTTCTCCTTACAATTTTCTGATTACCTTCTTATGCTTCGCGAGTGACTTCCCCATTACTGGTTCTCATATCCGGCGAGAGGAGGATGTCCTTCAACCCCCTTCACTCCCCTGCCTCCCCCCCCCTTTTTTGCAGCATCAGTTCACCCCCCTGACCAAATCCCCTTTCTCCTTCAGTTTTTCTCCTACCGATAAAAAATATGAAAAGGCGTCACGAAACCTTTAACGCCTTACCCTTTAAACGTCTGCTCTGGATTTTTTCCCCCCCTCAAAAACCCCTTTTCCCAGTCTTTCAGTTCAGTTTGAATCTTCTCACCTTCCTCCACTTTTCTTTGTTCCCTTTCGAACCATGAAGGACTTTATTTTCAACCGGCCAGCCGGATTATGCCGACATCGGACGTGTCATCTCCCCCATTCAATCAACTTACTAAAACCCCCCTTGTACCCGAACTTCTATATAGTTCTCCATCTATTCTTTAGGCTGGCCGCAACGAGCTCCCCAGCAATCCGGATTAATAGGCATCTGCACCGCCCGTCCCTTCGTCCGCTCTTCGCAGCGTAATCTCCGTCTTCCTGCATGAACAATTCTTTCTTCATTGGGCGCCGCCACTCCATTTTCACTAGGCGCAAAACACATACGTTTCAGAGATCTACTTTTACGCCCCTCCATAAAACCCCCCGCCTTTTTTTTTGGGGACGACCGCCACTCCTACTCCGGCGGACTATTTTACCATTCTGGGGGTGGTTTGGTGTACTGATTTGCATTGTAGTGGTCAACTCCCCTCACTTTCCCTCACTTTGTCGGCCCGCCCCCAATCACGTGCCAGTTTTTTGCTCCTTCCCCCTACTGTTACTTTTTCTCAAACAGGCCCCGCGTCGTCCCAATCTAATTGTAAGACCTATTTTTTCCAACAATCTCTTCCCTTCACCCCTCTTCATGGTTTTGGGGTCGTGCTTGGACGGGTTTGCATCTATCAGGTCTACCCCCTTTCCTGGAAATAATGCCTTTTGCTACAGCTAAGCGGTCAAGTCCTTAGCAGAGTTCACCGCCTTGGCAGTTCGTCACTCTTGCCGCTTCACGTCCCAACACCAGCGATGCTTCCTTAAGCCAATTGAGGATCCCCTTTCCCCCTACCACACTCCCCCACCCACATCGACAGCTCGGCTTTCCTCGTCCCTGTCGGATTGGCCTGGAGTTCATTGGGTCCCCTGGTCGCTTCGGAGCAGAACCGACCATGAGGCTGTTCATCACCCCCGGGATTGTCCTATCACAACCCCCAACCCCTTTCCTCGCCCGGTCTGGCCCCCCAATTTCCATTTTGGTCGGCGTTTCCCTGAATTTTTGAATCCTCGGGTGCTTCGGCAATTCCATCTTTTCCCTTTTTATAGCGACATGCTGATGAGACTGGTACGGAGGTACCGGCGAATTGCGTTCCACCCCCCCCCCCTTCCCCCAAAAGCCCCGAATCCCCACATTGGCTAGATCGGCACGGTGGCTTATATTGGGTTGAGTTTCGTTTTGTAGGGTCACTTCAGAGAGCAGTTTCCTGTGGCAACAGATCTAATATTCCTTTCTCCCCACCTGAATCCCTGGTATGCATTGCAAATCTACGACAAACACCCAAACTCTCCCACCTTGAAATTTCCCCCTCCCATATTCCCCCCCTTGGTCTTTGTAAAATTGGACAGTTGCGGGTTTCCACCCGTTCATTAGCGGAAGGAGATTAAGACTCGTTGCTCTCCCCCCCCATTGCTTTCACCTTTTACAACATCTCCCCAACCTTATCACTGTGGACAAGTCCGCCTTGCGTTGGTAAGGATTGTCCCTTGGTGGCTCGCGTAGTCTCGACTGACTAGAACCTTAACTTTACAGTCGTCTCCCAACTCTGCAGGCTAAGGCGATTTTCTGGAGAGGCCCGAGGCGAAAGAGAATTTGAACACTCCAATATAGGGGCGTCAACCACCGCAGACGGGCTGCGACTCCTCATCCCGAATCTATGTCGGGGTTTTCCTCTCGAACCCTTCGCTTGTCCAAGCTTTTCTTTGATGACCTGCGTCGTTTGGTAAGTCTTCCGGTTTTCTTTAAGTTTAGCACCCTTCTCCATTAAATTCCACCCCTCCTTCTCTTGACATTACTACCCTCGTCTTTCTTTCCCCAGATCCCTACCAATATCTTTTTTCTAATGTTGTTGAGAGGAGATCTGTTCATATGGCCAATATCGAGGTTTTCCAGTTAAGCATTTCATCAGATCTTCTTTTTTTTCCGTCCATGTTGCGAACTTGCACTCCGACTTACTGACCCACACCAATATAAGTCTTTGGGTGGGTTATCCCGCGGTTATTTGTCTTTTTTCGTCTCCCCCCTTACCATAATTCTTGATTCTTCGTCTTCCGCAAACTTGTGGTTTTTTTCTTAAAGAGAGGGGCCCGTTCAATCCGTGGATTGCGCCGCTGCGCCGCCAACTGAACGAGTTGTGATCTACTTTCCAGCCACCATGGCGTTCTCCCTTTCCTGGTAGTCCTTTCCTCCCCCCCCCCCCTCACCAAGCCAATCCTACCCCCCTTAAACCTTTAGGATCTTATCTGATTGCCGTTGTAAACTTGAGAAAGCGTCCTTGACATTGCGCATGCAACATTTTTCCCCGTCATCCCCCCCTCTACTTTCTCCCCTCGCGACTCCCATTCCCCTGCCCCTTGCCTCTTAGAGGATTTCTTTCTGTATTTTTTTCTTTAGATTGCAATGGACCGTGTGTTTCGCAATATTGAGCCTTTCCCCCCTTTCCCGATGTCTCTTCTTACGCCTCAAACCCCCCCCCTTCCCGGCCCTTGCCGAATCCCGTCTTCGCGTTTGATCTGACCCTTTTTTTTTTTTTCTTGCCGCCGTTTACGGTACGGCCGGTACGCTGTGCGCAGCAGACTCGCTGTGCCAGTCCCTCCCTGAATTTTCCCCCCGTCTCCTCGTTACCCCCACCCCATTCCCGTCTGACGCCCTTGAATTTTTTTACGACATCTGTTAGCCCTTTAGCTAGGGTTGCCGGTTTCCTGCTCAGCATGTCTTCTTGCCGACTCCCGAATTTACCCCCACACTTCCATTCAAGCCAGGGCCGGGTCCCTCCCTCGCTTTTTCGAGTTTTTTTTTTCGTTTTCGTTCTTTATCCGAAGTTTTGGTTCGAGCCCAATATGTATGCTTTTTTGTGCCGGTATAATCCCCCCTCTCGCGACGCCAACTGCTTCGACTTGGCCGCTTACCTGATAGCCGTAACCGAGTATTCCATGCGAGTGTAGACCTGGGTCCGTCCCTGAAGCCCACCCAACCCCTTTTCTTTCTTGGGTCTTCCTTCAGTGATTGGTGACCCTCACCGAGGGCTCCCGATTTGCTTTTCCTTTTGGGTGACGAGGTGGTAGAAGCCCCTTATTGCATGGATCAGCTGGCGTGATGTTGTCCCCTCAAACAAGTCCAGTGCTTTAGGACCAATCTTTTCTTTAAATTTGACGCCAATTCTGTTTCGAGGCCCCCACCTTTTCCCCTTCCAAACTGTCGCGGCGTGGGCGTTGCGGCGTCTTCCACCTTGGTTACGGCTGGTACGCGTACCAATTCCATGCGTCACTTATTCTTCGTCTCACCGTCCTTCATTTGTCTTTGCGATTCCCCACTTCATTTCTCTGTTGAAGGAATGATGCCCAGTGAGCGACAGGGACGATACGGCTGCCGTCCATTTCTCAATCTGTGCTTTTTTCGGGTTTTAGGAATATTGGAGGCCCGCACGATGCTCTTTCCTTTTTATCGGAATAGAAGTCGATCCCGGGGTCGTTTAGCCTGATTTTGCCTTCCTTTTCCTTTAGGCATGAAGAAGACGGTCCGGAGGTCAGCGAGCTTCCGTTCTCTAGTTCCTCTCCCATCCTGTGTCTAAGTTATATTCCCTTACCGACGTCCTGCCTGGCCGTGGGAAAGATAGACGACAGTTTAACCGTGCTTGAGGTTTTTTCAGTTTTGTCACAGTCCCGGTTCCTCTGTTCGTGCGGTCTGCCGTATCTTTTTTTATCCCCCTCTTCGCGTCCTTTTAACGTATGCCAAGTTGTTGAAGTAGTTAGTGACTTGATTGGACTACAATCTCTCTGACGGCCAGGAGTGCAATTTGCAGTCCATTCTTCCATCGCTATAGCAGACATGTCGCAGGCCCCCGCTCTTTCTCTTCCTTACCATGTTCTCCCCCGGGTTTTTTCCTTTAGCGTTGTAACACTTTCTAGGTGGGCCGGGTTCTGGTGTCAATCACAGTGTCTTTCCTTTTTGAACCTACAGAGTGACTCCTTGCTTCCCAATTCTTGTAAATCTCTTGATTTTAGACCAGCTGAGGCTGAAGGAAGAGTCTTTTGCGACCCTCCCTTTTTTGAAATTAGATTTATTTAATCATCCATACCTTTGTTTTATATCCTCTGGGAAAAAGTGGTGAGGTCAGCCCAAGGATTTTTTCCTGCCTTCTAACATCCCGTTGACCCAACTAATTGTGAAACCCTATGGTCAGTCTTCTGGAAGCAATCCTACCCTGTTTCCCCCCCCACGCCCTGTTCCTCCCCCTAGTTCTTGTACAATCGCTCACCCCCCTGCCTGATTACCTTTATGCGTCCTTTTTAGAAGGTCCACGACATTCGCGTCTCTGAGTTGCATTCGAGTGTCCTGCACACCCCCTTTTTTCCTTTTGCTTGACTTCTGTCAGCCCCACAGTCAATAAGCCTTCAACACGGGGCATCCAGTCCCCACAAGTGTACCACCAGCTTTTCTCCCGGAGAGCAGACCGCCATCAACTAGTACCTTTTCAGTTAACTCCAAACCAATCACTGGCGTTAACAAACGTGGTTTGATCTTTTTCCCCCAGCAAAAACACTGTTCCAGGCAGGACGTAGGTCCGGGACAGATCCAATTCGCCCCCTGCGGGTCGCTTTCTCCTCAATGCTCTCTGTCAACTCAGGAAGCCGGGGCGTCTTCAACCGACAATCTTTCGCAAGTACTCCTCCTCTAAGTCAGTGTATCGTCCCCTTCTAATTAGCCTCGTGGAAATTCGGATTAGATAGGGAGGCACCCAACGAGCGACGCCCGACGGCTCGGCCTAACCCAGGCAGCCGTATCGCGCCTGTTCGCGGTCATATCTTCATGACTCCCGGGATGGGCGCCATCACAGACCCTTCTTCATAAGTGCACCAACACATACGTTTCCTAGCTTTCGGTACGCTTTAATTTTTAACCAACTTGTTGAGTGGGAGAAAGCCCCACGCCGCCGCAGGCGACATATTTGCATGACTTTTTGTGCTCTCCACCTTTTGGCGGTTTGGTTCCAACTACCAGCCCGACGACTTTGCGGTCCGAAGGATGTATACTTCAATAAGAATTTTTTTCAACACTTCAAGGCCGCGCACCTCTATGGACTGCTGTCTGGTCTGGTCACCAAATCCCTTAGCTTTTTTTTTTTTCCCCAAACTTTTTTTGGGGCCTGAGGACGGCATATTTTAGGTCTACACCCCCTTTCCAGTAATGACCCCCCCTTTAAGTCTATAAGCTAGCGGCCAAGTCGTTAAAGCGTTTTTTTAGTAAAGCGATGATCATGCAAACAACAACACATGTTCTTGGCTCCTCCCCTCACAACATTTTTTCTCAAGGTCTACACCAAAAACAAACAAATCGACCGGCTCCGCATTTTTTTATGGAATGAAGGTCATGTGTTTTGGCACCTCTTTATCTCCCCGGCACTGAACCGACCTTTCTTTTTTTCTCTACCTTCCCCAATGGTCCATCACAACATTAAAACATAGATCGTCTTCAACCACCACGGGTACCCCCGGTCTGTTTCGTGAATTGTGAGTCTAGGTTCTCCATGAGGCCCTCTCTAATATCGTTATGATGTCATGAGAAAATAAGGTTTCCGTCCCCTTTCAACTCTGACCAACAAAGTCAATGATCACCGGCTCGTGCCGTTCCTGAACGGTGGGCCTGAATTGGGATTTGGAGTCGTCAACCGTCCCTTGAAACGGAGGATCTCATGATGCGCAATCCTCCCCGGTCGTCTTGCAACCTCTTCCTCACCCCCCCCAACCCCCAACGATCACCGGTCCTTAGGGGTTTATGAGTGAGAGGGCAGTAGTGAACCGGTCCAGTGGCAGGGCCTTCCGAACATTGTGCGCGCCACTCCCCACCGGCGTTCTGTTCAAAGACAACATCGCAACAAATTCAGACACCGGATCCAGTTTTTTTTACTGTGGTAAGGATCAGCTTTGGTGGTTCGACCCAGTACTCAGACCCGTCACTCCCTCTGGTTTCCCTCTTTTCTTCCCCCCTCGTGTCGGCGCTGGTGATTGGCGGTGGAACGGCAGCGGCGAAGACTGGTCTCACCCTGCCTCTTTTCCGAACCCCCCCGCAGGGTGACGACGCCGTCAGCACGCAGGATGTCTTGTGACCTCCATTAGCTGCATGGATTCCGAGCCAGCTTATTCGTTTGTGGGTTCAGGATTTTCGTTTCCGTTTTTTCTGCCCCCTCCGCTTAACCTAAAGCTGACGTAGAGCTTTCCCAATTCGACCACCGCGGGCGGTCTGTTTCGCAGACACTAACCTAAGAAGTGTGGTTGCCGAGAGATATTATAATCTGGCACTCAGCCCGCGGTGGCGCAGGTCCCTCTACCATCCTTTTCCCCGCGGGAACTGTTCGAACGGCCTTCCCCGACGCTCCTGACCCCCAAAAATGACCACCTTGTCGGGAATCCAAGAGGTGAGCGTTCGCGTCGGACCCCCCCGCCCTTTTTTTCCTGCGTTTTTCGGCGTCGCATTCTTCTGTGTTTTCCCGCCCCGCGAGTGGCAGTGTTCAACTTTTGAGCCGTGGGCCGCCGCAAATAAGCGGAGACCTGTGTTACCCATGGCTCGGTTTGCTTCGGTCTCTGCTTTTCCGAGAATACCACCCAGATGCCAATCCGTTACCCCCCTTACCAAGGGCGCGGACGTGCGGTTGTTTTCGTGTAAATTGCCACTCTCCCGTTGTTCCCTTGCGCAGCACTATTTCCTTCCGCGTTCCTCTTTTCCTTGCGACGCGCGAACTTCCAATCCAAGGCCACGGACGAGGGTTTTCGACGTTTCTCTTTTCCGTCTTTTGATTCGTAGATTGAATGCGCCCCTTTCTGCTGTTGTGCCATATGAGCGCTTCAACCTGCACTATGCTGAAGTTGCTACGCCCCCTTACACCCCCCCTTAGGCCAACCGTGCCGATACCTGCGGAAGCCGGTGACTTGTGATGTTTTTTGAACAGTTAGAAACCGGGGGATACAGAGTTTGCGCATAGCATGTCGATATTTCCTGCCTCTGAAAATTGCCGACGCGAGAATACCAATCGCCTTTCTGTGAATTGCGACTATATGAGGGCTTGTGATCTTCCCCCCAGCGGTTGAGTTGCGCAAGACAGTCTTCTTTCTGTCGACTCACCTTCCATTGCCAAAACCATGACCTGCCCTTCCATCCGACAGGGCGAGGAACCCCTGAAGAGATTCTTGGTTTTGGTTGACGTTGGCTGATCCGTGTGGCTTCGCCACCAAACCGTTTTTTTTTTCCGGAGCCGGCAAGCGTTCCGAAGCCAAACTGCTTACTTGGCTTTAGCAGGGATCGCAGTACTCTCTTCGACATGCTATCCTTGTTCAGTTCGACCCAAACCATGCGGGATGGGTTTTTTTTGAAGTGACTGTTTAGTGCTTGGACACCCCTGGTGCCCCCGAGGGCATTTTTTTTGGGTCCTTCTTTGTAGACGGTGTAGTCAGCCCTGAAGTGGGTGATGAAGGGAGAAGCGAGTGATTTGGTGACAGCAAAAGTCGTAAGTTTTAGTGGTTCCCAACGCCTCTCGTGCGACCACCCACCGTTCAACTCACACTGTCAGAAGGCCTGAGGGTTGGAGGCTTCGACCCTTCCCCCCTTTTTGGTTTCCTGTTTTCAAGCGTACCAAGTCCAGTCTCGTTCAAAATTTGGCATTTGTGGTAGATTTTCGGGTTATTCCGCGGCCCACCCCCCTGCATTTTCACAGATTCTTTCAGGCAGACGGAGACCGTTTCGGAGCGCTCACCCCTTCTGCCCCGTCTTGCCGATGGCCGATCTCCTTTTTTTTTCCTTGGATATCGGGGCTTTCCAGCCCGAGCTCCGCGTGTGATGCTCTAGAGTTCGTACTTGGGTGGCCGTTTCGCTTATGGCGCCTTCCTTTGCAATTGGCGGCATTGAAGACGAAAGGTCTTTGCAGCGTTACAGTAGAGTCCTCAGTTGCGCCCCGTGAAGCGACCCGCAGTTCTTTTCTATCCCTTCCTGACCTTGCAGGGCCAGTGTTTTGCCTTGGAACGATCATATGTGTAACCCCTTTCAGGTTTGGTTCCATTAACGTCTTTTGAAGATGTGGCTGGCGGTCTTCGTCTTGAGCCTGTTGATTTTGGTGGGGTGCAAAGCCACGTTTTGGAAGTTTCTTGACTGTGTATTTGCTGACAGACTCCTTGTTACTTCAGCCTTGGCCATTCCCGCTGCCCCTCCTAGATTCAGACAACGGGTTCTGTATCGCGCTCCATGAAACCATTTTATCGTCAGTTTCCTCGTCGATTGTACCCATCTAGGTGTTGGCCGGTTCGTTTTTGGTCGATCAAGGGATGGGGTCCAATCCCTCAGTGACACGGGCACAAGTGGTCCTTGGGATTTTATTTCGGAGGGCGACGCCTGGCGGTTTCCTGCACCCATTATACTTTTCATACTATCATTTTTTGTTTGGCGAGATTGGCACCCTTTTTTTTGTTTTGCGGATTAACCCCTATGAGGATGTACTCCATGATTCCAAGCCCTCTTGACCCAACTTGTGCCCCACAAGGTCTCCCCTCGACTGGGCAAAGCCCCCATACCCTGTGCTCGTTTTCACACCCCGACCGGCCTCCATGATTTATCGCTCATACCCCTGCTGATCCACTCTTGAGCCACACTTGGAAGGCGCGCGACATTTGCTGCGGATAGTAGGGCAGAGACGTGAATGAATTCCTTTCGACTATTTCAGGCCCCCTTGTAAATACTACTTCAAACAACGGTGTCTTTCTGAAGTCAAGACAAAGGAAACAGCCCCTTTTCCCCTGACGAGCCTCCCGCCCTACCATTTTTTAAAGCGACGTTCACGCACACCCTTTCGACGCTGTTTAAACGTCGTTTATGTATGGATCTTTGCCAGGCCAAACAATGCCCAGGGCCCGTCGGTCACTTGGTAATATCAACTCCGGGACCTTTGGTCGCTTCAGTCTCGCAAACTTGCGGACCTTGCTCTCAAAGAAGGAAGAGGGCGGCTCTTCAGTTTCTGCTGAAGGCCGACCCTTGCATCAGTTTAAACTCCCTTCCCGAAACTTCTATATCCTCCAGCGTCAGGCGGCGGGCCTACCGAATAGGACCGCCTCCCGAAGCATTCATCCCCGGATCTTGCCACCCGAATTCATTTCTTAGAGCGCGTTTAGACTCAGTGATATCCGTCTTTCCTGCGATCAGCTTTTAACACCGACCCATATTTCCTAAGGCCCCCCACATTACGTTTTATTTTTTTTTACTGGGACCTTACCCGCCATGCCAACCGTTTGTCGTGTTTGGGACTCGAACAGAAGGTCGACTTTCCCCATATTGTACTTTGACGTGGGTCCACCTCGATTGGCGGATTGTGTCCACTACACACTGTGACCGACCTCAAGAACGCGCCTCATCACATTGGCTCACCCCGCGCTCCGGGCCAAGAGGGAAGCCCTCGTGGATTTCTTGTCACACAACTTTCTTCCTTCTGCCCCCCGCCTGGTTTTGGGTCGTGTCGGACGGCCTCTATCGTAGACCCTTCCGATGTGGTCGGGGCTCAGCAGATTGCCCCTCTGCCTCCAGTTTTTTTCTACGTTTGCCGGCTTCTCCTTCAACAACACCATTTAAAGGTGCTTGCGCGCTCCCCCTGGCGGATCAGGTCTACAAATCTCAAAAACCCCGTTCTCTTCTTTCCTTTTTGATTTTTTTATTTGTTTTTGAAGGACGGTCCTGGTTGTGGCACCCCCGTCGTTAGTCGCAGCCAGCACAGATGCTGGCACAAGAACAACCTGATGTTTGGTCCCTTTAATCTAAAACATTTAATAACCATCTGCCTCGGCCACCCCATTCAGGGTCCGGGCGGCATGATTGGGAGTTTTTCCTTTTTTTTTTTAGTGGCGTCGTCACTTCATGCCGTGAAATGAGACAATGCGAGAACTTCCCCTTGTACCTAGGGCACTTTTCAACTTTTTCCACAACATCTCAACAGCAATAAGATCACCGGTTATCCCCGGAAGGGTTGGGAGCAATTGGGAGTTTTCGGGCGTCGGCCCTCGCGTTTCCTTTTCCCCCCCTGCGATATCCTAGCTTCACAGATTAACGGGCGCATTGCAAATTTCTACGACAACAACACAACCGACGATACAAGAACTCTGCAAGGGTGTTCCGGACCCGTTCGGCTGGGCCCCCCCTTCAGCGCGCAGTGCTGCTTCGACCGTTTTTCGCCCTCCACCCCCAGGCCGCGTTCAAAGTTAAGTTTACAACATCGCAAACATCAGATACCGGAGACAGATCAAGGGTAGGTGGACATTTGTCTTTTTGGCTTTGGATCCTTCTACCGCATCGACCTGGCCCCTGGTTTTTCATTCATTTTCTCCAACTCGTGCAGGCGATGTAGGGCTTTGGCGAAGAGGAAGAAGAATTGTAACACTGCCCCTAGGGCGACACCACATCAGCCCTTTGGACGTTCAAGCGCAGCAAAGTCAGAGGTCGGGGGTGTTCCGACCGGAAAGCCCAGGTTTGAGTAAGAGCCAGAGGGCTTGTAGTTTGGTCAGGAGGCTTGTTTTACATTAGTGCCGTTTCCCCCGGTCACTCCTAAAAGCTGACGTAGAAGCTGACTTCGACCAACCGCGGCTGAGTAAGAAAGACCACATCTCCTAACGTGTGTTGCTCTGGTCTCTCATTGTCTGAACTTTATCAATGCCGCGGTGGGCGTGTCCAGCCTATACTAAGATGTTAGAGTGACAGACCTGAGCCCCGTGACCGACCGTCTGACCACAAAACGCACATTTTCCTGAAGCAGCTTTTTCGCGGACGTTCGCGTCGGACCCCCGACCTCATGCTTTCGGCGATGGAAAACTTGATTGTGTTGGGTAGAAAGAGCGGGCAGTGTCATCCGTCGTTCTGACGCCGCTGCCTGCCGACACACCTTTCACGCTGCAAGTTTTAGCGATTGAGCCACCCGGTTTAGAGCTTTCGATGGGTTTTGGAGTTAGAGTACTCCACCACACAATCCGTACCAACCGTTTAACCATTCGCGGACAGGTGATATCCTTCTTTTGTAATTGGACGCTTGTTGACTCGAACGAGTTCCGGCCCAGCACCTCCCCTCTGCCGTTCCTCGACCGGAATTCCCCTACATCCAGTTTGCGAGTGGAGACTGAGCCGTTTATGGTCGGTTGTGCTTTCGGTCGACAACTTCTCCCGTGTGTTAACTATAGATCAGACCCCGGGCACGATGCTGAAGCTCCCTGCTCCGAAAACCCCAAATAAGGCCCACCGGCCTATAACGGCAGGATATGGGCTGGATGCTTGTGCCCGTTTCCTGTAAGGAAGGTAACTGAGTTGGCAGCGATTCTTCCACGTTACGGAAATGGCGGCGCCAGCCCAATTCATTTCTTCCCGGAACCGTGCTTGTTGACGAACGATCTCTTCCCTTCTCCATGTGTATTATCCAACCGGTTTTTACGTTTGCGCATGCATCAATTCCTTCTTAAGGAAGACCGAGTTGCCCCACCATGTAACCTGCATTCCAAATAGAACTGTGAATTTTTTGGTTTGTTTGAGACTGGAATGAGTTGGGTCGCTGAATAATGTCGCTGGTTTTTTCTGAGACAGACGGAATTGAACATTCCCCCCCCTGATTCCGGACTTGGCCGCTAGCTAGAGCGGCCAGAGATCACAGTTAAGATTTGTAGACGGAGCGTTTCGAACAGACCAAAACATGAGGGCGGTTTCGGTGCCGGAGGGTTCTTGGTGACCCTTTAACCTTTTAAATGTATGGGTTCCGCCGGCCGTGAGCGTGGTGAGCGGGTGTGAATGGTCTTTTCTAAGATGGACGGGTTTCCCGACAAAGGCTGCAGTGCTGGTAGGGGTTTCCCGCCTCTTTTGAGCCCCACCCCCGTCCCTGGACACTATGTCCCCTGCTTCGGCGTGGCACTTGCCAATAAAAGCTTTTGTAATTTGATGGTAAAGCGTTCCCGTCCATCGGAATCTTGAATGGTTAGGGAATGTTTTCTGATGATTCCCAAGCATGAACGATTTGGAAGGAAGAAGGAATCCGGGGCCCAGGCCGATACGTGCTGCCGTCTGGACTCCGAGCCTCGGCGTCGGCCTCTTCGGGGCGTACAGCCGAGACCCTCCAAGTGGTAGTCTATCTAAGAGCCACCCCCCTTTGGACGGTATTTGATGATTCGGCTTGGGCGGCATTTAAGACATCCGGCGAAGATTTTCCTCAAGAGCAGTCCATTTAGAATAAGTTGTCCGAGACCCGCGTGTCTTTTGGCCAGTTTGAACCTTGACGTCCTGCCTGCCATTGTGGCAAGAGACCATCTCGTTCCCACGTCAGTGTGTTCATTTCAACGTCGTCCTTATGTTTGATGGTCGGTTTCTCGCCCTTTGAAATTGTGATTTGGTTGGTGACCATTTGATTCTCGCTGGCTTTGATTTGCATGACACTCCGCAGGCCGGCCCAGTGATTTGTCCACTCTATTCTAGCTCCTCAGCAAATTTCCTCTCTCCTTCATAGGAGGGCGCATTAATTCCATCAGTCATGGGTATTGTTCCTTTGACAATCTAGGTGAGGCCGTTCGGTTGGGCACGATTATTTCGATTATTTGCCCCTCCCTTTTATACTTTCCAATTGTGGAAACCCATGGTACAATAGTTTTGGATTTTAGACGATTCATTGCGACGCCTCTACGTTTGCGCGCTCCGTTGCACCATTTCTTTACCCATCTCCTTTTTGTTGTTTCTTTCGATGGGTGCGGCGGCTTTAAATTGAATGGTCGCCCTCTCGTACTCCCGATTTTTGGTCCCCCCCGGTATGGTCCCTTCGCGCTGGCCAGAATGTGCTCGGGACCAACCCGAACCTTGCATCCCTCGTTCCCCATCGATAAAAAACCTTCTTTTAGGTATGGGCCGATGGCAAGGCGTAGCAATGTGATTGCTTTTCTATTGAGTGTTGCTGAGTGATGTCTTCCTGGCTATTTTTGGGGTGGTTGTTCTGCTTTCATGCATCACCAATAACACTTTGGGGCGTTTAGTTCACACCAGCTTAATCACGCTTCTCCCGGCGAGCCTGCTCCATCAACCTCTTCCATCTCCTTCCTCACCAAACACAGCACGTTCACCGTCTATGGGCTCGTTCCCCCCATGGCAAGGCTTGACTCCGGTCACGGGAATATCCCCTTCGACGGTCGCTTCAAGTGGATGCAATCTTCCTTTGCTTCCTCCGGCCCGCCTGGCTTAATTGCCCAATCTGCTTGATTGCCTCCTCACCCGTCCTCAACGTCACTGCGATCGATTGACGAACCGCGTCACTTTTTGCCGGGCGGTCGCCCGAATAGGCCGGACGCGGGTCATTTCCTTCGTCATCGGCACCGACGGCGATATCTGTGATAGATGACCTACGTCTCCTGCCTAACCAGCCTTGGGCCCATCACAGACCATTTACAGGAGCCAGTCACCCTTTCCTGATCTGTGACTTTTTACTCTACCAGCCAGAAAACCCCTTTTTCTTTGAGAACGCGCCACTCACGAATATTCGCGACAATTTTCCCGACGGTGGGGACTCGCACCCTGATGTGGATTGGCCATACCCGCCTTACGACTGAAAAGACCCAAACACCAGTTCTGATCCATTTCAAATCGTTTTGGTTCTCCAATTCGGTGCATCCCTTTCTCAGGCCTCCCTCGGATCTTCGTTTCCCCCAATTAATAGAAGAATTCCTAAACAACTCCCTCTGGTTTTCTCCTGATCGGACTGGAATATATCCGGTTTCCCACCTCGGAAGTAATTCATTTTCCTGCACAGAGCGTCCAATGAATCGTTGTCCTTTCGTTCACGTGGAGGCCCCACCCTAGACCCGGTTTCCTGCTCTTCCTCCAACATTCGGATTCAGGCGCCAACCAAAACAACCCCCTCTGTCCAGCTCTTCTTTCGGCTGCTTGGCATGATGTGGAAAACGGTTAGGCTTCGGCAAGAACCCTTCCCCCTCTGCTGCGAACCCTTCAAACCGGGTTATTCCCACAGTGAATCCCCCACTCCCATCGTTCGGAAAAGGCAACCCCCCTTTCACGGGTCCTGTCGGCTTGAATTGGGAGTTCTCGGGCTAGGGAAGAGGACACGTGGTACTAGAGCTGTAAACTCCGGATGCTAAAGGAGAAGATTCCTACCCACACCCCCGCAATAATTATCATCCGAAGTCTGATTGCATTCCCTTCATTGGGAGTTTCGTGCGTAGTAGAGGAAAACTCAACTCCTTGTTTCTTGTGAACCCTCCTCCCTAATATGGCTCTTGGCCAGAAGCTTGCGCATGACCCTCTCTCATCCAACAACCCACGAATCACGTTCATAGACGGGTCCATTGGATTGAATTTCGCTTGTAGTCCAAGGAAGCGCAGGCGCTTCCGACCTCGTGCTGTCGCTCAAAAAAGGGGAGCAAGTTTCCAACATCTGCCCCACCCCTTCAGATCATCTTTTTTTTTTACGGTTTTACTTCTGGCAGCTTCTTCGCGCCACTAATACCGAGTCCCTCATCCATTTGGCTCCCTTTCCTTTCCTTCCCAAAATCAGATGGCCTAGGTGATGCCCGGCCGCGTAATCCGAAGTGAGAACACTGTCCGGTTTGACCCCCCCCCCCTCAGGCCTTCTTAAGGAGAGCAGTTGATTCGGGGGTCCCCTACCCTTAACCCTTCCCGCTCTTTCACCTGGATTCTGGAGACCTCTGTCGTGTGTTTGTCAGTCTTTCGGCATTTGTGGAACATTTTTTCCCTCCTAAAGATGCCTAGCTTCGTCCATTTGACACCTTGCTTTTTTTCAGAGGCAATTCTCTTTTTCCTATCGTGTGAGCGATATGTAATTCTTCTGAAGCCCGTTGGTAATGTGTACGATTCTTTTTCCAAGGCATGTTTCGAACGGCACCCCACCCTCCCGCGCTCCTGAGCACAAATTACATAATTTCCCGAACATCCGTCGGTTCAGCGGAGGGAGAAACCAACGTACTGCGTGATGACAGGCTTACTAACTTCTGTCTTGTTTGTTCGGCCCCGCGGATTGGCATTTCAATCCGTGCTGCGACGCTCGAAGCCAGCCAGTCCTCCCGAGTTGGAGACATGAATTTATCCCCAAATGAGGAGATGAGGAGACATCAGAAGCACCCCATCTTCCCAATAATTTTCCCAACCTTACCACGGCGGGATCGTGACTGCGGTTGGCTGCTGTTTTTCACTGAAAGCATGCGTTTAAAGTGCGCCGCCGAGTCGGAACTCCCCGCCCGTGTTGAGGACGCCCCCCCTTCACTTCCACTCAACGCCCAAGGCACGAATTTAATCCTGTGGGTTTGTGTTTTTTTGTTTCTCTTTGGTACTATTGGCACCCGGACCTTTCGCTGTTGCGTCCTATTATTCGATAGAAAGATGATTCATTGAAGAAGAAAGAAAACTCCACTCTTCACCGTCAGAGAACGAGCGCGAGTTTGATTGAGTTTGAATTTTGTCGGTCCCTCAAGTTCGCCATACCTCCCGGCTGAAGCACATTATGGTCCTTCCGCTGACATGCCGCCCCGGAATCCCCACTTTCACGCCGACCTTACTTTCCATTGTGGAAGCCTATCTGATTGTATCTCGAGGATGTCACCCCAGTCGGTGTCTTGCGCAATTCATCTGCGCCCCGCTTTACCGCCCAACACCTGCATTCCTGTTCATGGCTAGTCCATCCTACGCTGTCCTCTTTTTTTTTTTTTTCAATTTTTTCTCCTTGACGCTTTTTCCTGTTCGCGAAATCACCCTTTTTTTTTTTTGTCTGGTGTTTTTGCCGTACTCAGCCTGCCAAGTTACTAACTGCACTTCCTTTTGGCCTCGTGATCGGAAAGATTTCTTATTTCCGATTGTTTCTCCTTCCTCTTCCTTAAGTCAACCCCAAAAACGGATGCCCTTTTTTTGTGCATTCAGTCTTCTCTTTCTTTTGAGACGAAGCAGTTTATGCCATGGTTATTCCGCTTGCAGCTTTTTTATATTAATTAAAGGATGAATTTGAGAATAGGGTTAGGAGGGGAGCCGTCCCTCCCCCACAGTACTGTGCTTTGAATATTCCACTCTTTTTGAGATCACACCCAAATTTCAAATGAATATGGCTTGAAGGAGCTGTCTTGCTTTCTCCCCAGCAAGCGCCTCTCCCGCTCCACTTCCATCTCCAAGGCTGTGACGGAGACTTCTTTGAAGCATTTTTTCCCCTCGCTCCCCCTTGCCCTTCGTCAGGCAGATTCTCTTTCCGCCGAGATGCGAAGTATGAAGCAGGTGCCATCTTTTTTCCTCTTCCTGCTTCTTTTTATGTTCGTTGGCCGAGACCTCGATAATGACTACGGTCTATGATCCACCTTCGCTCCCCCACTGTGGTATTTTGTTGATCTCTCCCCCCCCGGCCCTTTTCATTGAAGAAGAACGATGGAAGTGCGTCCAGCCTCTTCCAGTTCTTCGCTCTTTCCCTTTATCGACCGCAGTGTCGCTTTTTCTACTAAAGGAATGACCCGTTTGGACTTGTCACGATCCCTATGCCCTCCTTTCCAGTATTGTTTCGGAATCTTGAATCTTTGTGGAGGTTTGCTCGTTTGATCCAGATTGGGTGGGATTTTTTCCCTATGAACCCCGTGTGCTTTTCTTCTGCCTGGTGAGTGCCCTCTTAGGCTCCCGGACAGGAAATTTGCAGGAAAGCCGCCCTCGATCCTCAGAACTTGTCGTCGTCGCCGGGATAGGATGAGTTTCCTAAGTAAGTTGGTCCAGACTCTGAACCCCCCCCCCCCATATATTTTTGAATTTGAGTGGTCCAACAGCCGGGATGTCTCTTTTGACCCTGACTCCCCTGTGACCTGTGGAGGTTTAACCTATGGCCTTCTCAGGTTGGGAGACTGAAGTGTCAGAAGACCCTTCCATCTATATTTCCTTTCCTTCCCCTACTTTTGTTGAGAAGAGGGCCCAACTTGGCAAACCTTGTCTCTTTTTCTCACGGTCGTTCTCCAATAGTATTTCCCCCCATTTTCCCTTATGCGTAACGGATGTTCAGTCCATTTCCCCCTTTTTTCTTGACCCCCCTCAAGTCAACCCTTTCCATAGCACAACACCCCCCCCGACTGATAGCCATCCTCCCTTCCGAGACATTTGCTGCGGATTTTTACTTCTTGCAGAGCATGAACTTTCCCCCTTTTCCTTTGAAGTACTGCCGATTTTCCCACACTCACCTCCCCCACCTACCAAAGGCGGTCCCTACTTGCCCAACCCGCCCACACTTCCCCCCGCTTTTCTGATCCTCCCCCAGGCTTCCAAGCGAGTTTTACCGTACCACTCTCTGACGTTAACGATCGTCCACGGCACAAAACCCCGTCCCTTGAATGACTTTCCGTTACGGTTAACATTCGTAAAATTCGTTGTGCAGTATTTTCTTCTTCCTTCTTTCTTCCCTCCCCCCCTGTCCCAGTCCTTTCTTCTTTTACAATCCGCCCAACTGTCCTCCCCGACAGTCATCCCCCCCTTCATAATAAGTCAACATCTCCAACTGTCTTTCTCCTTCTTTACTCCCCGTACCGCGTCCCCTATTTATGACCAAAGAATAGGAAGTCCATCCTGATACTCTGCCTCCCCCGGAACTCCTTCCCAGTTACATGCTCTCACCGGATTTTCCATTCCTCTTCACGAAAATGCTTGTTGAATCCAACTCCCCCCTTTCCTTCCCCCCTCCTTTCCCCCAAATCACTTCCCCTGATTCTGGTCCGCTTTCCAGGACTGGCCTCCGCCTCAGCCCCTCGGCTTCCCTTTCCCTTTTTCCCCCTTTGTGTTTCCCGGGATTTTTGGAAGTTCCCGAGTCCCCAAAGGAAGCCCATTTCCATTCACCTCACCAAGTTTCCATTAACTTCATTGGATCTTTAAACTGTCGTGACGAGGAATCAAGATAAAACTCCTCTGGCTTATTGTCCAAATCCTAAATTTGTCCCACAATCAATACTTGTTTTGGTAGTCTTGAAGAATATCATGTCTTCTCACATCGTCCTCCTTCTCTTCCCTTGGCCGGTACATATCGGGCCACTTTTTTTGATCTGAAGTCGTCACCTTCCGGATATTTCCCCCCCAACCCCCCCCTCCACCCGCCCCAACAATTTTCTGTCGGAATTATACAACGGCACCCCCCCGCCAGATATTCTTTCCTTTCCCCTTTCCCCCTGATTTTCCTTCCTTCCTTTTTTGCAACTTCGGGGCCTCCTCCACATACCCCCCCAGACATGAGCCGCAACCTTCCACCTCCTGCATAATACCACCCTCCAACCTTTCCTCTTTCCCCTTACAAAACCTTCTTCAGGGGTCCTGTTGTACTTTTAAGAGTTATAGCGGATTTTTCCTGGCCCTTTCATCCGGCCGCCCCTTTCTAGAGAGTCTTCAATTACTTCCGGATTAGGCCCACTTTCCCCACACCCTTCCCCCCCCCCCTCCCTTCCATCATCCGTTTCCGGGGTTGGCTTTCGTGTTCGGCAACTTCCAGCCGGTGTATTGTTGCCTCCTCTCCATTCTGCCGCCCCACCGCATGCCCCTACGAACTCACCACCAGACCCCTTCTTTTCCCGTCCCCTCCTCTTCCCCCTTTTTTCGGATTGGACGTTCTTGGTTCTTCCCTTGTCGCGCGTTGATTTCTTTACCTAGTGCTTCTCGTTCACAAACAACGGCGCGTCCCCCTTTTTTAAAATCCTCCCCCCCCCCCCCTCAGCCCCTGTACCGTTGGGTTTTGGAATAAGGCAGCTTGGTTTTTTTTAGAGGCCGTACTCCAACGCCGACCGCTCCCTGGGTTGCCAAGTCAGGTCTTTCCCCTCTTCACCTGCGCTTTTTTCCTTCCCCGGCGGGAGTAGCACTCCTGCTTTCACACCCGGTTTGACGAAAAAGCACTTTTGGAAGGCTGGACCTCCGCGCCTCCTCTTGTCGGGGGTTCTCAATTTTTTCCACATTTCTCGCGGGCTTCTTCTCTTATGTTCAGTTTGTGTTTAAGTTTTTTTTCTTCACTTTGAGTTCGACACCTTTCCTCTTTTTCACTCTCCCTTTGATTAGACGTTCCCCCAGGACAAAGAGGCTGACCCTAATATTTTTTTAATCTAATTAAGGTTTCCGATAGTATATATCCGTTTGGGAATTGTAAGATATAAGTCCTCTTTCGGAGTTCTTTTTAAATTTCTCTCCCTTCCTAACACGAATCTAAAACCCACGAAATAATCGGTTTTTCCATCCAGACGTGAAGAATTTCGAGTAGGCAACCCTCCCCCCTCCCCCCCCATTGCGTTTGTTTATAGCATTTTGTTGTTGTCGAGGTTTAAGGTTTTAGGATTCTCATTTTTCCCAATCCAGAATGCAGGTCAGACTAATTGTCTGGATTCTGTCGATTTTTTGTTTAGTTAACTTTTTCCCCACCAGCTTCTCCCAACGTAGGCTACTTGCTTGTACATTTGTTTGCGCAGCACGCTTTTTCCCAGCGCCCTCTAAAAGTCTTTCCTCCGCGACTTCAAACCCGGGCCGAGGACGGGATGGTGACGTTGTTTTGTTTTTCTTGCCATGCTCTTTTTTTTTGGATTAGATCTTTCTTTTATTTTGGAAGTTATTTTCAAGGACATTCATTCCCCGTGCCTCCCACTTCCCTTCGAGTTCTGCCTGGTTGTGGTGTGCACGTTAGTGCTACCGTCTGACTGATTCTTATGCATGCTACCACGGACCTGAATTGCGTCACGCCGAGGACCTCCCCCAAGCGATTTCAATTGTCCTCCCTTCTCCTTCCCCTAGGTGTCGTATTTCAAAGCCGGGTTGTTTGAGCTCTTCGGTTTGTCCTCGGAGCTTGATTTTCACACCCCCCATACTGCATTCCCATCCGACATAGGCGTGGCAGATGTTGTTTTGACGTTGTAGACTTTTTTTCCCCCTTCCAGTTTTGTTTCGGCACAATAAATCATGTTGCGGAGCGCCGTCACCCAGTTAAGCCACTTCTTCTTACGATCTTAGTGTTCGGGGATTAGCGTATTTTCCTATAGCTGCCGTTCCCCTAGCCGCCCCCAATCAACTCTTTCCGTGGGGAATTCTTCCCCTAATCGCCGGAGTTTGACCTTTTCTTACAGTCCCGAACAGTGAGGAAATTATTTAGGGGACCCTGCAGTCTGCCCCCCGCCGATACTTACTGTTACCCTCTCTATGGTCCTCGAAGAGGGAGTGCGTGACCTTGGAAAGAACCCTGATACCCTTCTTGGTGATCTTTCCCCATTAAGCCGCCTTTATTACCCGAAACCAAACCCAATCTTAAAGGACCCACCTCTTTCCAGCCACTTTTGGGGTCCCGTTTTTTTTAGAAAACGCCCCCTAGGGGGGAGGGTTTAATTCAGGAACACCTAAAGCTTTCCCCCGATGTGACGTTGGCAGATTATTTCCACTTGTAGGATCTACCACCTTAGACCGACTATGCAGTGGAAGGAATGATATCCTTTTTTTTTTTTTTGAAAGTTTTTTCTCCTAGACCGTAGGTGTCTGAGGCTATTTCGACGTATCGGTGGTTTAGGTCCCTATTTTTTTTTCCCCCCCGACTCCCTTCTAACTCTGGATTTGTACTAGACAAGGCTCTTTGTGTTGCCCCCGTTCAGCTTGATGAGCCCCTCCCCCTTGAGGCGGTAGACGTACTAGTGTCGAATACGTGAAGAGACTCATTTTATTCTCTGACGCGGACCAGTGATCAGACTCCCGACAGCCCGTGTTGTACATCCCTTGGAACCTTCTTAAAACTAATGAACGGGCCGTCGTGAATCTTTCCTAACGGGTCCGGCTGCATCCTGTTTTCCCAGGCCTATTGGTCGGCCGACCCTGAGAACCGCTGATTTTTTTTGGTGGTGGTGCTTAACCGTGAAGTTCGTGTCCGTGTTGCTTTAAGCTCTCAGAAGTCCTACTGGCAGGTTACTAGTTCTCCGGAAGCCAGGTGACTGACTTCAGTTTGATGGATGACATTTCTCAGCTGGTTGATCCGATTGCCCCCCCAGGTTTGCAGTCTAACCGGGTATGCTTGCTGACAGACATGATTCAATACTTTACAAGTGGGTCCCCACTATTTACGCCGGGCCCTCCCTCCCGTTCCCTTTTTCGCCCCCGTTTGCCTTTTCCACGTTGTGTTGGATCTCTGACACCGGACGAGGTTTCCAATCAAAGTCTTTTGTACCGGAAGAGTTCAACCGAGGACCCCCCCCATTTGACCAGTTATGTTCACTGAAGTTTTTGGCCAACTCTTTCCAATCTCAAAAGGTTGTGGCCCACCCCTCACTCCCTCAGCTTGTACTCATTCCGGAGCGGGACTCGCCTTAGGGTCCCCTCGCACCCTACAGTTTGAGTTGTTCTGTTGAGGATTAAGTCATTGACAAACATTTACTGCAGTATCTGCGAGAGTGTCCAATCCGTATTCACATTGCCCCTCGAACAATCCCCCCAAAGCCCCTTTTTCAGGCCCCGTCAGTCGCCACCAACATCTCTGACTCCAAACATACCTCTTCTTCACCATCCTCCCTGGCTCTTTCCCCTCCCCCCCACAACCCCACAGCGCCGTCCACCCCCTCGTCTGGTCACCCCCTTCCTTGATTCCCCCCTCCCTCGCCCCTTGCCCCCTGTGCGAGGCCTCCCACCAATTCCCCACCCACCCCCCCTTTCTGGGTTTTACGCCGCCCCCCCCACCCAGAAGGCCTAAGGGAGTCTCCCCTGCGCCAATGAGGGCGGCACCGGTCCCTGCAAGTCCACCATAAAGGTCTCCTCTCTACCGAGCACTCTTTTCCCGTTTACTTCAGAAGAGATTCCTAACTTTTATTCCTTTCCGGTCTACTTTCCTGGCTCGTGATATCCGTTTTTTTTGTTTTTTTTGTGTGTTAGTTTTTGCTTTTGATCGGCTTGCCTGGCCGCCCCCCCCACCCAATTCCCCCACTTCCCCATATCTCTCCCCACAGTTCACCCCTAGCACAATACACTTTCAGAGCACACAACGTACAGCACCCCCCGCTTTTTTGTATCAGTCCGACATAGCCTATTCCCCCTCTGACGGACCTCCCGGCCCCCCTCTTCCTCCCTCCCAAGCACGCTTTCTCTGGCTACCCCCCCCCTCACACCCCCCGACACGAGCGGAGCGCGCCCTCACCCTCCTTTCCTTCCCCTTCCAACCCATGGCCCCCCGTTACACCACCGCGCCCTTTCCCCCCCAGAGGCCACCCCCTAGTGGCCCTCTTTGAGTTTCCTGCTCCCCCAATACCCGTCCCCCGTCACCCGGTTTTTCTTTCTTTTCCTTCCTTTCATTCTCTTTCATATGAATTACGTCTGCCCTTCAAGATATGGCGTTATCAGTACTCGGCCCAGTCTTCATGCTTCCTGTGAGAACTCTTCCGTCCCCCCCACCATCGTCCCTTCTGCGACGGCCATGGCGGAGTAGGCCCCCCCCCCATTCCACCACAGAGACCGCTCGGCTTTTTCGACTTCGTCTTTATTCTTTTTTTGGCCAACTAGCTTTTCAGATCCCCTTGATGCTTGTTTTCGCCACCGTCCCCCCTTTTCCATTATCCTTCTCCAAAGTCTTCGAAACAATTCCACTTCCCTTCTTCGACTTGGAGTTCTAGTGGTGCGTGGCCATCTCTTTGCCCCATAGAGACATGCGGCCAACTACGTACTTCGTTCGCGACTGCTTTCCTACCACTCCCCAATCTTTTGGAGCACCGGTTGCCCTTTATTTCTCTTGTTTTGAGGCTGTAGGATTCCAACCATTTCGTGCCCGGTTCAGCTCTCTGCAACAGCAGATTGCGCCGCCCCCCAGAGAAAAACCGCTTATTCTCCTTCTTCCCGGTGGCTGGTTTGTTCGTTCGCGTGCGTCCGCCGGCGCCTTTCGCTCCGAAAGAGTGATTTAATGTGAAACATTCCAGTCACCGACCCCTCCGCTCACGATTCCGTTTTGTGGTTTGTTTGCAGCTTTTTGGCGAGTCTCCATCCCTAAACGGGCAGGGCTAAGTAGGTCACTAGAGTTTTTTTGATCGGCGTGAGCATTTCCGAAGGACTTTAACAGCCCTCTCGGGGCCGACACACCCAGTACTTCCCCCTAACCGACGCATCATCCGAAGCTTCTTTGGCCCCGTCTTTTCTTTCCGTTTCTTTTTTGGTTTCATTGCTTATTTATTTCCTCTCAAAACACCTTCCCCAGGATGAAGATACGACCAAAGGGATTGATTCAGATCCTTTCCTCCTCGTTGTTGGGATCCCTTTTTTTCCTTCTTCCGGTTTCCTACCGTCAGCTGTTAGGTCTACCCCGTAACAACCAGCGGGTTTTATCCCGCGTTGCAGCGATTGCTTTTCCCCGTTCCTCCTCTTTTTCTGCGGCGTCCGCAAACGTTGTGTCGTACCGAGAGGGGCCCCGTGTCTCCGTCGGTGCGCCGCTTGCCGCGCCAACTCGCTCTTCGCTCCCCTTTTGTTCCTTTACCCCCCCTTGAGCCCAGTTCCCGAGGCGGGGAGTCCTGGTTCCGCCATCCCCAGCCCCCTCCCAGTCACCCCCCCCCCACAACACCCCATAACACCCCTCTCCACTCAGTCCCACACCCCCCAACGGTGAATATTTTGGCGATTCCTCATTGCCGAGGTTGTTGACATTGCCCCGCCCCACCCCCCTGATTTGTCGACTGAAGCCTCTTACCGGCCTAGCTCACCCCCCCCCGACCCAAGTTGGGGAGTTTTTTCGTCGTTTGTTGTGCCTT
>Ga0179593_1573728_pt1 | contig 29139 bp, 24 predicted proteins | sample CZODoug2_1_08_16_FD_185931 | JGI IMG/M metagenome (GOLD analysis project Ga0179593, IMG submission 185931) | Vadose zone soil fungal communities from Angelo Coast Range Reserve, California, USA - CZODoug2_1_08_16fungal (PacBio error correction) | ecosystem: Environmental > Terrestrial > Soil >... | reverse complement strand
CTCCTTCGGAATAGGCCCCCTTTCCCTCAGACCTCCTTTCTCTCTCATATACGACCTCGAGAAGACACCCCGATGCTTTTCTACGAGAATCTCCTCTCTAGGATTGTAGGCGCCCCTTTCCCCCCCTTAGGATTCGCAGCTTATAGCAGTAGATAGAGGACAGCGTGCCCCTTCCACTTGCTTCCTAGAGTCTGCTTTTATCAATGAACAAGTACGATTCCCCCCCCGTAAAGAATAGGACCTAGATCTTCACCCAAGGAAGCGCATCTTTTCTTCAATGAGAGGTTAGAAGATAGTATTAGTAGGTTGGTCGAAAGAGTAGCGTGAGTTTTACCTCTTCTTTCAGATAGACTTTTCTCTTCTAACTCTGATTCTCTCCCCCTATATCGAGAACAGATCCCCCCGGCTTTAGATGATCTTCTTCGTCGCTTATGCTTTCGACGTGCTTCCGTGCAGCTTGGAGAAGATTTCTTTCACTCCCCCCTTTTCCACAGCTCTTCTCCCCCCTCCCCTCTTTCCCCCCCGTAGAAATCTTTTTTTTGCAACGCTCGAGCGAACCGAGAATTTTTTCCTGAAGAAGATAGGAGACAGTTTTTTCTAGGACTTCTTGAGAGATATGTCTCTTGGCGCGCAGCCCTGATTTTGGAGCTTCTCCCCCGCTTCAGCCTTTCCTCGCCTGGTGGCTTTCCCCGACAACAGAGCACTGCCGTCCCTTTCTTTTTAGCAGCAGCTCTCCCTTCCCCTTTCCTCCGATCCACCCCTTTCCCCTAGGAAGTCTCGCTTTTCCCGGCAAAAACTATAAAGGCTCGACTTTTCCTCGATAGCCCTCGCGACACGCGAGAAATCCGGATTTCCTTTTTCTTTGGTGGTACTGCCTGGACAGATACTTGCCTCAATTTGCCTTTTCTCCAAGTAGAGAAGTTTTTTTCTTCCGAGGTTTCTTCCTCTCTCTTAGGGATTCTATCCCTAATATGAGGAGCAGCTACGCTTAAGAGACGAGTCCGAATGCTAATCTATTTCTAAGAACTCCGTTCTTCGCTAGGCAAGAGTTTTCCCTCCGAGCGGTGAGCCTCTCTTTGCGAGTAGAGCTTTTCGAGAGGTCGGCCTCTTTCTGGCGATTTTTCTCTCGATTTTCTCTCTAGGCGGTCTTGAGCGTCTTTCCTTTAAGGAGAAGAAGAGCTCTTGACTGCTAGAGAGACCCTCCGGAGTGGACCTAACCCCCGGAAACGTCGTCTCGTACGCAAGAAATGATAGAGAATTCATCCCCATTTTCCCAGAAAGAAAGTATGGGCGCTCCCTCCCCCTCCTCTCCTCGCGCACGCGGCTCTGAGAAAGCAGACTTATCTCCCCCCCGATTCGAGCTAGGCAAATACGTAGATCCTCCCGCTCTCTGTCGCGCTAAAGACCTTTTTCCCTAAGAAGAATGATCTCTAATTGTGAGTCTTCATTTCTTTCTCTCGACCAAGCGTCAAGCGAAAGTACGTTTTCTCATTTTTACTTTTTCTTTCCTCTCTAGCAGATAATGAGATCAGCTTTTTTCTTTAGATTAAGAGTCCCCCGAAAGAGAATTAGAGATAGATTTTCTAGAGCTATTCTAGTTTAGACTTGGTTTTTCTTTTTCTTGAGATGAGAGAGACTCCGGCCTCTCTTTCAATTTCTTCGGACCCCCTCATAGATAAGAATAGTTTGTTTTTAGAGAGGCTTCCTCTTTTTCTTTCTTTGCATCGACCCGACCCTTTTATTCCCGAAGTTCCCTTTCTTTCTTTCCTTTCCGGTTGAAAAGATCCTTCCCAGCAGGAAGAGAGAGACTTGTAATCTCATGTCGCAGGTATCTATCTTTTTTTCTTAGATATAGGGAGAAGTCGTGTCCTAGAGAGCGGCCTTAGTGTTTTTTCCCCCCTAGGAGGATGTCTTCAGTGCCCTCCTCTTTTCCTCTTTCAAGATGAATAGTAGAAAGCGAAAACCCAACATAGATTCTTCGGGCCCCAAAGAACCCGCTATTCTTATCTTTCCCCCCCTTTTTTATCGCTGTAGGGACCTCGATTAAGTTCCCTTTTTTTTGAGAAGTAGAGCTTATTCTTTTTTTTCCCCCCCCTCCTTGAAAGCCCTTGATCTTCTTCTTCTTGCATAGACGCTTTTTACTCGCCGTCCCTTCAGTTCTCGGAGAGACTGATCTTTTTGGCCTTTTTTTCCTTCTCGTCTTTAAGGAGCCACGCCTCCCCCCCCCCTTTAGACGCCCACCTGTCCCCTTCCAACGAAGCTCCTTGGAGTTCGTTCTTTCCCTCCTCCGTAGACGACGCCTAGGATCTTTTTTCCTGGTGAGCATCTACTTGAATTCTCCCCCCCTCCTCCCCTTTGAGTCGTCCTTCCACCTGGTCCCGCTCCTACGATAGCCGGCGAAAATGTCGCATAGAACTAACTTCCTAATCTCCTTTTTTTGAATCGCAGAAATCTCTTTTTTTTGTTGAGAGAGTATTTTCTTACCTTTCCTTTCTCCCCCTTCTCCGGCGTACCTTTAGACATTTCTTTTTCTTCCAGAGTGGCGAACGTAAGATAGTCTTGCTTTTCGGTTTTTTTTTTCTCTCTCCCTCCTCCTCACGTCGCTGCTCCATCTTTTCCCTCCCCCCCTTTCTCTTCCGACGTCTTCTACGGAGTAGCGGAAGAGAAGGTTTGCCCCGTTTTCCTCCGGTGGGCGGAGAGTTCCCTTCAAAGACGACATCCTTTTTTTCCTTTCCGCAGGATGCCTGCCTCTGTCCCTCGAAATAAGAGGACGTCGAGTATGTCCGAGAGCGATAAAGATAAAGGGCCCCCCTCTTTTTTTCGAACGAAGTCGACTTTTTTCTTTCTTTTCCCCCCTTGATTCGTCCTGGCCTCCTGCTCCGTGAAAGTCTCATGTCAAGGATGACCCTTTGTGTTTCTTTTCTTTTGGTTGCCGTGGGCTCCTTTTAAGTGATTTTCGCAGGTGCTTTCCCTTTCCTCCCCCTCAAGAGAAACTATTTTATTTTCATCGACAAGACGAAGAAGCCCTGCGATTACCCTCCGAGTGGTCTCGATAACCCTCTTCCCCTTCCCGGCGACGGCGAGATCCACGGTTAAGCTTTTTTTTCGCCTGATCGAGGAGCTGTAGGCCCTTCCAGTCTATGAAATCGTCTTTTTTTTTGCAGGGGCTTTTATGGAGGAAAATCCCCTAGACGTTTTCTGCTCTATGATTCCTCCTCTTCTTCCCCCGCAAGCGCCGCCGGCGCTGCGCAGCTGATTCGCACTTCGACTCACGTCGAGCGCGAGTTTTTTGTCTTTTTTTGTGGGGTTTTTTTTCTTGTTTTTTTTGGAGGGGTTGTGTGGTTTTTTGGTTGTTTTTTTGTGGTTTTTTTCTTGGTGTTTTGTGTTTTTTTTTTTTTTGTTTGGCCTTCTTAAGCGCAAGGACGATCTTCTCTCAAGAGCGGCTCGATGCCCCCTTTTCTCTATCGAAGCTCGATTTCTTTTTTTTGACGCGGTAGGATAAGAATAGTTTTCAGCTTCCAATGAGGAAGAGAATTTTTTTTTTTTTTTTTTTTTCTGAGCGCGACGAGTCCCTCTCCCGGCGGTGGACGCTCTTCTCTGTCTCTTGCCCTTTTCTCTTTTTCGCAGGAGAAGAGCAGATGAGTCTTCTTATGAGAGCGAACTGCTTTAGTAGCGGATAGGTTATTCTTTCTTCCTGATGGCGACTTCTTTCTGCCTGCGGCAGAGATGTTAGGATACTTTTTCGTTTTCCCCCTATGTAGCTAGAGAAGGCCTTCTCCAGGACTCTGACGCCTCCCTTAGCGAGCCGCAGTCATCTTTTTTGCGAGCTTGGAGGAAATAGAGGTAGAAGAGAGAGACTCCTGAAGCTAGACGCTCTCCCTTCGAGACTCTCCGGAAGAAGGAGAGTAAGTCCCTAGGAGGCTTCTTTCGGAGCTCTTTTCCTCTCCGACTCCTCCCACGCGACGAAGAGGAGTGACCGAAGAGAGTTCTCTAGCTTATTTCCAGGTCTCTCCCCTTACCGCGAGGGAGAATTTCTTCCAAGGTCAACCCCCTTTTTCCCTATAGGAGGTTTGACTCTTCTTTCTCGATTTTCTTTTGGGAGATCCTTAGGTAGAGAATGAACTTTTTTTTTTTTTTTTTCCCTTTTTACTCTTACGGCTAATGCTTCTTCTCTTTTGGAGGGAAGTGGAGGAGCGGAGAGTAGTTTCCTTCCCTCCAAGAAGGAGGAATTGTTTTTTTCGGAGGGCTTAATCCTTTTTCTCCTTCTTCTTACGCGCGCTGCGATCGGAAGAACGAAAGATTCATAGTTTCTCCTTTTTCTTTCGTAGAAGAGTTCTCCCTCTTTTTTTCTCGCGACTGCTTTTGAATCTTCTTTTCTTTCCTCTCCGATTTATCCTTATCTTTTCTCTCGGGCCGCGTGATGTTCAGGTTTAAGAGTTTAGAGTAGCCTTTTTCCTTCTGAGCAGAAGATGATTTTTCCTTTCAGAAGCGAAATAGCGCTACCTATTGTTCCTCTCTCTTCCTGGAGACCTCTCCGCGTTATCTTTTCCGCGGCGGGCGAGAGAAGCCGAGAGAGACGCGTAATTTTCTCTCCCCCTCTTGCGAGCAGACAGCCAACACCCCCCCCTCCTTTCTCTGCTGAATCTGCCTTGTCTTTCCTGATCGAAGAGGCCGGACGATTTGACGGATTTCCTGGTAATGGAGAGCCCCTTTCCTTCCTGGAAGGAGTGGTCCTTCTTTTCTCTATTCCGAGATGGCTCCTATTTTGCGAGCCGAGAGGAGAACCCTGGAAGAGGTCCTTCCGAGTCATCTCATCTTATTGTGGCTTGCGCGGCTCTTTGATACGCGAGAAAGAATAGGTATCCTCCCCGTAGAGAGAGGCCCCCCTCATAAGTTTCTTTTTGTTTATATCTTCCCTGCTGAGAGATATTCAAGCGTCGACGAACTTAGTGTCACCCCCTCAGAGAGTTTCCCCGATAACGCTGATTTGAGCGCATCTTCCGAGTAGGAAATGTTAGGCGATTGGGTTTTTTCTCCCCAGCATGATATGCGGCGTCATTCTCCGGAACGAGTCCCCCAATATAAAGGCTATCCTCGATCTACCAGTAAGAGAGATTGAAGAATAGTACTCTCTCTCCCACGAGAAGTAAAGCTCCTCCTTTGTTTTTCTGAGATGCAGGCTTATTTTCTTTTTCCGCGTAGAGAGGCGCTTTTTTCCGCTCGAAGAAGAGGAATTTTTTTCCCCTCTCCGAACCGTCCAAGATAGCGTTCTCCCTCTCCCTTATAGTTATGCTTCTCGTCGTTCTTTTTCGCAGCTCGCAGCATGAAACCGAACAGCACTCTCCCCCCCTTTCTTTTTTTTCCCCCGATACCCTTCTAATTCAACGCACCAGAACAGAGGATCAGAGTTTTCCAAGAAGAAGCCTTTTTTTTCCCCTCTGCAGACCTCGGGCGCCGTACCTATGAGCCCCCGATGAGCATCGGTCGTTTCCCGCAGAGGAGCAGGGACGCCCCAATCGGCGAGACAGGATGAAGCCCTAAACCAGTGTTCTCCCCGTCTCTGGCGTCTTTGAGAAAGAGATCCTCATCCCCACCCCAGACGAGAAGTGCTGCTTTTCCCTATAAGCATTTAAAAAAACTTCTTTTCTATCAATTCCTGGGAACTAAAATAGCATACCCTATCGCGAAATAAGGAGCTCTTCCGAACTCTCTGTCAAGGATAATGGTGGACGTTTGACCCCTCCCGAAAGAGGCCCCCCGGCGTAGCTCCTTTCCCTCCCCCTCACGATGAGAGGTTCTCTGGAGGCCTTCAGCATATGCGTGCTCTATCAGGACTTCCTGACGACCCCCCCCCCTGGGCTTGAATTTCCTTTTCCGAACCATACTCCCTCAAGGCGCCACGTTGCCAGGCGTAGAAGCTCGCTTCTCTTCTTGCGAGCTTCGTCGATACAGGAGTAGAGCCACTCGGGCAGCCAGCTCTCTCTTCGGCAGGCTAGGCTCTGCCCCTCGTCAGAGGAAGGTGCGAGTCCTTTTCTCAAGAGAGAATAGAGCTTTCCTCGAGGCGGAACCCCCCTCCTAGCCGCAAGGAGACAGACGTAGCCCCAATGCCTCTTGCTATTAACAGACTTCTCCCAAGAATTCGTCTTTTCTCCTTACCATCCGCACTCGCGAAAGAGGATCTGAGAAGAGACACTTTCATATCTCCCCTCCTCAGATAGGAAAAATAACTTTTTCTCTTTTCCTGGCCCTCTTCATAGGTAGAGATTCCCTCCTGACGAGAGTAGAATCCATGATAATAATGAGACTCTCCTCTCTAGGATTATCCCCTAAAGAGTAAGAGACCCAGATAGTAGCGTCCTAGCACGGAAAAGGCAGTTAGAGTATTTTTGATAAGCAGGAATAGGATTTTTCCCATATTTCTTCAGCCTCCTCCCTCTCCTTCGAGATAGAAGTAGAGAGATTCCTTTTAGCTTTTTTCTTCCTCTTGAGATGATTCTCTGGAGGCCATTTTTCTGTGTTTTTTATTCCGGCGTCAACTCTCTATAAGAAGCCCCTTCTCTCGCGCGGATTACAGTGGCTTATTCCCCCCGCAAATGCTTTCCCCTCCCAAGTATGAATATCATTTCCCACGAGAACCCCTTCCCTCGACTCGATCACGTCCCCCCCTTCCCCCTCTCAGCGATTTCCACTCCCGGTAATATGCCCGTCGCGGAGAGAGTTTTTTTTTGCGATCTGTCGTCTTATACTCGATGTAAGCGAGCGAGAAGTCTGGTTCACTCCCCGGCGGGCAGTTTCGCGACTGATCCCGTTCCCTTTCTCCTCTCTTCACCGTACTGTCCTTCTTTCCCGCGCACGGAACCGAAGACTCCTATACATTTTTTCTCCGCATACGTGAATTCGACGTGCCCCCTTTTTTCCCCCCTACGACACGGCCACTCCCCCCCCCGGGTGTGAGAATTCTGTATCTTTTTGGGGAAAGACATTGAAGTCCTTGAGAGTGCCCGTCTCTTCCTCGAGTCTCCTCGGCCGAATTAGAGCGCCTGAGAGGAGGTCCCACTAAGGCTGCTCTACCCTTCGAAAAACGCCCTTCCGCCCTTCTAAACGGCCACGAAGCTCAGTCGTGAGGATCTCCTCATAAGTAGAAGAAGGAATCGTTTTTTTCCTCCGAGCCGTCCTGGTCTCCCTCCCTCCTTCTATTGGCCGCGAACCTCTCTTTCCCCCCTTCGAAAGCAGAGAACGTTAGAAGGAGCCCTGCGATATAACCCCTCACCGGTAAGCGCGAAGATAACCCCGGAATGCAGCTATCATATCTTTTTGCTTGAGAGAGTGAGCTTTCCCTTTATCAGTCGAGGACCCTCCCTTTTTTTCTTTTTTCTGCTGAGGGCAGAAGTCTATTCCTGTTCGTTCCCTTTTCCCGGGGAGGACTGTGATATGGGAGGCCCGTCGAATTACCCCGCTCTAGCATCTCTTTCGCTAAGAGGCAGTCGTCTACACTCTTCCCCTTTCGAGCAGGGTGCCGGCCGCACCTCCCCTTCTCTTCTGGAAGTTTCTCCTGTGTTTTTCTTTTTTGATCGGGAGTGGAGACGTAAAGAAGCCACTTGTTTTTGAGGAAGCTTCCTTTCATGAACTACGAGGACTTCCCCCCCCTCTTTCTCGTATGAAACCTTCGCTCCCCTCCTCTCAGGGAGTCAAGTCGTTAAAAGATAGCAGATTTTGCCCCCTGATGTGTACGTGATAGTCGTTTTTTTTCGGAAATTCTCCTCTTCTTTCGGTGATGTGTTCTCTTAAGTCTGAGGTTGAAGTGCGAGTTAATCGCTGCATCTTTTTCACGGGCTAGAGTCCAAGACTCCTCTGTAGATTCTTTTCCTCCACGCCGAAGGAGAGATAGCTAGAAATATCATCCGCTTTTCTCCCCAGCCGGATAGAACGCTTTTCCTCTTCTTCTCTTTGGTCAAAGGTCTTACTTCTCCTCCGCTGCCGGCTTTTTTTTTCCTCTTACTAGGAGATGTTCGGAAAACCTTTACTTCTCCCTAGGCCTTTTGGGAGAGTGTCATGATTTCCCCCCCCTCCTAAGCCGCGCTACGCCGGAGCATGATGATCTCGGCGGACTTGGAAAGCACAGCAAGAGCCTCTTTTTTCTATTCCAGATCGAAGCGCACCCCTTTTCCCTCCGACTATCTAAGTAGAGAGAGATGAGAGTCCCGATGCCTTCTCCCCTGCAGAGGCCGGGGAGTTATTCTCCTTTCTCGCTGCAGTAGCTCGAGGGCGTACTTTTCTTGTCGAGTTAAGAGGTAGTCAGAATACCCCCCCCATCGGAAGAGAAGGTTTTTTATCCTAGTCTCGAGGCATCTTACCTCTTCTGAGAGGACGTCTTCTCGGCTGTTCCACGAGGCGGCGACGAGATGAGAAGCTTCCTCGAGGAAGAGAAGCTTTTCTTCCCGATGTATGAGAGATGCCCCCTTTCTTTTTCAGGTAGAGCGATCTTATTTCCTTCCCGAGCGGGGTGTAGAAGTACTGGGAGAATGAGGACCCTTGCAGTGTTCTTCTTCTCAGAGGCGATAGAGACTTCTCTTTCGGCGAAGCCTTCCTCCTTCCTATCTCTCTCTCTATCGAGGAGAGAGTCTGGGCATCCCCTGTTCTCTCCGAGCGCAGGCTAGATTATTCTCTCAAGATCTCCTGGATCTCTTTCCCCGGTCAAGAGAGAAGGATTGTGCTTTCCTTTTGTAGAGGAGCCCTCCGATAGCTGCAGCGCGCTCTTTTTTTTCCCTCTTTCTTCCCTGCTCCGAAAGCTCGATTCTTTTTCCTCTCGAGGCGGCCAGGCAGAGACGCCAGAAGACGCCCCCCCGTTGACGCCTTTTTTCCAGTAAATGAGCTAGGTTTTTTCTTTCTGAGGGCGCGAGGTCGATTTTTCTCTCTAGAGTCTCTCCTGGATACGAGAAGGTTTTGAAGCGGTCACTCCCTAGGACGCGAGGGGATCGTGGAGTACTCTTTTCTTCTCTTAAGGCTAGACTTTCCTCCCCCCTCATTCTCTGCGATGGTGTAGGACAGGATTACCGGCAGTTTTTCCCTCTAGAAGAGATCCCCCCGGACGCCTGCCCCCCCCCTTCAATAAGGAAGTCTCCGGCGTTCGCCTTCCTCCGTCTCGGCTGATGAGCGACGCTGGATGGGTCCATTCTTGGTAAGATTTCTCGGGACCTCCTGTGGAGAGTGATGTTCGTGTTTCAGAGGCATCTCGCTCCATGACGCCGGACGCAGCAGAAGTGACTAGATTCAGAACTTCCGTGATGGTAGAGACTTTTTCCCTCTCGGGAGAGATTCCCCTCTGCGGCTGATCTCGATGAGTCTAGAGCCGCCCTGACCCTTCGAGCGCTTTTTTTCTTTGCAGCAGTGTTGCGCTAGTCGCTTTCTGCCTCTTTCCCCCCCCCGGTAAGTCGCGCGGCCCCCTTTTTTTTTCGCGCAGCAGAGAGGAGACGGAAGAGGGTCTTGCCTATTTTTCTTCCGAGCGCGAGAAGAGCTTTTTTTTTCCCCATGCCAGAGAGCGAGCTTTCCTCCTTCTGCAGCGGATAGCGTGGCGTGCGCTTCTTATCGCGCGAGACAGCAGAGTGCTCCGAGTGCCTTGGTCCCCCCTTCCTTGTTTGTGAGAGTCTTTGATAGCAGGAGAGATCCCAGGCCAAGTCGAGAATACGTTCTTTCCCCGCGAGCGATCCCCCCCTATAAGATGAGTGTTTTTTTTTTTCCCTCCTAGATTCGCCTTTCTTCGAGGTAGCGCTCTTCTTCCTTCAGATTAGGGGAGACTGAAGATAGGTAGCTTACTCCAAAATTACGGCCTAATGCGTAGATAAAGTCAAAGTTTTTCTCGAAGTAACGAATAGGAAGCTTCTTCTCTTTTCTTCGAGCCAGAGAGTTTTTGGTTAGAGCGCAGAGTATTCTCCGTAGGTGAAAGAGTACTTAGACGCGCCCTCGATAGAAGACGATCTTTCCTTCTAAAGGGGCTCTCTCGAGAGAGAGAAAAGTCCAGAGTACAGATTTCTGCTCGATGCAGATGAGGCTTTTCTCCTGATTCTTTTGGCGAAGCTAAGAAGGATGTTACCCCGAAAAGCCTCTCCCCTCTCCGCGCGATCCCCTTCTTCTTTTCCTTTAAATAGGACCGCACCTCCTCTCTTTTCCCCGATCCAAGCGTTCGCTCCTACTCGGCGACAGCTGAGACGACAGGCATCCCTTCCGTAGAGAGAGAAGAGGGTCGACTTTTTCTCAGCGGATTCCTCCCTTCCCTTCCTTTTAAAGCCCGCGAAAAACAGCTAAATGAGATTCGTGTTTTTTCCCCGCTCGAAAGCAGAAACCCCGATCAACCTCTCTCCTTTTTTTCCTCTTAAAGAGGTCCCCAATGATAGTATCCCCTCCCCCCTTCCAAGAGCTCTCCCCCCTGTCACGAGACCCAAGAGAAGAACTAAGTTATTCTCAGGAGAGAATCCTTTTACAGTGTCCTCTTCCTCCAGAGGCTCTCGTCGAGAAGGGATGACAATAGAGAGAGCTCTTCCCCTGCTGAGTTCTTCCTTACTCATCTCTTCTCTCCCTTCCATCAGCTGATGCAGAGTACCTTAATAGAAGAAGCAGCTTCCCTCCTTTCTAAGGAGATAGGAAGTCTTCCTATTGGTGTATACTTCCTATCTCTATGTAGTATAATTAGAGGACTCCATCGGAGAAATCCCTTCCAGAGATAGGTTCGCGTAGAGATAGGAAGAGGACAAGGAATTAAGGAGCCTTATGATAGTCATGATAGGGAGTTTTTTTTCAAGCCCTCCCCTCTTCCTAAAGAACCCTCCCTGAAGAAAGGAGAAAAGAGTAGCCATCTTAGACGAATCCCTATCAGATTACGGCCCCTCCTCCGGAGTTATTCACGTTCACCTAAGAGACTAGAGACCGCGGCTTGCTGAAGCGCCCCCCCCTTAAAGGCGAGATGAGTCCCCACATAGACTCCATGCCAGCTAGAATCTTCGCGATCCCTCTCTCGCGTATAAAGAAGCCATGATAGGACTCCTTTTTTATGCTCTTCTATGTTGATACGAAAGACTTTCCCCGTTTCCACAGATCGAGATTCTTACTTCCGATGGCGCTTCTTCCGCGGACTCGGCCTTTCTTACGATTCCTCAATGCAACCTCGACGTCGAGAGAGTGGAGGTATGTTTCTGCTTTGCTCTTTTTTTAGATTGAGATGCGCGCGAAGGCGGCTGCTTTTCCTCCTTGCCGGAGGCCTACTCGATTCCTTCTCCTTTGAGAGGTGTCTCTTTTGATAGCATAGAACAGCCCTCCCCCTCCGACTCTTCCATTTCGACCTTTTGTCAGAAAGCTCCATTCGATAAAGTCTCCTGGACAGGCGCGCGCCCTCTCCGTTCCCTTCTGCAGTCGCCCCCTTCTCTTTTCTTCTCCGGCGGGTCGGAGTTCTTTCCTCGAGAAGGACGTCTTTCTTCGCAGCCTTCTTTTTTTCTCTTTCTCCTTTCTAATATCGGAGGTTCGCGAACGTCGTTTCCCGCAGGCGAAAGATCACCCCCCCTTACCCCTCCCCTTCAAAAGAAGATTTTCTAGCGAGGTCGCAAAAGAACGTCCCTTCGAATGACGGGAGCGTCCCGACTGAATTCACTTTCCCCACGCCTTTTGCTCCTCTCTCTCCCCGACTAGAGGGAAAGAATCAAGAACTTTTGGATCTTTTTCGCAGTAATCGACTTCCTCTTCCTCAGAATGCTATTCAATCAAGATCGGAGAACTTTCTCTAGTCTTTAAGGTCTCACCATGCCCCTCCCTACCAATGAGACACTCTCCTTCCGGTTATGTGACGTCTTCCCTCTTACTCAATCGTAGACTACTTCTTTTTTCGCCTCGAGAGAAGCTCATGGATCTCATTTTTTTCCGGAGAAGAGAAAGAGAGGGTAACTTCCCTTCCGCATAGACCTCCCTTCCGTCTCCGCTCTCGCACCGAAAGAAAGGCTCCTCCCCTCTCTCAATAGCAGACTCCCCCCCCTCCCTACGGTTTTGTTCTCTATAGCTTTTTCTTGCTGAGGCAGTGATTCTGCTTCATGGCGTCGAGGTTCGAGAGAGTGGCGCCGTATATAGTTTTCCCAGGTGGAGGAAGATCTCAAGTCGCGGCTCCAGGATCTTCTCTTTTTTCGCTTCCTGAGGCTTCTTTCTCCCATTTCCTAGTCCGAGAGGGAAGCCGCCCGACAGGAGTGCTAGTGCTTTTTTCTGCGAGGTGCTCCTTTTTTCCTAAGAAGAGGGCGCCTATCCTTTTTTCCGCACTAGCATTCCCCTTCCCTCACGAGGACAGGGCGTGAGTATTCGTGTCTTTTTTCCCTTGCTAAAGGGCCTTCTCGCACGAAGCTCGATCCCCCGTCGTGTCCGTGACTTCCTTTGCCCCCCCCGGCTCGCAAGTCGACTGTCACGGATGCTTTGTGTGTTGAGGCGAGCAGTCTGCTTTCCCCCTTCGACGATGTCCTTCCTTTTCCTTCGCGGAGTCCTTTGTTTTTGCGAAACGCCGCCTGATTATCATTTTGTCATAGACCAAGCCGTTCCTTCTCTAGCGAGAAATCGTCCTCGAGATATTTTCACATTCTTTTACGGCGACGGCGAGTTGTCGCGCGACTTTCCTGACTGGTTTACGTGATCTTAGCTGGAGGACAACTTTTTATACTGATTTCCCCTTTTTCGTATAGCAGGGGAGGCGTTCCCTCACCCTCTACTCCTCTACCTCCTTGTGATGATGATTGTTTCCCTCTTCATCGGAACGAAAAGGGTTTTTTGGGCCCTTCCCCCCCGTCGCAGCCGAAGCTCATCTCCCCCTTCTAACATAGACCTCTCCCCGTCTATGAGCGAGGAGAGGTTCTCTTCTTCCTTTTAATCGAAAGAAGCAGGCATGAGGTGTAATTTCTTTTTCGAGAGTCCTCTTGCGAAGTCCCTTCTATTTTCTCGTTGCTCTCCGAATAAGCAATCCTCGGCATTTTTCAATGCTCCCTAGGTTCTGCTTAGGAAGCTTTCCTACTGAGGAAGAGATCTTTGCTCTTTTTTGCCGAGACGTTCCCTCTTTTTTTTTGAGAGGTAGTAGGAGAACGCTCTCGAGGAGATGTCTCTCCCCATGACCGCATTTCTTTCTCTCGGAGCGGATAGGGAGATTTGAGGCGGGATGGAGAAGTAGGCTGTCCCTTCTGGAAGAGTTTCTTCCCTGTCACGACTGAGAGTCTTTTCGATAGAGAGGCCCGATCATTTCCCTTTCTCCTAGAGAAGAAGCGTACGCGTCCTATCGCCGAGATATCCTGCTCTCTGGAGGCCACCCTTCGAACGCTCTGCGCCGGATATTCCTAGAAGATCGTCAGCCCCCGCAGAGCTCTTCCCCCCTAGCGCCTCTGCTTTTGCTCAGAGGAGTCGGTCCTTGAGGACGCGACCAGCTTTTTCCCGATGCCGCTCCTGAGTCCCTCTCCTCCCCATCGAGGCCCCCTCTTCCCTCGAGGCGGCCACGGCGGCGACCGCCCCTTTTTTTCGCCGAGATTTCTCCAAGCAGGACCCTTCTTCCCCCCTTTGAGGAGCGCCCGTTAGGGTCTCTTGTTTCGATTGATGTTTTCGTCGGATCCCTACGGATAAGCTCTTTGTTGAAGATTTTTCTCCTTTCCTGCTCCCGCGTTTTTTGATTACGTTTTGGAGGAGGAGGACCTTTTTTTCCTAAGACCACGAAGGCGGAAGTTCGCTAGTACCCTCTTTCGCGGAAGAGGAAGCGGCTCCTTCCCTACGAAATCCTCTGCCCCTCTTTTCTTTTTCCCTAAGTTTTAAGGCGAAGGCGGTAGAACGGTAGCAATAGGCATGTCTTTCTTCTTCCGGGTAGCTAGAGGAGAGTGCGGTCTTTCCCCCGGATAGACCTTGTCTTGTGCTAGGTGCTTTTAGGTTCCTCCCCCCCCCCTTTCCTTTTTTACTCAAAGAGAAAGAATAAGGAGATTAATATGTTTCTGTGAAAAATAGAAGCGAATTTTTTTTTCTTTGTAGCGTGCCGCGGGATCCCCTTTTTTTTTTCTGTAGAGCAGCCTCCCCTTCCCCTTCTCTAAGCGGTAACCGAGAATCGCTGAGTCTTTAGGGCGAAGCTGCGCGCCTTTCTTCTCCCGACTGAGGAGTCCTAGTCTCACGCGCGGAATGGGTTCCATGGAGAGCCGATTCTCCTTACGAGGGTAGGTCCTATTCCGAGAAGGGTCTCTCCGCTCTCTTCTAGAGGGCCCTCGTCAGAAAATTTCCGAGCTCGCTTTGCAGACGCGGATCTCCTCTCTACGAGAGGATCGTGCCTTTCTAGGTAGTAGAGATTGCCGAGATGCGCCTTAGAGATATGATTTCCGTTATGTTTGTTGTTGAGTCTCCGTGATAACGAATTATCGTAGGAAATTTCCAATAGATGTAGCGATTTCGATAACATACCCCACGAGATAAGCCTTTTCGGTTGCGCTCTGAGAGATCTCCTCCTCCCTGTTAGGAGAGGAGCAACGATAGAAGCCTCAGAATCATCTTCCCTGTACCTGCGGACCTTTCCTACAATAGTACCGGCGTAGGCGCTAATTGCCTCTCGAAAGTTTACAAGAATCTTTTTTCCTTCAGAGACTCTCAAAATTCTAGTATGCGACGGACTTCCTTTCCGTCTTTCGAAGAGCGTAGGCGTACATTTTCGAGAGCTCCCTCTCCTGCGGACCTCTCCCTTCCTCGGAAAGGTCCCCGAGTTATTCTTAGAGAGGCGCTCCCTCCCTGAGATTTTTCGCTTGCTTCGCTTCTGCTCGCGGCTTTTTTTTTTTAGATAGAAGATGAAACCCAGAACTCAACATCCCCCCTTTTTTTCGTCCTCCTTCTTTTATGAAATTTTGGACCCTCACCTCCTCTAAAACGAAGAGACACGGCCCTTCGCGCTAACTTTCCCCCTATGAGACAGAAGGCGCCCCTACGTAGAGCATCTTTCCCCCTCTGGGATTTCTCCTCTCACGGGCGTTGTTCAGGAGCAGACTTTCCTCTCAGAAACACCGCGTCTTGCCTCATCTTTTGGAGGAGTAGAGAAGCCTGCAGAACCGCAGAAACTTTCTCCCCGAGAGAAGTCCTTTCCTAGTAAAGCATGGAAAAAACCTGCCTTTCATACCCGGGGCACGAATACGATTCTCCCCTAAAGAGACTTTTCCCCCCCCGAGACCAGGACGAATACTCCCCCTTCCCCTTCCTCATGGTAATGGTCTGAACAGTGTTCAGATTGAAACAAACGCTGGAGGCAAGTCCTCTGAATTCAAGAATTCTCTCTTCCGGTAGGAATAGATGACTCATTTCTTTTCCCTAATAGGAGGAGTTCCTTGGAAGCCTCTGAGAGACGCTCCCCTTTCCTCCGCAGAATAGAAGAAAGAATCCTGAATCGGGCCCGGTTTAGATCCGCGGGTGAGATATGTCTATCCTTTTTTTCCTGAGAACGAGCGCGACGTCAGTTTTTTTTTTTTTTCGAAAGATCGTTTTTGACTCCTTTGCCCGGCATGTCCCCGCCCTCAGGAGTCCGACTGGGTAACTTTTTCTCTCGATAGGACTGATTCTCCCCCCTGAGATAAGCGCACCCTTTTCTCAAGACACAATATGCCTTTTTTTGAAGTAGAAAGCCCCCCCCTATCATTTCATCCGATTCCTATCCCCCTCCATCAAAGGAGGCAGAACTTGCGACACGATTTCCATTCCATCTCCTTCTCCCTGGATATGACGACCGAGAAACCGCTTTTCTCTCGAAGATAGGACCCCCTCCCCTCAGCCTTTCTTTTCCTCACTATAAGACTCTCGCTCTCATGATAGGCTTCTTCGGGCGCGCCCCTTTTCTGAGCAGAACCTATTCCCCTTCCCCTATAGAGATAGAATCCAAGAGAATTCCAGTTCAGTCATTTGAGACTACGAGCACTATCTTCTTTTAAGATGCCATTAATACCCGAAAGAGAATAGATATATTCCCCCCCCTTTGAGAGAGGGCGCTTTCTATTTTCTTTGACTCCCCTCTCTTTGGTATACTTCTCTCCCTACGGCATCTCTAGGTTGTTCTTAATCTTTGCCTCCCTACTCCGAAGGAGGTAGTTCGATTTCCTTTTTGGATGATCTCCCTCCACGAACCCTCCTCTCTGAGAGTGAATTTTACTGGAACTATTAATCTTGCAGACCTTCCCCCCCTATCACGTCAAACAGCGCATGACGGGCCCTTTTTCCTCTCCGTGCGGAGCGGTCGATTTTCCTTTTTTGATCGAGATCTCGGTCCCTGGATTGTCAGCGAGCGCGATATTTTTTTTGTTTGTAGATTTCCCCCTCGGCTTTTGCGACAGATTCTCTAAAGCCGGGAATTCATTTTTCTCCTCGTATGACCTTCCCGGAAACCACCGACTGCTCGCCGAGCGCCCCCCCCCTCTTTGAAATCGAATGCCAGGTAGCCGTCGGACCTATAGTTTCCGGTTCTCCTTCTAGCTATCGTTCTTGTTCCACGACTTGAAGAAATTGTCTCTTTGAGCAGAAGGGCAGCTTCGCTAACGTCTTCCTCTTTTTGAGAGATTTCGTCTTGAACCTTCTCCCTTTCTCCCACTTCTTTCCTCTTCGAAAAGGACCGAACACCTCAAAAAACTGAGACACTCCCTCTTCGGTCGTGCGTCCCCTTCTCTGAATAGACTCCCCCTCTCCTTCCTAGGAGCGACGAGAGAGTCCGCTCCTTTTGAGCAGAGCTCTTTTCTCCGGGCCGAGAAAGAGCGTACTCCACCTTTTCGCGAAACGCCTCGACTCTCTCTTGCGCCACGCCCCCCCTTCCCCTCCTTCCAGGTAAGAAGAGAACTCGATCAAGGTCTGGCAGCCTCCCCTCGTTGTGTTGTTGATTTCGCTTCCCCTCCTTGCGGCGTACCTTTTGGCCTTTTCTTTTTTTTCTTTCTTCTGGCGAAGGAGATCTTTCTTCCCCTCTTTTCCCCCAGGTGGAGGAGATATGGCTGCGGCCAGTCGTATAACCCTTCTGTCCTCGCGAGGCGCTCCGAGGGTTCTTAGTCGAGTCCGATACTTCCCTTTTTTTACGACCGGAGCTTAGTGGACTTTCTCTTCCCTGCGAGGTGATCCCCGGTTTTTCTAAAGACGAAGAAGGTTTCTCCCCTTCTCCCTCATAGCAGGAGCCCTTCTACGAGGAAGGCATCTCTCCCTCCACCTGCGCTAGATAAGCTAAATTTCTTAATTTCGATAGAATTCCTTCCCCCTCCTTACCCCTTATTCCTTGATAGTAGGTCCCCCTCCCCTTTTTTCGGAAAGTAGAATGTAACGAGGAGGTGATGGCGTTCGTATTCTTTTTCAGGGAGAGGTCAGACGTTTTTCTTGATCTTCTCCTTTTTCTGTCTAGAAGTCCTTTTTCCCACGCAGCCGAGGTATAGTTCCCCCCCTCCACGACGACGGCGTCTCTTCCATCTCCATTCCCCTGATCTCCTATCCAAGACGATTTCCTCTCGTCCCTTAAGAGTAAAGGCTTAACTGAGCGCGCTTCTCTTTTTTTGGTGATCGAGTGCCTTACACCGGGATCCCCCCCCGTTCCCTTTTTCTTCTACTCGGTCGGAAAGAATTTTTATAATCCAATAGAAGCTTTTCTACAGCCGGATTTCTGAGGAGGCAGACGGACATTTTCTTTTCCTCCCCGCAAGAGCCGCCGTGCGCGAGAACATTCTTTCTCCTGGAGAAAATAGACCTCGCGCTCTAGGTCTTCTGCGGTAGCCCCTCTAGGTTCTCCTCGCCAGGCAGATTTTTTTCTTTCAATGAGAGGCTCGTCCCCAGGCCCCCTAGGGAGAAGCTCGATTTTCCTAGTGACTCCTTTTGCGATCTTCTCCTCTAAATGAGGCTCTCATGTCTCTTCTTTCCGCGCGAGAGGAGTCTCTATTCCAGAGATTTTTTGGAGGTGGACTTCTTCGAGAGCTCTAGATAATCTTCCGCTTCGCAGAGCACGCTTTTCTCCCTTACGGCGATTTTTTCTTCAGAAGACATGCCCCTTTTTCCTTTAGCGAGGACTTTACTTAGGATCAGAGGTCTGAATTTCTGGTAGAATTTCTGTCAGTATGGTTTTTTTCGTTAGAGAAACTTCTTCTTTCGAGAAGGAAGATCCCCCTTTTTCCCTTCCGCGGAAGAGAGGAGAGCCGTTTTCCCTCCGGGATCGAAGAGCGATTGCTGCCATATCTTCCTTTCGAGCGAGACAGTCTTTCCTATAGAAGATATAAACTTCTACGACTACTGGTTCTTCTAAGGAGAGTAGTTCTTTTCGGCTTTCGAGGAGATGGCGCTTCTCCCCCGATAGATGAAGCCTCTCCTTCGAGGAGTCCGCTATAGCTCTCGAAGCCTCTTTCGCTTGGCGGCCCCTTTTTCTTCAAGCGGGGGATTCCCTTTTTCAAACAGACCTGATCTACGCTTCTTCGCGCCGGAAGGGGTCTCCTGTCGCGTGCTTCCCCTAGATCGGAGTAGATTTTTAAGAGCAGGTTGTTGTGTCCTCACGTCGCTATCCCGCTCCATGCACGACTGTTTTTTGATTTCTTTGGCGGGAGAGACGTCCCCCAGAGGAGGCCTTCTCTGCTTGTTTCCCTCTCCGAAGGAGAGCGTCCTCTTTTCAGCTGGCGCCTCTCTTTCAGCCAGCCCGTTCTCCCTTCCGGAGAAGGCTTTTCTCAGATGGAGTGTTTTTTTTTTTTTTCTAGAGAGGATTCTTTTTTTTAGTAGGTCGTCTTCCTTTTGTCGGTCAGTTTTTTTTCCCCGGTTATTCGCAGTGAACCAGTCGGGTTTTTTTTTTTCCCCCCTTTAAGTTCCTCTCTTTTTCCCTCGCACGAAGAAGGATCTTTTTCTAGAGAAGAGAATCTAACGCGTATGCTTCCCCCTTATACAGGATCTTGCGCGGGAGAAGCTTTCGAGGAGGAGCTTCCCCTTTTTAGAGCGCTTTCGAAGGTCCGAAGCATCTTCCCCTCGAGACTCCCTCCCCTTCTGGGGAGATCTTTTCTCCTTGGTGAGGAGAGAATCCCCCTCTATTCGGACCCCTGGAGGTACAGGATCGCTTCCTTGTAATGTATCTTTCCCCCCCTCCCTTGCGAAGGAATTTTGAAGGAGAGCCTCCGCGATACTAGTCTTCTTTCTAGATGAGGAGCATTGATTGCGCCTAGACTCCCCTTCCTCTCGAGATCCCCTATCGGAGAGAACTCAACGCCGATATATTTATGAGACGCTTTATCGATCTCGAAAGAGAGTAGTACGAGCTCAGCGCTCTCTCCTATCCGCTATCTCAGGTGTTGTTTGTTTTTCGAGATCCTTAGATACCTCCCCTTTGAGATCTTCCCCGAGACTCAATAGAGGCCTCTGATGATTCTTCCGAGAAGACACCCCCCCCCTCTCGAATGCTTTTGCGAAGAGAGTCCTTAATGTTAGGAGATCTACCTTTTTATTCGATAGTCTCGTCTTTTCCTAGATTCCCAGAGGCAAGGACCCTTTCGACTAGAGGCTTTCTCCATGAACCAGCCCCTCTCAGTAACGAATTTCAAAGCTTCCTTCTGATAGAGAACTTTTTTTTGAAGAGAGAACTTGCGACGGTGAGAGCCGGGATTCCTGGATTTCTTGAGAGGAGATCCTATACGCCCTTTTCCGCGAAGGTACCTCTAGAGGCGCTTTTTCTAATATATCTCTGAAAAGCTCGTCCCCCTTTTTCTTGCTCGAGCAGATTTCTCAGCGCGGCGATGGGCGCCTTATGCCCCCGACCAGCTTTTTCCCCCGAGAGGGTTTCTCCGGCGAGAAACCTTCTCCCCCCCCTCCCCGCCTAGAGAGACCTCCTGAGCCACGCGTCGCGCATCCCGATCGGCAACGACAGCCTTTTCCTCGCAGGACTCTTCTCGATGATTGCGGTGCTTTAGGTTTTTTTTTCCCTTTTTTCCCCGCTTAACAGGCTTCGCAGGGCTGAAGCTCCTAACCCGTTCACTGACCGCCGTCGGGTTCTTTTTCTCTTCTTCCTCAGCCGCTCGACCTTTCTCCCACGATAACAGAGCGCCTTTTTCGGTCCCCGTAGCTCCAAAAAATGATAGCCGACTCAGAGTCCTCCCTCCAGCTACCATCTCTCACATAAGGCGCTCCTCCCTCCCCTCGCGCAGGTACTTTTTTTCCCCCCTGGAAAGATATTTTCTTCGGAGCCGTCTTTGCTTTCCTCCTCTGTGAAGAGATTTCCCTGCTCGAATTCCTTTTCCATTCTTTCGTTTGTGAATACTATGCGGCTCCGCTCCCCCGGAAGATATTTCTCTTAGAGCCCTCTTTAAAGAAGAATTTTTTTTTTTTTCAGAGAAGGAGATCTTGTCGTCCCCCCTCTTCTTTGTGAGATAGGAGATCTTCTAGTAGAGACTTCTCTTTCACAGGATCGAGGGACTCCATCTGCGCTCAGCTCTCTTTTTTGAGTACTTTTTTTTTTTCTAAGAGGACAGGCGCCTAGACTTAGCTATGCTCAGAGAGCCGTCCCCCCCTCTCCGCGCTCGGCGGATTCCCCGGACGAAGGCAGCCCCCCTTTTGCAAGAAACGAAATCTTTTCTAATCAACTTTTTCGACAGACAGCCCTTCTTCCCTTTTCCGATAATCAACTCTCTTCTCCAATCTGCTTTTTTCTCTCGAGAAACGCCCTCCGATAGAGAAGATCTTCCCTCACTTTCTCTTCAGCTAGGGACTTCTCTCTCTCGGAGAGAGTCTACGCAGTCATCCTCTTCCCCCTTGAGAATCTCTCCATTTTTCCTCAAAGGACTTCATACTTCACAGTATTTTTTACTTCTCGAGAGAATGGCTCTCCTCGCTCATTGGATAGAATTAATTCTTCTTCCCTGCAAGATTCTCTCAAGAGAATCTCCTCCTTCGGAGAGCTTTTCTCAATGTGGTTCTCTTCTTTTAGAGATATGAGCCTCTCAGGACGGACGGAGTGATTTCCCCCGTTTTCTCTCCTTCCCGGCAGGATTTTTTCTATTTTTTTTCCAGAGGCTTCGAGTGATCTTCGACCCGCAACTTCCTCTCCTTTTCAATATTGGAAGAGAACTTCCTTCCTAATCATCTTCACCATCCTTCAATCGAGTGAGACCCCCCCCTTCCCCCCCCTGCGAAGTTTTGACGGTAGAGCTTTTTTTTCTCCTGACGATCAGGATATCCTCTTATGCGCGCTCTTCTTTCGATTGAACCACTTCCCCCCGGAGGAGTTTCTCTCTTACCAGTGACACGCCGGCGCCTCTCACGTCCTACATTTCTGACCCCTTGGCTGGTCCCTTTTTTTTTTCCCCAAAAAACGTTTTCCCTGAGACCACAGCACCGTCCTCAGTGACCTTCTCTTCTAGTTACGGCCCGAACTCCCCTCTCCGCCTGGGAGAAGTCTCTCCTTTTTTTTTTCCCTGGGAAAAATTGCCTTTTTTTCTTAGAAGCAGGGTTCTGATACACCTTCTTAGTTCTCGAGGCTCATTCCTTCTTTTCCTGATCAGGCGCCCCCCTTCTTCTTCTCCAAGAACCCTCCCGAAAAAATGAGCAACTTCCCCGAATCCACTTCCTTTCTGCAGGCCCATTATAGTTACCTCTCTTATAAGGAAGTTCTCTTTTTCTTTTCAGACGAGAAGAACATGAGCAGTCTCTTTCCTTTCCTTGGGAAGAGAAAGAGAGTAATCCACCTTTCCGGCGACGCCCTCGCCTCCCTCTTCTCCAAGCGATCGACCCGCACTACATTTCCTTCCTTTCCCCTCTCAAGGCCTCTCCTTTTTTCCCCTTTTTCTCCTTTTTTTTTTTTGTTGAGAGAGATTCTGGTAGGTCTTTGGCGTGGCTTTACCATGGCGTTCTTTTCTCTCTTTCTTCCCCCTTCTATAGTCGAGGAGTTAGAGGCTTTTCCTTTTCGCGGAAAGTTAGATTAAAGTTTTTCTTCCGGTGCTTGCCCCCTTCCCTTCCCCGCTACGAGCCTTCTTCCTTCTCCCTTTCTTTCTAGTCAGAGACTTTTTTTCCAAGATTCCCCTCTTCTCCCCGGAGCTTCGTGGCCGTGGGTCCTTTTTTCTTCGATTTGTCGTTTTCGCCGGAAATACCTTACTTTGTCTGACGAGTCCTCTTCTTCAGGCGCCGAGAAACTCTCTTATCTTTTTTGCTGAACCTGCCTCCCTTTCCGATCCGTTTCCCTTTTTTACAACTATCGCACCTCTTTTCGACTTCTCCCCGGAGTATTTCTCCTTTCACGCCACGGCAAGTAGGCCCTTTTTCGCTCGGAGAGACAGTCTGCGGTTTTTCCTTTCGGAGTTCCTCCCCTTTCACTTCCGTGATCTTCGCCTTCTTTCACCCTTTTTTCGCGTAGCCGCCCCCCTCTCTTTTTGTGAGTGGTAAAGACTCCTGGCGAGATAGAGGACATCCCCTCGATTCTTGATTCCCACCTCCTTTAGCACGCCCCGTCGACTTCTCCTCCCGTTGCACGGCGAGAGCTGCAGTCTTTCTTGATCGAGGCGCTGTCGCGAACAAGGGGTCGGACAGGAGATGAATCTTTCTCCCTCCGGAGTTGGCGCGATTCCACACTCTAAGCAGAGCTACCTCCTTTCTTCTCTCTTTCCTTTCTTTTTAGGAAAGCTTCAGAAGGGATCTCATCCAAGCCGTAGTATCCCCCATTCTCAAATAGACGTCGCTTCTCGTCGAGCTCGCTGGACGACGGTCCTCGTCTGGCCGCGAGCGTCCATTCTCGATAAATGGCGTTCTCGCGGAATTCCCTTTTCTTTCGCCGCAGAGCTGTCTCCTCCGCGGTCGGATCCATCCCCCTTTCCCCGAGATTCAATGAGGTCTTCCTCCCTGCTTCGCGACGCGCTCCTTCGAGTAGTCCTAGCGGTTCTTCGGAGGTGGAAGAGCCTCTTTAGAGAGAAGAGTTTTTTTAGAGGAGACCATCTCCTCGTGCGAGAGTCTCTTCTCTGCGCTAACTTCCCTTATGGCGGTAGAGAGGTCTCTTCGGATAGAGCTGTCTCTCCTTAGGGACTTCAGTATTCTATTGTTCGGTCAGACTTCGGGACTTTCCCGAGACCCCTTCCGAGAGATCTTTTAAGTCAGCTTTTCCTGAAGCGGCCTATCCCGCGCAGAGATAGATCTTTTCTTTCATAGAGGCGACCTCTTAGGATAGATCGCAGCTCCCGATCTCAAATCCGATTTTCTCCGCGTTCCGAGCGAAAGGCTCTGCTTTCGGCGGAGTAGATTTCTTTTCTAAGAGATAGCCTTTCTCTTCGAAGAGGAGGAACTCTTCCGCAGTCTCTGGAAAGACTTCGCTCCTCGTTCGGCACGGAGAGACCTTTTTTTCCCTTCGAGGGAGCCGGTTTTTCTTCCTTTCAAAAATTACCTGTCCCTCTCTGGTTGCGGAGAGCCGGATTTTTTCGCTCGGTCACAGATGCCTGAGAGCTAGGTGATAAGAGAAGAGTTTTTCCCTCCCTGTAATCTTAATCTCCTTCTTCTCTGGTGATCTTGTTACTTTTCTTCTCTGCTAGAGGTTTCCCGGAAGGAGGAAAGTAGATTTTTTCTTTCAGACGGCAGAGCCGGCCCTCCTCGGCGTACCCCCGCTTCCCGTTTTAAGAAAAGTCTCTTTTGCTCTCAGATATCTTCCCCCTTTTTTCTTTCTTCCTGCAGGTAGAAGAGCGGATGCTCTTTCTCCGAGTTTTTTTTCTTCTTCGTGTCGATAGATTCTTGTTGCTTTTTATTTTCTAAGGGATCGTTTGTCTTTTCTGTTCGGTTTAAGCGGCGAGCCGGTCTCTCCCTCGAAGTTTAGCTTATCTTTTTTTTTTCCCCCCGCCGAAATCGCCGCGCCGATCTTTTTTTCCTTTCCCTTCTCTTGCGCCTCGGGAGACGATCCTTTTCCCGAGACAAGAAGAGGCGTCCCTTCACAGACGACAGAAGCTGCGCTCCCCTCCCGCAGACCTTATGGTTTCCGGCGCTCAGTGGTTCGCTAGTCCGAGGGGGTCTTCCTCTTTCGCGCGGAAGTCACTCTTCTTTTTTCTGCCGGAAGAGGAGTCCTCCTCCCTACGTGAGGTCCGAGATGCGCTGCCCTATCTTCTTTCTCTTCGCCTAGAAGACTTTCTGAGAAGAGAGCGGAGAGCCCTCGGATAGGTTTTTTTGGCGCTGAGGATCTCTCCTCCGACAGCGAGGTCGTAGCTCCCCTTCTTTCCTCGGTATATATATATTTTTCCTTTTTTGTTGAGAGAGTCTATTTGCGCTCGCACTGACGCTACGATCGCTGTAGAGGAGAGATCCTCGCTCTCCCCCAACGCTTCATAGATTTGTGACGACTCTCTCTTCCCTGGCATGTCCCTTCTCTCAGATGGATAGAAGATATTTTCTCTCGGAATCGATGACATCTTCCCACTATGAGGGCGCCCTTCGGGAGCTAAATGCCCCCCCTTTCTCGCGCAGCCTTTTAAGAAATCGTAGAGTTCCCCCCCCCTGGAGAAGAGACGCACTCGCTCTTCGAGAAGAGTGAGGAGGGCAAGAGTTAGAGCTTTCGTCCCCCTTTTTGATAGACGACGCGTCCTTTTTCTTCCCCTTTGCGCTCCCCTTCGAGAGCGCCGTTAGAGGAGATTTCGCTTTTTTGGGTAGCTTCTTGCTCCGCTTCGGAGGTGCGCTTTCTCATCTCGCTGACCAACGACAAAGCCCTTTTTGTAAAGGACAGATAACGTCTCCTTCAAGAAACGAATACGAGCTCAAGATGCCCAAGTCCGTCTGCGCAGCCGCCTCTCCGGCTCCTTCTTTTCCGGCGCCGGACTCCGAGAACTCTCTTTGAGGGTGTCCCAGCCCTATTGTCTTCGCGACTAAGAAGGACGGCTTTCTCCCCACAGCGAAATGAAGACTTTCCCCTTCCTAGAAGAAGATAGCCCTGCTCCCTAACCACTCTCCCTCGCGCAGGGAGAGGTCTATTACCGCGGAAAAAAAAACCTGATTTTCCCCTCTAGAAATCGCTCGCCCGAAAGATGACTCTTCCCTTTCTACGAAAGAACTCTTTTCCCTTCTTTTGAAGTGGAAAAGCTTCTAGCCCCTTTCGGCGGCGTTCTCTCCCCTTCGAATACGTTTCCTCGGAATAGCTTCCGGAGAGTGAATAAATATTCTTTCGATCGTATTCCTCTGAGAGCTGAGCGCCGCTCTCCTCAAGAAGCCCCTTCTTAGAGAAGGACTTTTAAGACGTCGCCTCTTCGGAGGTTATATAAGTCTATCGAGAGTAGATACTTCAGAGATGCGTTCTGCACCCCCCCTATTTTTCCCGCCCCTCTTTCGATATAGGGGAGAGCTCTTCTCTTCTACGAGGACGGCGCTATTTTTCGATGTTCTCGCCACGAGCCCTGGAGGAAAGAAAATAGTTCTCTTCCCTCAAGAAGTTCCCCTCCCCCCCTTAGTTTACCTCATAACGATCAGCCTTCTTTCTCCCTCCAGCCCGGCTTATGCTCAATGCTCCTCTCCTTCCTCGAGTCCTTCTTCGAAGAGAAAAGAATCTTTCTCCGAGTCCTTCCCTATTTGCACACCTCTCTCCCCCATGTACATAATCGCCTTCTTCCCCGAGCTGCTTTCCCTCCCCTCTCATGCTTTTCCTTCTAAATGATATCTGAGTGCGAGTTCTAGCCCCCTCGGTCAAGCTACCCTCTGACTTCGCCTCGATTCTCGAGCCTTCTCTTTCCTATGGAGCTCCCCCTTCCTCAGAAGACTCCCCCTCTCTTCGGAAGCTAGAGATCTCCGGTCATCTATGTCTCTCACCCTGTGAGATAGCCCCCGAGGATCCTCCCGAAGAGGAAGGATCCCCGACACGCGAAGGCGTTATAGCTTCCCTGATTTCCCCCCTCCACTGCTCCTTTCTTCACTAGTGCATCTCATTGAACGTTTTCAGCCCTTTTTTTCCGACGAGAATCGATCACTTTCCCCTTTTTTCGACTAACGTCTTTCCCCTCGGTACGTTAGAGTCGCCTTATCTTTTTCCCGGCGGGTGATAGATCTTTCGATGTAAGAGATCTCTTTTGTCTATCCCCTTGCTACTCTTCCTTCGTTTCGACTACCTCTCTTTTTTTTCCGGCGAAAGATACGTCCGGTTTTATGAAAGCGCACTTTTCTTCCAGAAGATTTTCCGCCACAGCAAAGAATCCTTACCTTTTCTCTGGAGGTTCAAGGCCGAAGATCCTTTTTTTTGGAAGTAGAGATTAGTGAGATCGTTTTTTTTTTTTTTTCCCTTCCTTGAAGCATTGAGCGTTTTATCCTTTTTTTCCTAGACCCTCCTCCTTCTTCGTAGTTATCCTCTCTTTCGGCGGACTATGATAGGCAGAACCTCTCGACAAGAAAGATCACTTCTTTTCCCCTTCGACAAGGCCCCCTCCTCTTTTTTCGTTTTTTTTTTTTTTTCTGGACTCTAATAGTAGCACTTAGGAGCGCGCTCTCTTTTCTTTTTTTTTTTCTCAGAGACTTGAATAGACTGGGTTTATTCTCTCCCCTCCATTTCCGCGAACGACTCTCCTACTCTTTTTAAGCACGCTACTCCCCGAAAGACAGGGACGCCGAGCCCTCTTTTTCCTCCGAAGAATCTATCTATTTTACTTCCTTCTTCTTTTTTCCTCTCGATTTGCGAGTCCTTTATCGGCGAGGCGTACATGGCTTTCTCTTTTCCTCTTTTGCGATAGTCGAGGAGTTAGAGGACCATTTTTCCCCTCCCTTTGCAGACCAAGCCTCTTTCCCGTCTGCTACAGGAGAGGATAGCGCGGCGACTCTTTTTTTATAAGGCTTACTATTCAGAGAATGGGCCGCCTCCTCTCGATTCTGGAAGTGGCGAGCTTTCGGTGATCCTCTTTTTTTCTCAGAGAAGGGCGCCTCTCCTTTCTTGCCTGCCCTGCGTCGAGAACTCTTTTCTTCTTTTTTTTTTTTAGCGCGAGGAAATGTTTCCCTTGCTTAAAGTAGTTCCCCCTTTTCCTTCGAATTCTCACACGGTTTTCCGTTTTCCGTCTTGCCGACCGGCTCCGGAAAGTCTCCTTTTCCTTCTTCTTTTGGGCGCTCAGGAGAGCAGTCTTTCTCTACGAGGAAAGGACGTTCTTCTTTCTTTTTTCCCAGGATCGGTCTCCCTCCCCCTTTTTCTTTAGTTTATTCTTTTCATCGACAAGAAGCTTCCTCTCCTCTCGACTTCTAAGATTTCTCACCCGAAGGATACGACCGCTCCTTTTCCTTTCTTACCTTCCTGAAAACGGCGCACGTCTGCTTTTTGGAAGTTCACGTCTTGCTGTAGGACCCCTTTTATTTCGGAGAGAAACTTTCTCGCAGGGGCGGGTAGAGGCGTTTCCTTCTTTTCCTCCTCGCAAGCTAGGATGTTCTTTTTTCTTCCCCGGATCCCCCGGGCACAGAAAGAGACTCCTTCCTCCTTTCCTCCAGCTCGAGAGAACAACCTTTTCCGAAAGAGCTTTTCCTCCCCTATCGCGAGGAGAGGTCGTTGAAGCTTCAAGAGCAGGAAGATCTTAGGAATAATTATCCTAGAGGAAGTAGCTAGATGCTTCCCTTCTTAGATGTAGCGTTCAGCTTCTTCCTCCAATCCCATTGCGCGCGCTAACTTTCTTCGAGCAGGCCTTTCGAGAGGAGAGTTCTGGCAGATCCCGGCGTCTAGGATTGTGGAATCTCTTTCCCCAGAGACGAGCCAGATTTTCAGAAGCCTTTTGCTAGAGGCGATTTTTTCCAGACCATCCTCCTTGTGGAGGTTTTTTCTAGGGATGAGGATCCTTCGTAGGGCGAATCTTCCGAGGGTTCGGTACTCCGCCCCCCCCTTCTTCGAGTGTCTATGAAAGGCAGAGAGCAAGGAGCCCCTTCGCAGAGGGCCTTCTCCGAGATAGAGCTTTTTTCTTTTTTCTGCCTCTTTCCCCCTGACCGCGCGCTCCCTACCTCTCGACGATCTAACCGTCTAGAAGGGGCAGACTCCTTTCGGAGTTGTTCGACGGCGTTTCTTCGAGGCGAGCCTCCTGAAGACGCCTCCTAGAAGAAGTTCTTTCCCCCAGTCCCACGCCGAACGCAGCTCTTCCGAAAGATTCTGAGGAACGGCTTTTTCCGTCAGCAGAGGTTCTTTTTTCACAGGTCAAAAAGTACCCCCCCCTTTCTTTTTTCTTTCGGAAGACTTCGATCGGGTTCGATTGAGGGTCTCCGGAGTAGAGCTTCTCTAAAGGTTGTTGAAGCTCCCCCCCTTCCCCCGACATCTTCGCTCTCTTCCCCCCCTTTGGCGGATTTATAGCGGATGATTCCCCCCCCCCCCTCCCCTAGGAGGAAGTGCGCTTCCTCGGCGGCCTTAAGCCTTCTCGCCGGCAGTCGTTATTCCTTCTTTTCCCGAGACTCCCTTTCTTCCCGAAAGAGGAATATCTTTCCGGCCGGTAGCCTCCCCTTCGAGATTTTTCGAGACGAGTGGCTTCTTTTCTCCTAGGCGGGCTTTCTTCTTTCTCCTGACCGCTCTTTGTTAGAGTTTAAGAGGCGAGCCTCTTTCCGCCGGCGAGCAGGAAGATTCTCTCTTTTCATTTCAAATCGCAGCGACGAGCTGGTTCCGCTTTCTCTTCGTTCTTTTTTTCTTAGGAAGAGGCTCTTTCTCCGAAGAGTCTGCTGCCGGTAATACGAATACGAATGCTTCCCCTTTTGAAGAGCCCTCTTTTTTTCGCGTGGTGCTCTTACGAGAGAGGCCGAGTCCTTTCTGTTTTGATTCGGAGCGACTTTTTTTCTTAGCGCCTCTTCCCTCTTCTCATGAGATTCTTCCGAGGTCCGGCTCTTCTAGATCTGAGAGCAGTTTTTTTTTTTAAGAAAAGGCCTTGCCTTCTTGCCGCGGCGCGCCTCATCTTACTGGAAATTTTCTAGAGAAGGATAAGCTCTCCCGTCGTTTAGTAGAGCTCGCCTTTATCTTCGCAGATTCTCCCTACTTATAGTTGTTGTTGTTGATTTTCTTCCCTCGGAGAGATCTTCCCCCTCGACTACCCCTTCGAGATAGATAAGATTTCCCCTCTCTCCGAGATAAGGGAAGGTTCGTGCGCGCGCTTCCGATTCTCTCCTTTTGAGAGGGAAGATTTCTAGGACCTTTTCTTCTTTCCCACTTTCACCGCGGTAAGGAAAAGTAGTCGGTTTTTCGTTGGCCCT
>Ga0179593_1456323_pt1 | contig 29144 bp, 28 predicted proteins | sample CZODoug2_1_08_16_FD_185931 | JGI IMG/M metagenome (GOLD analysis project Ga0179593, IMG submission 185931) | Vadose zone soil fungal communities from Angelo Coast Range Reserve, California, USA - CZODoug2_1_08_16fungal (PacBio error correction) | ecosystem: Environmental > Terrestrial > Soil >... | reverse complement strand
TTCTGTACTGTTCGCTGGTGCCGAGAATACCCCCTGAACCCGTACTCGATCCTTGAGTGACCCTGGTCGCTCTTGCCCGCTTCCCTTTTTTGTCCTCTTGTTTTTTTTTCCCCTATCTACGTCTCTTTCGTTTTTCCCCTCCTCACCTGTTTTCTTTTCCGAACTGTCGTACGAAGCCCTACCCATCGCACCGCCTTTCCCCGTCTCCCAACCCCCCCCCCGCCTACAGGACTTGCCCGCGGCGGCCGTTGATGTAGAAGCACCACAACGGTGTGCACCGACACACATGGCTTTGTCCCTGCCTTTTGCATCTGTCTGGGGGCATGCTTTATTTCTCTGTTTGCGACGAACTGTTTCGGCATGGCGTCACTTTTAAGGCTAGTTCCCCCTGGAGGGTCTTCTTCTGATCCCCCTATCTTTTTCTCCCCCAGACGGTGTTTTTTTTCTCTCGATACTGACTTACTTTTTTGACGCAGGCTTTTCGCGAACTGCGCGTGCTCAGGGCGGGCCCTCATGGCTCAATGACGATTGTTTGGGGCCCAGAGCCCTCCAGCTGCTCCTCTCTTTCCCGCGGCGAATGTGTACCCCCCCTCTTTGTTTTCGTGTGGGCACTTTCCTGATGTGTCGATCAGCAACCGTCTCTCCCGTGGTTTCTGTTCCCAGGCATTTCTTCTTCTTCGTTGTCGCGGCAGCTGTTGAGGGTCTGGCGTATTGACGAACACCGAGAGTCGGTTGACCCTCGTTCCGGTATGACGCTTTTCTTGTAGATATGGCTGCCCTGCCCCTTTGGGCGCCCCTTCTTGATGACCGTTGGGTCATGCGCGAACCATTGTCCCTAAGCAGCTGCGTTTAGTTGTTCAGGGCTTCTCCTCCTCCCGGGCAGACCTCAGTCCCCCTTTTTCGTGCGTTTAGTTCACCCCCACTAGGTTTCCCCCCCCCCCATGCGTTTTTTTTCGCACTTTCTTTCATCCGCATTGGAATGGTCTGGAGGCTTTACGCATAATTGCAGAATGACGGAGACCAAAAACCTCATTTCAGACTTGTCCAAAAGAATCCCTGGCTTTTTATGAGTCCGATAAGGTTGGCAGGATTACTGGGTGTCGCGCCCTTTTCCCCTGAACGCAGTTTATTGAGACCAAGGCCTCGTGTTGTTTAGTATTATTGATTATGGGGCTCTGTCACACTCCTTCCCCGAGTAAAGCGGCAGGGAGTGACCAAACGGCTGATTTTGAAGGCACCCAGTCTTTTTTTTTTTTGCCAAGATTCCAGCCCGCGACGTTCAGCGAAGTTTTTTGCACATTTTCCTTTTTCTCCCCAGTTGCCTTCCCCTCCTCCCTTTCGCTGTAAGAACACAGTTCACGGGTCGCCCCCGTCTCCGGTTTTTTTCCCTAAGTGGTCGGTCGAGGTTCTCTTCTTGCTTCACTGACCCGAGGCTAAATAGATTTTTCCAATCGAGGACTCCCAACCCCGTTTCGATCGAGCGAGCGTCTTCCTCTCCCGTTCGCCACAGTTCTTCTTTCACGACATGCTATTCCCTCACAGTATGCCTCCCGAGGGATGAGGTTAACGCTTCATCGTACCCTTTGCCTTTTTTGGTACCCTTCTCCAAGTTCACATCCTGGCTTCCCCCCGACTCTTCGTCTTCTTACCTTTCGTTTCTCGGACTTGACCCTTGCAATTCTTATTTTGTTGACCTGTCATTCGGCGGGTCGCTCCTCGATCTTCACTTGGCAGTTTGCTCTGACAACTCCGAGATTTTTCCAGCGTTTTTTTCCACCCCCCTCTTTTGTGTACTCCGTCGGGCGCATTCCGAGAAGAAAACGGTACGCATTCCCCTGTCCCACAAAGCTCCCCACTCGGAAAGGCTTGAACTGGCAAAGTTCCCCCTTTTTTGTGGTCGCTGACCTTTTGCGGGCATCTTTTTCCCTCCTTACCCTCCTTTGCGGAGGAAGAAGCCTTGTTTAACGGAGAGTTGCCCTCATGCTGAGATTGGCATTTCCCGTCCGCCCCTTGGTACGTATACCTTCTTTTTCCCTTCCCTCCTTTAATCTTCCCTAAAAATCCCCCTCATACCACAGGCGATGGTCAATTATGGACAGTCGGCTAATATTCCGCGGTTCCGTTACCTTTACGTTAGTACCACTCCTTTTTTTGCCGGATGGGGAGGCCCCGGTGGGTCAAGCCAGTCATGCTTCTTCCCCTTTCATTGCTTAAAAACCTTCCCGTTCCCCTTTTTCTGGGTTCCCCGTCGTCAATGTTACTTTTGTCTTCCCTATTGAGGACTTCAGTCGTAAGTACGTATTTCCCACCAAGCGACCGGCGAACAGTGGAGCGTGTTTCAAGATCCTGTCCGGTCGGTACGTACACTCTCTCGAGTTTACCTTCCCCTTTGGCCTTTTTGTCTCTCGTCCCCTCAGGTCGCCGTCGCTTCCTTTTATGACCGGATTGTTGAGATAAAGTGGCGCGAGACAATCCGACGAAGAGACTAAGCATCTGCTTTCTTTTCTTGTCCCTGCCCGTAGCCGTCGGCTGTTTGCACCATGGAATTCACGTTTTTTCACTCTCCTTTCCCTCTCTCATGGGCCTTTTTTCCCAGGGGCCTGGTACCGTATTGAAGTAGTAATCCCCAAGTGGTGGTGACTGAACCCGGAGATGTGCCTTTTTTTCGCTCGATCCAATTTTACCCTCTCCTAACGCTCTCGAATCTCAACTTACGGTGCGCTTCTTCGTTTCTGCGATGGATGTAAAATGAGAGTGCGCCGCCCGCGTTGAGTAATCAGGATGACAGTTGCCACGGTGTCTTTTTTTCAACGGCCTCGATCTCCCTTCCATCCTTGTGTGTGCAGTATGCCGTGCTTTTACCGTCACTCCTTGCCCGGTCATCCTGGGATTCCTTAAAACACGAGATGCGCTTCCCAGACCTCACGTCTATAGTCGCTCCCCTTGTCAATTTTTTCTGTTTGAATGTCTTGGGCCGTATTTTCGACGGTCACTTGGACCGCTTTCTTTTTCATCTCCCTTTCTTTGCAGGAACACCCCCAAGTTTCTATTTACCGCCGGATGCAATCTTTCCCCAGGTCAAGACATGACCCTGATGGCTGCCTTTTTCGGCGCTTGGTGGAGCTTGTTCGCCATGTGTCCGGTTATCTTTTCCTCCGTCCTTCGCACGGCCGGGAAGTCTGACCTGAGTCAGGTAGAGACCGCGAAATTGAGGATATTATAGTATCGGAGCGCATCCCATTACCTCTTTCCAAAACCCCGGTAGCGCTTTTCATCAATACCTTTTTGAATCCCTCCTCTCTTGATCGGCCCATGCCGCGGGTAATTTCGCGAGCCGCCCCTCCTTTACAAGTCTCGAAACCCCTCTTGCCATTATCTTTTTCTCATATTTTTTTATCGGGTACCGTAAATGCTAAGAGGCCTGGCCGCCCCGTCGCGCTAAGAGCAATTTGAACGCCAATACTTGCCGCCTGTATTTGAAGCGGCCCCCTGTCCGCCGGGCCTTTGACTTTTCCCCCTTTTGATTTTCACACACGTTTAGCCCCTTAACTTTATACACCAATTTTTTTCCTAGTTCTTAGGTGGTACCACTGTGCACGCTGACTGTTTTGCGGCCAGTTGCCGGTCCTTTGATTATTATTGTATCCCCCTCCCCCCCCCCTTCCTTTTCCTTAGCTCTTTGATCGTGAAATCTCGTCATGCGTTTGACAAAGCTTGCTTACTCCAGGTAGTCTCTTGACACTTGTACCTTTTCCCCCTTACCCGGATCACCGGGAAATTTTCCTGCCTTCCCTCCCCAGACTTTTGGTCCCTTTGTTTGGTTTTATTTAGCAGCTGCGCCCCCCTGGCATTTTTTTTTCGAACATCGCGGATTTTTCTCGCTTGTCCCGACCTCTTCTCTTCTGGGTCTCTTACCTGGTAGCCCTCTTCTTGAATTCTTTTGCACGGACTTTCGAATCTCGTCACCAGCACGCATGAAATGTTCCCTCACTTCATCCCTTTGAATTGCCCTTTTTCCCACCATCTCAGACCGAACCAGCGCTCTTTTTTCCGTCAGAGTCCCCCAAATGGGTAGTCCCTCGTCACCAGGGCCTTCGCGGATTTGAAACGCCGTAATCATCCTCGTTTTGTTCCTCTGTGCCCCTTTCATCGCTTTCTTACTGAGGAAGGATCCCAGAAATTTGATTCTGACTGTGAGCGACTTCATCTGCTTTCGTTTCTTTCCTCCCCCCAACCCCCAGTTCGGTAACATGGAAGTCTTAATCCTTTGCACTACCCGTGTCATGCACGTTGTCCTTGTCACTGAGACTCTCGAGTTTCGTGACTGGTCAGCGAGTGAAGGAGTGGGTAAATGCCTGTGTGCCCTCACGTCCCTCACACGCCCTGCCCCCGTCGTTTTCGCGTTTTTATGAGAACCTGACGAAGCGTCTGCCCTCCTTTATTTGCGCACGGGGTTCCCTTTGTTTTTTTTGGTGCGCCCCCCCCCCTGGTGTTGGTTTTTTTTCCGGGGGGGTGGTTGGGTTTCTGTCCGCTTCTTACACGCCATTTTTTCGGTCCCGTCCCGTCCCCTTTCCAGAATACCAGGCACCCTGCCGTGAGCAAACAGCAAAGCGCTCCCTGGAGCTCCTGCAATATCAAACTGCCACATGGTCTTCCCTTTTCGAATCGCCCCTTGTACTTGGCTGGTATTCCACTCGGAACTTCCTTTTGTTTCCCCCTCCTTTTCTTCGAGGTTGCCCGTTATCCTTCCCATGCTTTTCTCTCTTTGTTCGCTTTCCGAGCTTGACACGAAAAGCCCCCCCCACACATGTGTACTTTTTGCTTTTAGTGCTAACCCTGACCTTGCAAACGTTAAGCCTCGTGACTTACGCCTTTCTCGTCACTCATTGACCTGGGTGCATTGACCATACTCTAAGGAGCATCTCTTTCACGACTACTGTCTCTTCCTATCTTTTCGACCCCTTCGACCCATCGCCCGCCCTTACGACACCCACTCTCTACATCGACCTGCCGGACAAGAGTGCAGTCCGTTGCTGATAGGACCACCCCGAAACCTTCCCATTATTCTTTTCGTTCTCGTGAGGTGCGTTTAGGTTTTTTTACTGCTCAGTCTTTTTTTTCCTTGATGCAAATGGAGATTAGTGTCCTCTTTTCTCGAACGGTTGCGTCTGTTCTCCCCTTGTACACTCTCCTCGTTTTTGTTTTGCGTCTTGATTTCACCCAGCAGACCTCCATTTCGTGCGCTCCTCTTTTTCGAATTCGGCAGTCCCTTTTGGCAGCAGCCGCAATTGACTTCGCAAAAGTTACTCAAGCCTGCCAGTCTCCCCGACGGCCCCGTTGGCTATTTTTACCTTGTTTGTTTCCCTTGGGTCGATGTGTTCCTAGAACGCTCCGCCGCTGTGGGGGTCTTTTGCAACTAGTCGTATGATTATGATGTGTGAGGAGAGGGTTCTCGGTGTCTTTTCCGTGCTGACACACTCCGTTTTGCGTAGTACCAAAAAGCGTTCCCCGAGTCGGTTTCTTCGATGATTTATATATGTTCTCTTCAATTGCAGCAACATGGGATGCGCGCTTGGCAGTCTCCCAGGTCCAAGAGTGAGTTCGGGTATTTCCTGTGGGACGTCCTAGCAAAGTCCCTTCCCATTAGCATGATTTCTGTTTTTTACTCGGGGGGCCACTTGAGCGCAGCCCTTCCGTGATCCGGCATTTTTTTAAGCTGGGCTTCCCTCACTTGACTCAATTAAGGGAATGGGCCGACCAACCTTTTTCAGTGTTATACCCCCTCCTTAGACGGACTTCTGTCTTTCCAGAAGGGTTGGCGTTTTATGATCGAGTTATAGGGCCTGAAATTTTCTTTGATCCTAAGCATTCTTTGCGTTTTCTTATCCTTTCTTTTTTTGAGGCGGGCGCGCGTCAAGAATTGACGGTTTGAAAGCGGTCCCCCTCGTTCCCCCCCCCTGACTGGCCGATGTTTGCCCCGACTGTCTGCTTGTTCTTTCCCCCCTCTCCCCGTAAGCCTTTCCCCCCCGTTGGTTTCCTTGGCGTTGCGCAGAGGTCAAACGGCCCATTTAGTTCTCGGCCCGGTGCCGGCCCGTCTCCTGGCTCGTCTTCTTTCCTAGGCGCCAGTCATTTTTTCGTTTTTGTCTCCATGCCGATTTGGTTCCCCTGGCTCAGGACACGTGTTTGTGAATAGATAGTGGAAGCCACAAGCCTCTTTTTAGTTGCAGTTGACGATCAGCTTGCCTCACCGGTTCCCTTCCCTGCCAGTCGTAAATCATAGATGACTTCGTTTCCATTCGGATTCTTGCGTTTCCTCCGGTTCAGGCAGTATTTCTGCGTATTCCGCAATTCCCCCTCTTAGTCCCGAATATGAGTTCTGACGGTCTGATTCATGTTGCTCCACTTTTCACTTCGAGTGAGCGTTGTTCCCTTCTGGTTACTGATTCCTTTTCCCCCTTTCGTAACAGCGAAGTCGGCTTTTAACACCCCAAGAAGAGATCGGTCTCCCAGTTCCCTCTTTTGTTTTGTACTGTTTGGGCGCCCTTCGCAGAGCAGGTTAATCCACCTGTCCCACCCACGTTGCGGAAACGTCCTTCCAATTCCCTGGTTGACCTGATACACGTTCCTTTTGTCGGGTTCCCGCAGCCTTTCGTTCTATGAGTACTGTACCGGGCTGGAAATGACCAGATTCATACCCGCGCCCTCCTCTACACCGCAGGCTTTTTCCAAAGGAAATGCTTTGAAATTCCCTCCCCCTTCCGATTTTTTAAATGCTTTTCCCTGCCCCGGCTCCAACGGGTAAGTTGACCCCCTCTCCTGTTCCCTTTTTTTTACACAGCATTTTGACGGTTTTTGGCTTGGTGCCTCACAGTCCCCAGTTTTAATGAATGCGGCCAGTCGGAACGGCCGATCACCCCGACAGCCCGGCCCTTCTGTTGGCGTGGTGCACCCCTATTCCTCCTTTTTCCTTACGTCGTGAGGACAATTCCCCCCTCTGTGTCATTGACAAGACCATCACCCAGAAGACAGTTAGACAGTGGCACGTTTCAAAGATCTTTCCCTTTTCGGCGGCCAAACTCGCTCGCCTCTTTTTTCCCGTACCTCTTTTTATTTGTGGTCGATCCAGCCCGATGCAGGTATGTGGCCTACTTTTGAGGCCTGCGGTGTTAGTCGTAGTGCCCAGTTTTTCGTTTTTTATTCCCGCCTGATTCTTCCCTGTCTCCGGTATAGCAACCCTTCTCCCTTCCCTTCTCGGCGTTGGCCTATGACCCTGTTAACACTGCTCCCCACAGCTCCCGCGGTCCCTACCATTTGCATGCTCGTCCAGGGTCTCCCCCTTGGACTTTTCTTCTGGCTGTCCATCAATCAAGTGATGTTTGGAATAAGGATGTGATGACAGATGACATAGACCCCTCCTCACCCCTCTTTACGCCCTCACCGACCATTCCCTTTGCCTTACGAGAGCGAGTTGGACCGAGGACAACTGCGTCCTCCGAGCGGTTGCGAGCTTATCCTTCTGGAGGAATTGCTTAAACCCCGTCTCAGGTTCTCTCTTTTTCCTCCCTCTTTGTTGTTTTTCTCTCTTTCCTTTTTTTTCGTACGTAACCGATTTGTTTCCGCCTCTTTTTTCCCAAGCACTCTTTAGTTCGGCCTCCCTCGTTATGTCCTACCTTCGATATTCTGTTCCATTCAACTGTTTTTTTCTTTTGCGGATTCAGAGTCTTCTTAGCTCCCTAATTTTTTTATCTCTGCCCCGACACATCACTTAGGAAAAACACAAGGGATTGCTTGCCGACTTCCCCCCCCTTTTAGGAGACCTGGACTGCTTGCAGATTCTTTTCGGCCTGGTGGCTGCTTAGGAATATGCGACAGAGCACTGGCAGGGAAGCGCCGGTCCTCCAGGGATCGGTCCTTTTTTCTTTGAGTGCGTGGCGAGCAACCCTTCGATTTTCCCGCCTCAGCATCGGTCTTCATACCGGCAGACAAAGTCCAGATTGATAGAACACAATAGGTTAAAACGCGAGAGTGCTTTCCTTACCAGGATTTTAACCCCCTTGCCATTGCGGTCTGATTTGGGTGACGCACTCGTTGTGTCTTGGACTTGAAGTGTGTTCTGGGGGTGTGGCGAGATGTCGCGCTGGGTCGTCTTTTTTTTTTTTCCTTTTTTGTTGAACGAAGTGTTGAGACTAATCATGCTGTTTTCTTTGACTTCCCCTTCCAACGTGCCGCGGCATGGCCTGTAATTTTGAGCAACCCCGTTCCGCCCCTTCGGTTCAAAACTCTGGTCTCGGCTGCGGGGTGGCCAACGTTTTTGGCCCCCGATTAATTGACTTCGTCCCCTCTTTTACTTAATTTTCGCCTGGTTCGTGAATTTTTTTCCCTTTGGATTCAGAACACCTAATTCTTTTCTCGGAGTGCGTTTTGTGTCTCCCAAATCGCTTTCTTCGTTGACCCCCAGTTCATTTGTCCCCCGTCCCTTCCGGTTTGCTTGAACCCGCCTTCCCCCTCCCTTTATCAGTCTGGCAATTGGCACAGTCCGATTTTAAGCAGCGCTTGTAGTGGTATTAGTACACGTTTCTGCGTCGATCCGCCCTTCCGCTGCTTTCCCCACAGCTTTTTTGATTTTTCAAAGAAAGATCTTTCTGTGTGATTCACTTTCCTCCCTTTATATTGCGCACTCCTCTTTTTACCTCAAAAACGTTCACTTTTAAAGGTCACTCACGCCCAGAACATTTCCATTACTTCCACCCCACTTGCCTCCCGCCACGTTCTCCTCTTCGGTCAGTCCGAGTGTTTCAAATTGGTTTTTTTCCTTTGCCTTTTACTGCTCTTTTTCCCCCCCCCCTCCCTCCCATACTTTTTTAGTCGGATAGTGGCGGATATCCCTTGTTTCCTCTCTTTGGCCGACCTGTTTTTCGTCCCTCCTTTTTTTTAGCCGTTCCTTGACCATTCGTTTCGATTCTTTCCCCCAACCCCCTTTCTTTTTCTTGTTCCCCTCGTTATTCCTTCAATATCCCCGTCTGACCAGTGCGGCCTCTGAAGGAGCTTATTAGAGGGTTCTCTTTGAAGTCTCCCTTTTCCTTCATCCTTCCAAGACGGCGTTTCAGTCACTCCTTCCCTTAATGCCCCGTCGTTTTCGTGTCTCTGGCCCTCTGGCACGAAACTTCCCCGAGTCGGTCCCCCTTCCGGCCTTTTTTCAACAGATTCCTGCTTCCATGATGGGAAAATTGACCGCAGCCGAAGACTAAATGAACCCCCGTTGCCCCTCAAGACTCCCCCGGACTTTTCCGTCCCTTTTTTTTCCTTTATCAAGATGCCCCAACCCATTTTAGCAGTTCCCCCCAGCCGCATTCGCCGGAATGAGGGTAGCATTCGTAGTTGTCGCCCCCTCAAATTTAGCCATCATTTTGCATTTTCGTAAGGCCCGACATTCCCCCTTTCCCTTTTTTGCCGATCTGCGTTTCTGCCTGGTCCCGTTCTTTCCCTCCCTCAAATCATGCTTACTGGTAATTTCTGCAAGGAGCGCCCGCCACCCGGAACCCTCTTTTTCTTGTCGTTACTGGCGCTCTGGCCCGCGTCAAGTGACGGGCGCTTTTCCGGGCGACCCCATATCTTCGATCGTAGTCACCGATCCCGGCCCCCCCACTCCTTTTTTCCGCACTCTGTGGTCAAAACGTACATGAAAATCTCCCCGTTTTCCGTCTATTACAACTCTCCCCCCCCTCTCAGCGGGACGATTCTGGACCGTGGCTGCGTTTTTTTACTCCCCAGGGACACTTTGCCCGACCTTTCATTGATCATTTCCAACTAGCTCGAGGGAGGGATTCTTTTCCGCGCTGTTGCCTTTTTCGTCAAGGTTCAGGCCCTGGCCCATTCTGGCCGCCTTTTTTCTCGTCCCTTCACGGCCTGCGTTTGATGTCAACTATATATTTCAATACTACGTTTGTTGGTTTTCCTAGATGATATTGACAGCAGTCCGCCCGGCGTTTTTGAACCCTTTTTGAAGTTTTGCAGCCTGGACGCCATTCCCCCCCGACTCCTTTCCCCCCCCGTAAGCCTGCCCCATCCTAGACCCCGCCAACGGGCTCAATGTCCCATTTCCCCCTTTTTTTTCCGTGTTGGTTCCTCGAGGCAGCACCCTTCCTTTTCCCTTTTTCCGTGCACCGTTCTCGTAGGCGATGATGTTCCGAGCGATTGTTGTGGTCTTTCTTCGTCGACCCTTCTCTTTTTTTTCCCACGGGTCAGTTAGTCTGGTGACGCGTTTCTCTTGCCTTTTTCTGCAGCTCCCTTCCCCTTGGGCATGACGATGTTGCGACCCAACCAAGATCTTTTACTTTTTCATGGGTCTTTAGTGCCAGTACAGCCTTCTTTTTTCTTGTCACTTTTTTTTGTACACCCTCAGCTCCAGACCCTTTCTGTCGCCTTTTTTTGTGGAAAGTTCGCGACATGCACTTCAACGCATGCCTGTCGTGTCATGCCCTTTTTCCACCTCCTTTACTCAGTGCCTACCAATTTCCTGGCGACTTTGTGTTTGCCTGCAGTTTTTTTTTGCAGTCTTGATAGTGTCATTTCGCTCTAGACAAGAAAGTCGGATGAGTCAAGGTCCTTGCGTGGTAGTGGGCTTTTGGGTCGGTCACTGCATGGTGTAAACGCCCTGCTGTTCCCAAATTCCCTAGGGCGCGGTCTTGTAGTTGAGATAAAGAAGATGAGACCCGCGTTTTTTGGTTTCTGTTCGCTTTCCCTGAGTTGCACCCCCACCTTTCCCGTTTTCCCTCTTCCTCACTGCTTTCGCTGTCCCGTCAACGTATAGAATCTTTTAGCTCCTTGTAAGTCCCTTTGCGTTTGGCGGTTTTTGCTTTTTCATTCTGATGAACTCAGGCTAACAGGATGTGTCTTTTCCTTCTCCTAGCTTTTGAATCCCCCCCTCCCTCGATCCTCTATGAAGCGTCTCAGCCCCTTCGCCCAGTCGATCCCCGGTTGCCAGTTAAAAGAAAAATGTCTCCCCTATTGCCCCGAGCAACGGAGTTGGTGGCAGGGAGTTCTCCGCGTAGGCAGACCCCTTACGGCGGACCCCTGAAGCAATGTTAATAGGGGATATGTGTCTCCTTGATGTTGACTCGCAACTTTTGATCCCCCTGTTTAAGGTGGATGTTTGTTCCGAGTCTTCTTCTTCCTGTTTCAGCGATGAAGTCGGCTTGAATACAAACCTGCTCGACGGTCCAGCGTCGCAACCCTTTCGGGTTTCCTTCAGGGGCTATTCGACGCCCTCCACTCCCTTTTTACCCCCCTTTTCCCCGCCGACAAGAACCGGTCCGCCCTTTTCCACACATGAGTTAGGAGAAGGCGGAAATGTTACCCTGGTTTTTTGACCTTTTCGTCTCTGATTCACTGTTTTGGACTTTTTTTCTTTTTCTTTAAGCAACATACCTCCCTTGCTGATAGTCTTTCCTGGGTTCCCGCGCTCGGGCCCTTCCTAGATTGGCTCGACCCACTCCTTTCCCTCTAAAGAAGGCTTTGTCTTTTTTCAAGGCACCCCGCCCAAAAATTCACGAATCACCTTTTCTAAGTCTTTGCCGTCCTCTTCTCACCACCTTCGAGGTTACCCTTGCACATCGACCTGCAGCTCCCTCCTTCCCTTTCCAGCATGGTGCGGACCGGTTGTTTCCCTTCCCAGTCCACGGGTTTCCCATGTGTCCGTGGCCATGGCCCCCCCTCTCCCCAAGACCATGCGGCAAGGATTTGGGGCCGGCCTCCAACTTACGGCGCGCGACCCTTGAGGAAAGGACTATTCGGCTTGTTTCCCTCCCCCCGCGTCCCTGCCCTGCCCCTCCCCCTTGGAAGCGTGCTGTTTTTCCAAGATCCTGTCCAAGGAGGAGTCGCCAGCCTCCACTAAGTTTACATCGGCATTTTGGTCGATCGCTCCGATCGGTTTTTGCGGTAGTTGCTTTCCCCTTTTTGCTGAATGCGGGTTTGAGATCTCTTCAAGTGGCGTCAGAGCTAAAGCTCCCAATTTTAATTCGTCGCCCTGTCCCGTTGCCTGCGTCCCCCCTAGGCGCGGCGGTGGCAATGACCTGAATTCACTCCTTCCCCCTCCCGCGCCGCATGAAGATAATAGGTCTTCCCTGGTCCTTTTTGACAGGATGCAGTTTGGATGGCATCAATTTTTGGTTTTTTGACTCTCGGGTCTAGGTGTTGGTATGATGTCAAGATGACCTTCCTCCTTAACCGTTTCCCTCCGCCATTTGCCAGTTGCTCCTATGCGGATGACCATGCGATGGCGAGCCGGCCCGAGTGGTCGAGCTTATCCGGCCGTCTTGCAAACATTCTGGTAAACGGTTCCACTTCATTCCTCTCTTTTCCCCTTCTCCTTTTTTCTTTTCTTCCGAGCCGTTACAGTCCCTTGCTCAGGGCTGAGATCAAGAAGCGCGGTCCGTGCTGCGCTTTCCGCAGGGTCCTCCCTCGCTCTCTTTCCAACTTCACTTTTTTTTTTTCGGGAGTATTTCGTTCTTAGTTCATCTTGGAATCTCTTACCTGAACCTCGCCCTTTCGTCGTCCCCCCACCACTGGACGACTTTCACGCCAGACTTACAATCCTTGTCCGTAAGACCCTTTCCCGTTCGGTTTCCATAGTTTTTCGTCTCCCCTTTTTTCCTTGTTAGGCCTTTTCCATTCATATTTCCAGCGCCTGCTCTTGGCTTTTTCCGCATTGTTTAGTATCGACCGATGCCTGAGGACTTATTTCGGACAGTTTCCTAGATTTAAAACTGAATAAGAATTGGCCAATACGTGCAGTTTTCCCACTTTCTCTCCAGGTTCAATTCCTGCGGTCCCACTTTCCTCTCCGATTTTTCTGCCTCCCCCTCCTGGACAGGAGCTGTTGCCACCTTGCCAATTAACGGTCTGCCTTGTTTGCCTCTCGGGTAGCATCATACAGCTTGCATGGCCAGTGTCTGGGATCTACTCTTCCTTTTCTTCCCCCCATTGCCGCTGTCCTTTTGATTACGGCCGATGGCAATTGATCCAAAGTGCCGCCCCCTCCGGACCCAGTGCTGGTGCACGGCCGGGAGGTCCCCCGGTTTCCCTTGTTATTGCGCCTTTGCGTCCCTCACCTGCCTGGTATTTTTCTTGATTGAATTATTTCCTTGAGGAAACACGCTTCGTTATGAGGAGCGTTTTGGAAACAATCTCGCATTCCCGACTCGTCCCCAAGTTTCCTCCCTCGGTAAGGATTAGGGCCCCGGTGACAACTCACCGCACTTTCAGCCCGGTCACTTGGCCAGCTCCTTCCGGCTTTTTTTTACCTTTTTGTATTCGTCGTTTATGACGTCGACTGCCTGAAGAAGCGGCAAATAGAGGATTTGAGTCCTTGAGTTGACTCTTTTATTTATTGTTTGTCTTCACCTTTCTTTTTTTCTCTCCATCGCCTTTCGTTTTGCCGAACGGCATTGACTTTTTCCCCAGTCCCGCCCTGTCCCTGTCCTCCCCTCTCCAAGAATTGAGAGTCCAATCCTTTCCTCCCGTACCCCTGTCCTATTTCTTTTCGGGTTAGTCTGAGGAATTCCCTTTGGCCGGTCCTGCCGGGCCAACAAGTTGCAAGACGCTGATTTTCCACTTCTTCGTTCGGGCATAATTTTAAGTGAGGGTTTTGCCTGTATCCACCTGGCATGACGTGATCGACTGTGGACTTTAGTTATGATCTTCTTCTTCTCTCTCGGACTTTTTTTTTTTCCTCCCTTTTCCTATTCCCACCCCATTTTCTGGTAGCAATGATCCCTAGTAATCCCTCGGTAATGACACGTTTCCTTCTGTAGCACCCCGACTCTCGGGCGATGCCGCGACTTTCTGTTTTTTTTTTTGTGGGGGTTTTGGTGCTTCCGCGAAGGAGATTGGTCGGTGAGGCAAAAACAGTCGCTTTTACGTCGGATCTGGCACGAACTTAAAGAGTAGGTCCACTCGCGCTGGTCTTGTACGTTGCTCTTCCTCCCCTTTTTTCCTTTTCGATCGAAGACTCCCCCTCAAATGCCGTGAGACAAGGACGTACTTGCCTAGGCGCCAGTCCCCCCCCCCACTGCCTCAAAACCATCTGTCAGGCACGCCCTTACCTGCCCCCCCCCCCCCCCCCCCCCCCCCCCCCCCCCCCCCCCCCACCCCCCCCACCCACCGGGGTTATAATTCGAAAGTTATTGCCCCCTCATTTCGCCCTTGCCTCGTTTTAAGTGTAAGGTCCCGTCAATTACCTGGTTCCCCCAATTTCCCGGCTCCCGGCCGTCGCGTTTTTCCCGGTTTTGTCCCCCTAGGATTCCCCGAAAACATTTCCCCTTGGGATCCGAGCCCATGACCACCCCTTAATTCCCTTTTTTTTCCTGGTCCCGTCCCTTCCCATCCTTCCATTGGCGTTTCTTTTTCAGTTTCCATCTTCTAGAAGCGACGTGAACCCGACTACCGAACGTTTATTTTTTAAGAACCTCCTAGGTGCGTCACGAACTCCGTTCACATCGTCCCTCTTGACAAAACTCCTCTAAAAAAATTGCCATTCGTTCTTTTGGTACCTTTTTGCTTCTCTCCCATTTCAGGCCCATGTTTCCTCCCACCTATGAGCCTTTAGTGTGAGTTCATTATTAAGTTTGGGGGCCTGCGACAGTCCTTTGCATGTCGGCCCCCATTCCGCCTTCGTCCCCCTTTTCTCGTTCTGATGGCGAGTCTCTCCCAATCCTCTCTCTTTTTTTTTTTTTTGTCTAATTGACATCCGAAGGCCGTTCGCGAACTGTTCCTGGCGGAGCATGGCCGCCCTTCCCGGACTTTTCCGACAGGTGGGCGAGTTTTACTCTCCCCCCCCCAGATTGCCTCGAACCTGGCTCAATGCTGTTTTGTTTTCCCTTGATGTCTTTGTCTCCCTCCCCTCAGTCAGGCTAAAAGGTTTTCAGGAGAGATGTGTAGAGGAGCGGTGATTTTCTGGCGTTCTTTCACGGACCACGAGGAGTTCGTTTACCAACCGCGTTCCAGGTTTTTTCTGCGGGCTCTTTATGGTGCCCTGGATCCCGTAACAGGGGATTGTCCTTTTGATAGCGACCAATTCCCCTCCATCTTTTTCTGAAGTTACTTTATGTTATTTCGGCCAAGTTTCCCAGTACCAGTACATCAGATTTTTCTTGGACCCCTTGTGGCCCATCCCGCTTCGTCAGATCGGCAGGATCCGGGTGGGGCCCTTTCCTCAATTCCCATCTTTTCCTTTCTATTGAGGCCAACTCCTCTGACTTTACCCTCCCTTCTCATTCTCATTCCCTGCCTCGCATGGTTTGGCAGATCTGGGTTTTAGCGTCTAGGCGCAAGTCGTTGATTCTGCTACTTCTTTGCTACGATTGAGTTCGGCTCTTTTCCCCCGCTCCCTCTGGCGTTCGGAATGTGACCAAATCCGGACTCTTGTCCAGACTCTCTTTTTTTCGTGCCATCCTTCCATCTCCCCACCAGCTGATATGTAGTATTGCGAATTTTTTCGGAAAACGTCCTCATTTCCTACGCAAGTTCCCCCAGTTTGCAAGTTCCCGGATCCCGATATCTGCGTTGACAGACGGCTCCCCCCCCGTTGTTAGGGCGAGTAATTAAGGCCTGAGGGAAATAATGGAGACAGGCACTTTGGGTGGACCGAACTTTCTCACACGACATTTCGCGAGACTGATCTTCCCCCCTCCCTTTCCTCCCCTTCTTCCCATTCTGCCAGTAACCGAATTCTTCCGCACGCGAGAATGAGGGGATTCCCCTTCTTTTTGGCGTTTACTTCCCTGCGTCGGCACCCTTACACTTTGTCCTTGGCCCCTTGCCTTGCCCGGTTCCCCCCTTCCACCCTGAAACCAGACTTGCCGGTTTCGGCCTGTGGTCCTGACAATTTTATGAGTTGCCTTTCCCTTTTATTGTTACGAGCTCGATTCCGTCTGCATAGCCCCGAGCGTCGGCTCTTGCTCCAGAGATCCGGTCTTTTGTTTCCCAACTCCGGCTGGTGAGCGCGTTCGCATTCGAACGAAAAAGGTTATAGCCTACCCTTACCCCCCCATTTGGCTGCGTTTTTTTGTCATGGTCAATGTTCCCTGTTTTCCTGATAATGGCGGGACCCGTTGTCGGGCCGAAGCCTTTTTTCCCCCTCATCTCCGTCACGCCATTGAGACTTCCGGAGTTTTCTTGGCCCCGACGCGATGGGCATAGATCCATTCCTCCTCTATCAATGATTCTTTTTCTTTTCTCAATGAAATCGAAATGTTTCAATCCCTCGAAGGAATTCTTTCGCCGCCGGGCGATGGAACTTAACTCTTGTTTCCCGTTTCCACCTCGCTTTCCCCTCGTCCCAGCCTTCTTTCAAATGGTGTGATCAATGGCCAGGTCCATTCCGGCTTACGTTCATTGACGCCCTTCCCCCTCTTTTTTGATTGGTGCCCTTCGTCCCTTCCTTTTTTTGCGCGCTTTTGTCCTGATGGCCCCGGCAGCCGCTGATATAATAACGAAACTGCAGATTTCCCCGGTTGCAGTGTCGTTTGACCCCGATATTGTTTAGGGGGCCCCCTCCATCTTCTTTTCACCTCGGTCTGGTGGTCTATCGACGCGATCGGCTGACTTTCCCGGTATTTTGGCCTCTTTCTCGGTTTCGACGATAAGTTTGCCTTTCCCTACCTGAGTTCTCCCCTGCAGCTTTCCTTCCCCTCCCCTGCCTGAACCAGGCGCGGGCATACTGGAATCAAGTCCCACGACACCCCAGCTCCCCCCGTGCCTTCAGCGCTCTGTTAGCCCTGTCCCGTGTTTTTTTTTTTTCTCTGGCGTCCATTAAATCCCGTGGTGCCGCCAAGGTCTGAGGTTCTGCGATCGTCTGCCAATTATGACCTGACGGATTCCAATATCCACTCTTCCTCTTCCCCTGGTTGCTCCCGACCTCGGTTCTTGTCTTACCATGCTTTTTTCTGTCCTCCTCGCTTTTTTGCTGCTTAATCCGGTCTGGTAAACGAGAAGGCACTCTTCTCTTCTCCTCTTTTTTGTTTTTAGAGATTCGGCTTTTTTTCCCCCCTTTCAACCGATTTGGCCTTCATCCGTATGCGCTTTCATCCTTTTTTTTTTTTTCCCCCTTTCTCAGTGTCTTTCCTCTCCGGTCAATGTCGTGATGCAGGGGGCGTTATGTTCATCGTGATCGCGCGAAGTCACCTTCACTTAGTCGTAACCACCCATTTGATTGATTCCCTCTCTCCTTGTCCCTTATCCCCTGAAGCGCGAAGAGCCCCCTTTTTCCTTGTTTGAGTTTTTTTCGTTTCCCCTTCCTTCCCAGTATCTTCTCCCCCCGCCCAGTCTCTGGGGGACGCCGCTCTTAGACCTTGAATTGCTTATCTCTTTGAGTGCTCGCCCTTCCCCCCTTCATCCCTTTTTTCCCCGACCCGCCTCTGCAGCTTCATCCACCCCTTCAGGAACGTTCCTTTTCCCTATCGCCCACACTTGAGGTAAAGCTGATGTCGGCCGCTCCTTCCCAAGGTATTTTAAACCTGCTCTCTTTCCGCTTTTTCTTTTTGACCCTTCTGTTTACTTTTTCCTGACCTCATCCCTGCCTTTCCTCACTAGATTGAGAGAAAGCATTTGACGAGCCCCACTCTTGACCGCCCCTTTTTTTTTCCTTGCAATTTGCCTGGCAGCGTCGACCCTTCTGTGTCTCCCCCCTGGCCGTCCATACTTTACAGGAATGATAGGGCCTCCGGCGAGTTGTCCCCCCTTTCTCCCTCTTTCCTTTTTCGCCTTCGGCACGCACTCGCCTTGAGTGAAGTTAATTGAGATTTACTTTTGATAAAAACGCCTTATTATCTTTGAGGAGCGTCTCGGTGATCCCCATCTTTAATGACCGTTTTTCCCCCTTGCGTTCCCTAAGGAGGTAAGGCTAGTTTAACCACCCACTTCACGCACTTTACTCAGACGGTCACTTGGCCGGTCCGCCAACCAGAGTGTGGGACCGGTGTACCGTTTCGCGTCGTCCTTCGCATTTCGCTCTTTCCCATGCGGAATTTTTTCCTTCTCTGTTCCAAGTTCCCCCTTCTTTCCTTTTTTTTTACCTTCTCTTCACTCATAATTTCCTCGAATCTTTTTCCAGCCGATAACAAGGTAAGCAGAAGAATTGAAAATGCTAAGACCGACTCGAGAATCCTTCGGTTCACGTCCTTTTTTAACATTCCTTCTTTTCCCGCAGAGCCCTTTCTTCATCTCGGCGAACCGCCCCTCATTCCTTTTCGGTCTCTTTTTTTATGTATTTTCCCTGGAAGATCAATTGGATCATGTGAGCGAAGGTAGCGATATTCTTCTTTAGACTTTCGTTGTTGTTCTCGATTCTATTCAACCATGGTCTTTTCTTCTTTCCGTTCCATCTTTCATTTTGCAAAATCGCCCCTTATCCCACTTTTCGCCCTTTCTTTTAGTAAGATTTTCTTTTCACGGCTTGCTGTATTTCGGACACGACGCTGTGTGCGACAAACTGCGTCCAGGTCAATGTCCCTTCGCTGTTTTCTTTCTGGATTTGGCCTCCGTCATCTCGCTTCCCCAATCCCCCCGCCTGCCTTTTTTTTTTTTCCCGCTGCCTATGTACCTAGAACCTTATACGAAGACTACCGCAATTGCCGTGGAAAGAAGCCCCTGGAATTGCGCTCTCCTCTCACGCTATTCCCCTCTCCCCCCCTTCAGTTGCCGCCTTATTCTCTGACTCGGGTCTGCCCTCCCGTCCCCAGGAGTTTTTGTTTTCTTCCAAGCCCTCTGCGGTCTGAGTAAGGCCTCCAGGAAAATGGCGGCTCCGGCCGATTTTTTCTTCTCGTGTTCCCAACTTTCCCTTCACCTCACTTATTTTATTCATAAACGAAAGTCCCATGACACCCTTACACTACTCTCTTTCGTTTCATCCGCTGCCAGAGTCTCCCCTGTGACTGGATCCTGTTTGAGTGCCGGTGCCCTACCCTCTCCTCTCGTCACCGCCCCTTCCCGCGCTTTCCCCTAAAGATCAGGGTCGTCACGCGCCAGAAAATAGCCACGTCTCCGCCGACAACCCGCGCCCCCTACGGACTTTCCCTTTCCATTTCGTCTTCCTTTGCTTCTCTTTTTCATCCTTCCACGGTGCCCCCTAACATGGTCATTGAGACGCGTAATAGAGGAGGAAGATTTCTTTGCGCGGGCCTGGCGTCACTTTCCTTTAAGTGTCGTCCTGATTGGGTTCTTACCCCCCCCAGCCCGTTTTCGGTTTTCCCCGGCCTGTTTGTCCCTCTCCCTTCTTCCTTTCCTCCTCCCGTTTTTTTTTTTAGTGGAAAACCGAGGACGTTCTGAGAAACGAGACGGTTGAAGTGTCCTTACTTTCCGCCATGCCGCTCCGTCTGTCTTTAAGTCTCCCCTTATTCCTCCCCCCTCCGATCCCCTCTGTAACTTTCTCACCCCTGTACCCTTTTTTTGGGTCACCACTGCTACATTTCTTGTGTTCGCCCTCAACTACTCAGCGGGTACGGTCCTCGCTTTTAGGCCGATTCTTGGTCGCGGTGTGTCTCTTGGTCTGATCTTTCGTGCTGTCAACCCTCTAGTTCTCAACTTATGGTCTTCTTGTTGTGGACCCCGCGTGGTTTTACCTATGGTCCTCATTTGTTTACCTTTTCCCATGTTTATTGATTTTTTTTTTCGAGACCATTTTTTTAACTTCATAGATGTCGTTCTGGGTGTCTTTATCCTCCAAATTTTAAATGAATTTGCTTTCTTCCTGTGCCACTCTCGTTTCCCCCTCTAATTTTTTCTATGGCCAGGAGTCCTGCCTTTCCGGGCCCCTTTTTAAGCCCTACCGCATCCTGGCGAGGCCCCCCTGGATCCCCCTCATTTACTAAGTTTACCTCCCCGCCTGTCTGAAATTCTGTCCTGCTCTTTTTCCCTCTTTCTTTTTCGCCTCTTACGCAAGTCAGTTGGCGCACGGCCGGCGTTTTTAGTATTAGGAGGCTTTCCTCGTTCCAGTAGGCGGCCCGCTTTTTTGCAGTTCCTTTTTGTACCCCCCCATGCCTGTTGCCGATGTGGCCTCGCGTTTTCTTCCCAATCCAGAAGCCGCTGGATTGCTTGACCGCCTCTGTCGGCCTCGCTTCCTTGTCCGCAATTTGCCCCCTTTTTCCTTCCGTTGGTCTGCTTTCGTGTTGGCCCCCCGTGGCTCCAGTTTTCCTGCCGTTTCTTCTTGCTATCTCTTTTTCAATGGCAAGACATAGAGTGTTCAACACGACAGGTCGCGAGAGAAGAGCCGCCTTCGCCTGTTACTCCCATTTCTTTCCCCCTTTCTTCTTTACAAGCTTCTTTTCCTCCACTCCCGCTATGGGATGCTGTTCGGTTAATTTTCGTCTTCATTAAACTTTCCAACGGTTTGGCCCCTCCCATGTCCCCCACTGAACCCGCATCTAGGCCTTTTCCCCCGTTTTCTGCTTCCGTTGACTCCTTTGTGCCATTCTTCCTTCTTGAGTCACCTTTTCATCCCTTTGAGGTTTTCCCTCTCTTCCTATCCCCTTTTCCCTTCATCAGATGAGTTCCCTTTGGATAAACAAGAAGGTGGCTTCAGCGTAGCAAACCCCTCTTGTTCTTCCTTTTTTTGGCCTCATCTTACTCTCAGAATTTCCCCCCCCCTAACCTTTTCTCCCCCCCTTACCCACAAGCGCTGAGGTACAATTGGAACTGTCAAATTCGGGTAGCTTTATTTCCCTTTTAAGCTTTCGGTTCCCCCCCCTCCCTCTTTTACCGCTTTTTCTTCCGACGACGAGTCGGGTAACCGGCCATGCGAGATTGGAATCCTGCTCTTACGCTCCTCTATAAGTCTGCTTTTCCCTCAACTGTGCCCTTTCTCCAACATTTTCCTAATTGGCCGAGAATGCTGGCCCTAGCAGAATTAAGAGGGGCCCCACCGCCCCTATCCGGGCGATTCCCAATTGAAGCTTTTTTTTTTTTTGAGTGCCTGGGTGCCCCCTTCCCCATTTCCTTCCTCGGACGTTCCTTGGCCCTCTTCAAGACAGAGGCAAGGCTTGGGCTTGTCAAATTCCGTTCGCGCGCGCTCCGAGTTCGGGCCCTTTCCCGTTTTTTAATTCGTTATGTTCCCAACGTTAAAAGCTTTTCTTTCCACCCCCATCTAGCGCCCCTGTTTCCTAGTGTCAGATAATGTCCAGAGGCGCGAAATATGCTTCTCTTTTTAACATCTTGCATGGTGGTCCTTTCTGATATGTTCTCTTTACCTTTCTTTCGGGGTTTTTTGAGATCGCTTTTGGTCCTTGAGGCGAGAGATGAAGCATCCCCGGCAGCTGTCCTCCTCCTCCTCCCCCCCGACTCTCTTCTCGTGCATTTTTGTCATCTCCCTGGACTCACTTTCCTCGACTTAAGAGTAATGGCGCTCTGGTAATGAGACCCAAGGATTTCCCCTTTGGCGGAAATACCCTCCTTTTTTCTTCTAATTTCTCTTTTCTGGTTGTGCTATATCAACTCTTCCCTCCTCTTTCCTCACGGCCCCGCTCACTCCTTTGAATGTTGTCGACGGAAGATGCAGGAGTTCCACTGCCCGAACTGCTGAGGCCTTTTTTTTTTTTCTTTTTTTTTTCTTCCTACCTATGTCCCGGTCCCCCCTTTTCCTTTCTTTTGGTCCCCTTCGCAGGATTTCTACTATATGTTGTATGCCTGAGAAGTTCAAATTAAACGATGTTGCCTTTCAGCTGATTGCAGTTCTTCCTTCCGAGCGTGGCCTGCCCCCCGCGGAACGTTCCTCATTTCCCTTTCCTCTCCTTCGCGCAATGTCAATTTCTTGGCTTTTGACCAAAAGAGGTTTATAGTCGCATTCCCTTTTGGCAATCGTGTTCCGCACCTCGCCCTTTAGCGTCACACACCAACTTCTCTTTAAGACCTCTCCCTCTTTAACCTTCCTTCCCCTCCTTTTCCATGACTCCCCCCCCAGAAGGAATTGTTAGGAAGTTAATTTCAGTTTCATAGGCCAGTGAGCATTGAGGGACGCATGGCCCCTTATGTCCCTCCTCCGTCCCCTCTTCCCTTTCCTTTTTCGGGCTTGAGAACGCCCAAAATAGACTCAACAAAGAGAGTGAATAAATCCGCTACCCCCGCTAGTTCCGTATAGCCCCCACCATTTCTCTTCCATTCCCTCTACTCTATTTGGGAATATAGTATTTGAGAAACCAAGCTGAAATGTTCGCGGTTTCTGCTTGGTTACCCCAGCGAGTTCCCTTTTTCTACTAGTCTTCCCCCCTTGGCGACCTAGTCTCTCTACTCTTTCCGACCCACCCCATTGAAGAATTGAAGATTTGTCAAGGAATACTTCGGAAATGAGTCCTTCGCCCCACACCCAAATTTCTCCCTTATGTGACATCTTTCTTCCTCCCCTTCCGGCCTCTTGTTAACCCGCTATTGCTGCCAGCACGTCGGAGGCCACTTCCCTTCGCCTTTTTCTTCGTGACTTACCCTCCTTTTGAGGACCTCCCACTCCCCCGTATGCTTCTTCTTTCGCTTTCCCCCCCCTTTCTTCATGGTCCCGCGCTTCTTGACCCGTCTCCTTATTCCCTAAGGCGGTACGTTCTTGGAACCCCTCCCATTAAGAACCTTTAGTCTGACCCCCCCCCCTTTCCTTTCCCTTTCCCTCCTTTTCCTATGTTTTGAAGTTGGATGAGTCCTAGTCGAATTTACACAACCCACCCCAGCAACAACACCAAACAGAGAACAACACACCAAAAACAAACCCCCAAAAAACCCCGAAGAAGGCTTCCAAGACGCACAGTTTGAACAACACCACCCTAACACCACACCCCCCTAAACACTCCGAAGAAACAACCTAACAGAGACGAGCACTTCTGTCACTGCCAACAACAATACAACACAACACAACAACACACACCAAATGCAACAAAACGACACCCCAGTCCCTACGCACACAACAAAACACACACAAGATACCACCAGCGTAAACCACCCCCACCACACCAACACACCAAAATATTACAGTGACCATCAACACCAGTAAAAAAACACGAAACAACAAACCCACACGCACAAACCACACAATACACAAACCCACCAAAACACAACAATCAACAAAATTTCAACAATCCCCCCCATCGACCACCTAACCGACCCCCAGACACAGACTATTGCACAGAACTCAACAACATCAGGATGTTCCCCACAAGACTAACCACCCAGCACCACAACCACCACACCAAACCAGGTAACCCCCTTGCCGTTCACCCTTTTTCTTGAGCCAACCTTGAAAGCACCTCGCCCACCGTTGCTCCTTAACGCTGTCTCCTCAATTTTCCTTAGATGACCAAGCAACCTGTGCCCTTCACCAAAGTCAGAACACATGCACTTCCTGTGGCTGACCCTTGGAAAGCGCGAAGTTCAAATCAATCGAACGCCACAAACCACATATACTCCGCAATGTTCGTGTTTTTGCTTCTCGATTTAGATCCCCCCACCCTCTTTTCTCTCACCCCTTAACCAAATCTCCCGATACATACACGCCCCCGAACACTCTACCACCCCACAAAAAACATGCAACAGAACTTGCACAAACAACCAAGATAACTTAGAGGGAGAATAGAGCCACAACTACACGAACAAAAGACACTTGAGGACAGCATTATTAAAGCTGGAAAGGAGTAAGCCCCAACCATACATAGGCAACCGACTTCCTTGTTCTTTTTTAGCGCTTTTCTTTCCCTAACAGCCTCCCCCTTTTTAGGCCCCATTGGCGGTCATTTGGTCAGTAGGTGGGGTCTTTGGTGGGGGTTGGGGGGGGGGGTTTTGGGGGGTTTTGGTGGGGGGCGGGGGTTTTTGGGTGGTGGCGTTTGTGGCCGGTTTCCTTCCGCCATATTGGACCTCGTTCCCCCGAGAGAGATACACACGCCACCGCGTTGGGGCGTCCCAGACTCCCCCTGACTTGCGTTCCCCTCTCGCATATCCCCTCTCAAGCTTCCCCCCCGTTTTCCCTTCGCCCGCACGAAAGGTCAGATGGCTGTAGACACCGCGCCCTTAGAGTCTCCTGACTTTAGCCATTCCTTGCGTTAATTTTTCTATTTTCCCGCTTTCTTTCCACTTTTTTTCCGGAAGATCCTTGACGTGCAGATGTGGTGAGATTTCCCCTCCAGCCACAAATCCTGTCTGTAATTCTCCTCCTGTCTTTCTGAGCGACGCTAAAGGCACGTAACTCTCCTTGTTCCTGGTCGCCTCTGACAAAGACGTACCCTCTGGTGCGGAGTGTCCAGTTTGTTCTCCCCTATCTACGAGTAGAGGTCACCGAACACCTTGTGTGAAAGTTTTTCAGTAACCCGGTTTTTTCTTATCAAGACTGACACCCGAGCCGCGACCATAATCTCATTTACGCGCTTCCTGGCTGCGGGGTTTCTTCTCCGACTCAAATCAGGACACGTTCACCCAGACAACCCCCTGGTTTGAGCCCTTCCCTCTTTTTCTCGCTTCGGCAGGCTTGGGAGGCATGAGAAGTCCACTTTGGCGCCTTCTTCCATGCGGTGCCTCTTCGCCCTGTTTTCCCCTGCTGCGTCTGCTGTCAATCCTCTCTTCCCTTCCCCTTTTTTTGTTTTTTTTTCGATCTGAAAGCTTACTCAAGGCCGTTCGAACGAGCGGGCTCAGTTTTCCAGCCGAATTCTCCCTTTCCTTCGCATTGCCCGAGCCCGTATCCTCCCTCTCTTTCCTGCAAAGGGTTTTCAAGTCAGCTTCTCATGCACTTTTCTGTTCGATCCTCCCCCCCTTTTTCGGTCCCCCTTCAAGTACAGATGATGTAGAGTTCTGGCGATGTTTTTTTTCTTCCTCAACACCGAGATGTTCCCCCCCTGTTTCAGGTAGTCGTCCTTAAGCGCTGCTGTATTACTTTGTTTCGCCCTATCTCGTCCCTTGCTTTACGTTCTGGCTTTTTGCAGCTAGAACCGTCCCTCCGAGATGCGTACGTGGTAATGTTTTTCTCTCCCTTTCAGTCTTTACACTTCGATTTCTTTTTGTTTGTTCATTAGGGTGACAACATTTTCCCATCGAAGATCTTCCTGAGCCGTTTCTCCGGGAATCGGGCCTTACGCACTTCCCCCGCATTCCTGGCTATTCCTTCACACCCTTCCTCAGCTCCCGCATCTTCAAGGATGAGGCTCCTGAAGAATTGGTTGGGCAGTCTTTCCTTTTGTGCGGCCCTAGGCCGAGTTTGCTTTTTTTTGCACCCTTCCTTTTTTTGTTTTCTCCCCTTGGCTTCTTTGACTTCCTCCCTTCAGTTGTCCCAGAGTACTCTTTGCCACCTTCCGGCTATGGGCCCGAATTTTTGCGTGTTAGTGCCCTTATCCAGAATTTCTTCCCATCGCTGTCTTTTTCCCTCCGTTGACGGCCCCCACATTTCGTGTCCGCCAACTCGAGGAAAGTAGCATTCTGATATTCGTTAAGAGGCTACGTTTCTGACCGGGTCTTCGTATTGCACTTCCTTTCGATTAATTTCCGTTTTTACTCATTCGTCCTCAATCACTTCTGTCGAGCGCATCCCAGTAGCGCTCAGCTTCGAATCCCTCTTCCAGAAAGTATTACGTAACCAGATGAATGACTCTGGAGAGATTTTTTCCGTTAGGTAGGCTACCCATGCCCCTTTCGGACGCCTCCCTTCCTTTCCTCGGCCTTGCACCGAAGTTCTTGATCGTCCGGGGTGGTTTGAATATCAATTCGTTCTTGTGAGGACCTGTTTCTGTTCTCTTCTTTTTCTCATTTCTTTCAGCTGCGATTTTATCCCCCTTCTCGTCCTTCACACACTCGAGATTTTCTTTTTCGCTTCCTGGCACTCCCCGCGAGACGCAGAGGGAGCACTTTCTCCCCGAACGAAAGGTCCTCCTCCCCTGTAAAAAGAGCCTCGTCTTTTTTTCCCTTGAAAAGGTTCGCTCCTTTTGGCAGTTGTCCTCCGACTGCTTACCTGCCTCTTGCTTCCTTTTTTTCTTTCTCCCTTGCGCGGTGGTCCCATGACGAGATTTTTTTTTTGTTGCCCCGAGACCGCATCTCAAGAAGGAGGGTCTTTTTTCCTCCCGGCAAGCGCAATGTGAAAACCGAATCCCCTTCTCTTCCTTTTGGCCGCCGCTTTGAGCAGCATTCCGCTTGTTTCACTTGCAATCGCCTTCTTTCGGCCTTTTTTTTGACCGGATGGCTTGATGGTTGTGATTCAAGTGCCTTTCCATGAAGGTGAAGTGTCACTCCGCTCACCCCCCGACAGCGGCCCCTTTATTGCTGCCGTCCCCTTCTTTACTTTGCTGCTTCCCCTTTTGCGGCCCTTCGATGAGGTCATTTCCAAGTAACGACCACAGCAGACCGGAGAACCTTTTCCATGTTCCCCCTCCTACATTCAGTTGGCCGACATCTCGTCGAGTTATTCCTGCATGGTGGTCTTCTTCCCCTTCGATCGGTCTCAGATTTTTTTTTTTTCTAGCGGTGTTGCGCTTTCTGCTGATGGCGGCCCCTTTTCCCTCTAATCCCTCAACGGCCTCCCTTTTGGTCGATCTGATCTGGTCCCTTGCTTTGCGGCTTTTTTTTTTCTCTGACCTGTCACCCGGCCGTCCCCAAGATTTTCCTTAGAACTAATGGGCAGATATGTCCAGGGTATTCGGACACTTTCAGTCTGTCGGAAATCCCGTGGTTTTCTTTTCCGGGCGATGGTGCGGCTTTCTCCTCCAGTGCCCCTTCTGACGATCACGTTCCGTCCCCGGTTGCATCTAGAGAGCTCTGGAGGACGACTGGCAAAGAGATGGCTTGAGCTTCACCGTCAAAATCTTTTTTCTTCAAAGCGCGGCTTCCTTATCTTTCCTCCTCCTTTTGTTTTTTTTCGTTTGGGGGTTTTTTTTTTTCCCTGGTGGTGTTGTCTTTAAAAGGAGATTGAGGTAAGACAGACGCAGAGAGGGCGGCTCTCCAAGCCTTTTTCCCCCTCTTCGCTTTCTTTTTCCTTTTTTCCTGCGGCAGATGTTCTTTTTCGAATGTCATTGTTCATTGACGCCAGCTCCGGCGTCACCACCCTTTTAATTTTTTTTCCCACTTCATCTTTTCCTTAGACACTGGACATCGCTCTGAGCAGCCCCGGGGGGGAGATTGTGTAGGACTTGTCATCATTCTTGCCCTCCCCCCCCGCCAGCTTGGCCTTTTTTTTTTTGACACCGGCCCTCTTCAGGATCGACAATTTACTTTTTTTGATCTTTTGGTTTCGTCCGCCCTCCCCCTTCTCCCAACCCCGCATTCAGCAGTCTTCCAAAACTGCCGACCGCGTGCCCACCCCTTCACGATTTACCCTTTTTTTCCGCGAGCGCCCGCCTCCTCCCTTCTTTCCACACGGCCCCTGTCGTCTGTGTTCCTTCTTTCTTTCCCTTCACTCCGCTTTTCTGTCTTCACTCGTTCCAGAGCGAAATAATTGGGTGGGAGAAGACGTGCCGCTTATTGAAGCGGAACCTTGCAAGGCGCCTTCATGTTTTTTTCCTGAGCACCCCCCGGACGCCCATCTGGTTTCCCCCCCTCCTGTGCTCCTGCTTTTTCTTTTTTCCCCCCTTTGCCGGCTGCAATTGCTGCGCCGTCATGTCGTACAAGCAATATCTGGGATAGGGACTTTTTATTTGATTTTCAATTGAGGAAACGCCCACCAGCCTCCTTCGGTTTCTTCTGGCAGAGTCTGCAAATGCTCATGTCCGCCTTCCCGTCCCCAGTCCTAATATAACGCAGGGGAAAGGATTCGGAAACACCCTTCCCCCGCAGTTATCATTTTTTACCCGGTCACCTGGAAGGTTACCGACAAGATTTTTGTTGGAGTGTTATTCGTAACGTTTTGCCGTCTTCCTGAGCGTTTTTTTCACCAGCGTTCTTTCCGAGCTTCATCAGATTTTGGTTCCTGGAGCGAATACTTCTCTTGTTTCGAACGAATCGTCCATAGCACGTCCCACGGAGCCAGACTCTTGCAAGTCTCCACCATGCCTTGAAAGCAACTCCTCTCCTCTGTTTCCACTTCTGATTTCCCACGGGTTCAGACTTTGCCCCTTTTACTTTTCCTTTGCTGCCGCCTCCCTCCTCCCGGTCATATTGGAGTGATTTAAACAATTACGGATGTTCTATTAATGTCTTTTCTCAGGGTTGTATTCTCTCTCCGGGACCTCGTGTGCTTTCTCTCTTTCCCCACCCGTGTTCTTGGTAGCCCATGATTTCCCCTGGAATGCAATACTAAGGTCATGAACACGTGCATTTTTCCACGCACTATTTCTCGAGTCCGTGTTTGGCCGCGATTCCTTCGGAAAGCTCCTGGGCGTGTGCCGCCAACGCAGTTTTCAAAGCGTTTGCCTTGCCCCCGTCTGTTTTTTTTTCTATGGTCCCGTCACCCTCCCCGCCTCTCCCCTGCCCAACTTTTTGTATGCGATTTTTCCTCACATTGAGGCCTACTGCCTTTTTTTCTTCCCCCCCTCCTGGGCCTACCCTCACAACGTCCGTGTTCACAGAAGTCCCCTCCCTTTCTAGGTTTGCTAACTCCTATCCAGATACCAAACATGCTGCAGGTGCCGCATTCGCACAGGAATGATTTTCTCCCTTTCGGAAATTTGTTTTTCCCTCTTCTTCCAATCTTGAAGTGCTTAAGGCAGTCATGCCCCCCGCCCTTCCTGGGCCGCTTTTTTTTTTTTTGCAGCTGTTGAACGATCGACGAAAATCATCCCGTATGGTACTGACTTTTGCGTTTTCATCATCCCATGCACCCCCTGTACCTCACTTTGCTTTTTTTTCCCACCCCTGGGTTTCGCTTCCAAATGGGACTTTCTGATGTCAGGGAGACTACGAGCCGCGAGTCACTACTTTACCGTTGAACTCTCCCGACAGATTCTCTTTGAGCCCCTTCCCTTCCTTACCCATTCCTTTTGCCGCACTCAACCCTATCGCCCCCTAAACTCCCTTTGACGGGACCCGCGACCGTGTGCTGATCGAATCCCCAGGACTTTTCCCCTACCCCCCAACATTTTTCCTTCTCCCTTTTTTTTTTTGTCATTCGTTTAGTTCAGTTTACTTGGCTATAAGTCAAAGGGAGTACGTGCAATGATTTTTCCTTCTTTCCCTTCCCTTCTTTCCCAGGCCTTTTCTTTCTGATTTTC
>Ga0179593_1427585_pt1 | contig 29147 bp, 33 predicted proteins | sample CZODoug2_1_08_16_FD_185931 | JGI IMG/M metagenome (GOLD analysis project Ga0179593, IMG submission 185931) | Vadose zone soil fungal communities from Angelo Coast Range Reserve, California, USA - CZODoug2_1_08_16fungal (PacBio error correction) | ecosystem: Environmental > Terrestrial > Soil >... | reverse complement strand
ACTGTTCAGTTGTAATTCGTTTCCTTCCTTCGATTTCTTTTTCCCCTCCTTTCGTTTGCCTCTTTCTTTTCCAAGAGCACTTTTTGGAATTTTCCCCGTTCGTTTTGTTTTATTGCCAGTACTTTCTCCCTTTTCCAGAACTTGCTCTTCTCCGGTTCACCCCTTTAGAACGGTGTCCGCGGTCTTTGCAGCGCCCGCGCCGCCCCAGCACCGTGTCCTTCTCTTCCCCCTGCGTTTCTCGCTTTTCAAAAATAACCCCCCTTCATTCCTCCCGCCCTCAACCTGAAATCCCCCCCCGGTTTCTGTGACCTCAACTTCTCCCCCCGCGACCTTTTATTCCACCTCGACCTGTTTCCCGTCATGCTTTTTTTCCCCCCCTTTTTCCGGGCTCCCTGTCCCCCCCCTCCAGAATATCCACCTGCAGCGTTAGTTATCTTTCTCTGTTCCGAAAGTCGTTGAATCTTTTTTTCCCTAATCGCGTTCCGGCGCCGGTTAAGCAGGCCTTACCCATTTCCTAGCCGCGCGATTTTAACCCCCCCTCGAAAGGGGTTCCTTTCCCTTTTTTCGTTTCCTTTGGTACTGGAATGTCAGACCATATTGCTTATGCGTCAGCCGGCCCCCGTGAAAAAGTGGGAAGGTTATCCCCCACTTGTCAACGATTTCTTTTTGAACACCCCCCTTTTTTTTCCTCCAGGTCCTTCCTAGAACCCCGCAAAACCCCACTGCCTTCCTTTCCTTTCCCGTTCCCCTCCGGTTTTTCCCATGTCAATAAAGATAAAAGTTTCCTAATTTTAGCCCTTTTTCTGACCAGCCCCTTCTTTTTGTCGAGTCTCCTGGCGAGATTGGTCTACCTTTTATTGAACCGTTTCCTGGTGAGCCTAAGTTTCCCTTGTTTTTAGACAGTCACCTCCCCGTTTTAGCCCTTGAAGTACAGTTTTCCCGATGCTCCCCTCTCAACTTTTGCTTCCCCTTTTCTAGCTTTACGGATCCCCAGGTAAGGCCTCCCTTTTTTTTCCTGTAGTGACAGACCTTGACCCCAGTATTCCTCTCTGTCGCACTTGATCCGGCCTTCCCAGCTTATTATCCCCCTCTTTTCCTACTGGGTCTCCGGATTGGGCCCGAATTCGAATTCGCTTAGTTCAGTGGACGGCGGTCTGGGGAAGCCCGGGCGCCTCGGCACAAACCTTCCCTCTCCCTTTTTCTCCCCAGATTGGAAAATTGGGCCCCCTGCCAATAGTAATTCCCCACTGTAGAATTTATCCCCCGGATGTGGTCGTCTGGTTGTCTTCGGCACATCTTGACCTACAAATCCACAACGGTGCATCCCCCCCCCTCCTTCCTCCATCGGTTTTCCTTTTCCTCCTTTCCTCCGAATCGTATTTTTGCTACCTCTTTTTCAGTCCATGGAGAACTCACCCCATCACCCCCCTTTCTCTTTGGATATGAGCTTGGTTTTCACCACTCCGGTCCTCCACGAGCCCGGGAACGGTACGGAAACCACCCACACGAATCTCCCAATCCTCCTTGGGAATAAGTCCTTTATTTTCGCAGGAAGCCACACCCCCTTTCTCTCCGTTTTTTTTTCCCCCCCACAACACCGGCTTCAGTTTAGGCTTAAAGACTTCGCCCGTTACTCGCCTCTCTTGCATGCCATCCCATTACTTTATCCGTTGATCTTTTTGTTTTTTTCTTTTTTTCTGTTAATTACCTCATTTTTTTTTTTTCCCCTTCCCCTTTTTTTTTTTTTTTTCGCTCCGAGGTCCCGAATCCCAACGCGTCTCCATGGATCCCAACCTCTTCCCTTTCTTCGCTTCCCTAATTTCCGCGAAGTGTTTGATAAACATCCCCCTTTTTTTTTTCCGACCCCCCTTTTTCTTTTAACTTCCCTCTTTCTAAATCACTTGCCCGTGCTAGCCTCGCAAGAATTAGCCCTTAAACGTGCCTCACGCGTCGGGATTACGCCTTATTGAACTTGCCCGATTCTTTTCCTGCTTTCATGCCCCTTTTCCCCTTTTTTCCTCATTTCTAGAAGAACTGCCGCAAGCCCTGTTTGAAAACTGTTTTCTTTCTAGCCGCTTTCTGTAAGCGCCGCAAGGAGTCCGGTCGGCGGCTCCCCCTTCCCCCCTTTTGCGTTGCTGAATATTTGAGACAGCCCTCATCAAAGTCTACTTTTCCTTTCGTATACCTTTTCCGGCTCCTGGTTCTCTCCGTCGATTTTTCAAGCTTCCCTGCCACTTCTTTTCCCCCTCCATCCTTTCGTAGTTTTTTCGTAGTTTCAAAAACGAAAGGCCTTAGCCATCACATACTTTTGTTCAGCGGCCCGACCTTTAAAGAAGCTTCTGATCTTGAGGCTTCCGGGCCCGATTCTAGCATGCTCCCTGTCCAGCGGTCCTTTTTCATGGCTGCACTCCAGGTTCCTTTTGTACTTTTTCATGCCTTTCCCCCTCCAGGAACTTTTTTCTTTTTTCCCCCCGTCTTTCCTTCTAATTGCGGCGAACCCCGTCAGACGCCCTATTCCCCGGTAAAGGTACTCTGATTTCTCCCTCCCTTTTGACTTTTCTTTCCTGGATTTTCGTCAAGAGAGGAGCATATGCAGGACCGATTTTACTACTCATCTTCCCTCCCCCTACCCTGCGCCCCGTTCTCTGAACGGAATACGGTCAAATGTTTTTGTACGATGCCCCAACACCCCTCTTTTTTTTATCTTCTTCCTTTTCTCCCTAAGTTGTTTTTTTTTTGAGATATTTGTTTTTTACGCGTTCCTTCCCTTAGGACGGGCCTGGATCTTTTGCTCGGATTATACTTTTTTTGACGCTCGTTTGTTTTTCGGCGGAGTCTGGATTTTATAGCAGAGTCGTGCGCCTTTTCCTCCCCCCCTATCACATTTTTCCTTTTGCTGGTGTGAAAATAGAGTAATTCCTAAGAGATATCCCCGAGTTTTTCCTTTCGCCGGCCCTTCCGCTTTTTTCCTCCTTGATTGGACCTAGACAAACCCTTTCTGGTGAGAGTCCCGTGTGACCCCCCCCTCAACCTGTTATCCTTGCAATTTCCAAACCTTGGAATTTAGTTTCCGTCGCAGGCGAGAATTCCTTTCCATGAAGGGGATATATTCCCGATATATTCCGTCTGTCTCCCTCCCCCCAAGTTTCGTGATGCGCTGCTTTGTCTTCCTGCCTAGAGCCATCCCCTTATTTTATTTTCGATCCTTTACCTGTACTTTCTTTTCCGCGAAGGATAGATCTCTTTAAAAGTGCCCCTTCGATTATATCTGAGCCCACCCCCGGTTCGAATTCGATGGCGTGATGCTATGAGGCAGCCCTCCTCCCCCTTTGAAGGCATCAATAAAGGCTAAAGTTTTTTAGAAGTTTCGGTCGAACGATTCATCAGTTTCCGAGACGTCTCCCCTCCCCTTTTTTTTTCCCCCATCCGGACGGAGTTCGTTTCTGGCTTGTTGCTGCGCGATTCTAACAAGCCGTTTCACGTCCTTGTTTCACCAGGACAGTGCCCGGCGTTTCGAATTTCAAGGCCCTTTACAGATTCGTTTCGTCCTTTCCTCCCCTCTGGCTTTTCGCATGCTAAAGCCCGTTGAAAGTGGAAGTGAATTTTCACAGCCTTCCTTTTTCTCCACCCCCCCCCTCTGGATTTTCTTCCCCAAACACCGGTTTTTAAGGACATTTTTATTCTTTGCTTGCGGACGACTCCGTTGTGTATTTCGTTCTTTACGTGTGACTCCCTTTCCCGGATCAAACGTCTTTACCTTGGCCCTGGTTCTTTGATTCCTTTTTTTTGACCGAGAAACTGCAACTGAACTTGTCCTCGAAACGGCGACGTTTTGTGTTGTTTTCCCGGAGCCGCTTTTAGGGAATTGTACGGCATTCCCTGATTCTTAGATGAGTTACCCCCCCCTTTTTATGAGTTGGAGAAGATCCTGGTCTTTTTTGTTCAGTTAAAGGAACTTTCCTTGTCCCGTCGACCAACGACCCCCCCCCCCAATATATGATTAGCATTTTGATGACGGTTCCTGGCTTTCCAGCTGATTAATCTGCTTGAGAAGACGTCTGCGGTGAAATTAGTCAAGTGAACCCCTCTTTCTTCTTCCCCCGACGGGGGGCGTGCCGGGGTTCTTGTAGTCAAGACGTTGTTTGAGCCCCCCCCCAGCCCCCAACACGTCCCGTTAGAAATTACCCCCCAACAAGTTGTTTCAGTCCCCCCCTCTTTGATTAAATTTCAAAACGGTTAGAGGTTCTTACCACCCAGTAGCCCATTCCAGGCCCGATTGTTGAAGCGTTCCCCAGATGACACTACCGTTTCCCTGCAGCGGCTAATGCGGAAAACCCCTTTGGTTCAGACGGACCCTCGAAGCTGATGCCTAGATTCTGTGAGCACTTCAAGGTGTAGTTTCGACCGAAAGCGCATCTTCCCCCCCCCCCCAACTCTTTCCCCCTTACTCCAGCCCCTCTTTTCCCCCCAGATTCGCATACATCCTAGCGAGGTAGACTCTGGCGTACATCCCTTGTGACTTTCCACTTTCACCTCGCCATGTGTCCCCCCCCCCCCCGTCCCCTAGCCTTACCCCTCCCGACGTCGTACCAAGGGCATTCATAACCGCTCCGTGTTACTTCGAACCCGCCCCTTCTGGTCCGGCCGTCTACGTTTTTCTTGCCTTTCGTTTCTTTCTTCGGCTTCAAAAAACCGGAGGCCTCAGCCGTTCCAACCAAAGTTGAGGTTTCCCTGTTATCCGTAGTGCCCGGTCGACAATGGTTTCACCCGTTCCCCGTCTGACGCTGTGTTGGTCTCGGTATTCCGAAAAACAACCGTCGTAAATGCCTTTAAAGCTGACGCCACCCTGCCCCCCCCTACCCAATATTTCCTGGATCACCAAGTGTTGGGGCTTGGAAAATGATTTCCGGTTTTAACCCCGTCCATCTCCTTCGTCGAAGGTCATGTTTGACGTTCTCGAGGTGTCCCTTCCATTCCCATTTGACCCTGGGCACCCCCTCCGGACGCGACTTCTCAAGTCCTTTTGGCATACATGAAGCGTATCTAATAAAGATGATGTGGTGATTGATGGATTGTGAGTCCTTTGGAAGCAGACCTGAAATTTTTTGACCTCTGTTTCAGAGGGACCCCCTTCGGTTGCTTTAACATTTCGCTTTTTGACTCTTTTCTGGGCCTGCCGGAGAATTTCGTGTCGGGATTCCGTGCCGGGCCCTCCCCCTCATTGATGGGAACCGGAGTCGAAGGACCATGTCAACTTTCTCTTTTTTTCAGCGTTTCGGGCGCGCAAATCTGTTCCGTTGAAGCCGAAGCGGTTTTTAACCTACCCCTCTCGTTTTGTCCCGTCAGAGACCTGGATTTTTTTTCCACGGTCGAAGCGAAGTTCCTGCCCCCCCCCTTCTAGTTTGCAAACTTCCCGGTTTTTTTCGTGCCCGACAGAGGTCACCCCTTCCCCAGTGAGGAATTATCTTCTTTTTATTACCCCGTTGCTTCCCCCGTCCGCTTCTCCTTTTCTCCTTTCCCCCCCCCATTCCTCTTTGTTTTTTTCCTCTCTGATACTCTTTCGTCTTCAGAGAAAGTTAATTCCCATGAGCCCTTATCTTCCCCTTTTTTTTAAATTAAGGTGATTTTGACCTTTTCCTAAAGCGTGAACTTTTGTTCCCCGTTCGTTGTGGGCTTTCACCTCCTCCCTTCTTTACGTAACTCCCGTCCCTCTCAGGTTTCCACCCTCCCCCGTTCAATCCTCTATCTCCTCCTTTTTCCCCGGTCATACCTAGTATTTGCAATCCCTAAGAAGATAAGCAACCTTTATTAACCCCGTTCCCCCATTTCCTGCGTGTGGTTCCCACCCTTTTCCCCTTCCTCTATTCTTTCCGAAGTATTCCCTGCCATAACGGTTTCTCTTTTTCCCGCATCGTCAGAAAGGGTGCCACCCTCTCTGTTTCACGTATGAAACTTATTGCACCTTTTTCCCCCCTTGTGGTCCCCTTCCAATGATACCGCCTTCTTTCCATAGCACAGCAGCTTGCCCTCCTCTCCTTCCTTCCTCCCGTTCTTGAACTGTCGCGGGACGTTCTCCTAGGCCTTGTGAAATGTTCCTCTTCCAAATTTTCAGATCTCCTTTCTTTGCCCAAACTTTCCGAGAAGACATTTTTTTTTTCTTTTCGATTTGAAGTCCCTTCCTCTTTTGGTCTTCCGCCTGCCCCCCCTTTTCTGTTTTTTCTAAGCTTTTTCTTCTTGCATTGCACGGGGACGGTGTTATACCAAAGGATCACTCAACGTCTTTTTTTTTTTGTCATTAAACATTCGACCGGTGCCCTCCCCGCCCGATACCCCCAAGAACCTTTTCCCCTCTTCCCCCTTTATTGCCTCCTAGGTTTTTTACGCCGAACCAATCTAACCGTTTTCCCTCTAATTCCTTTTTCGTCCGCGGACCCCCCTCGGCTTGTTTCGTGTATTCCTCACCCCTTTTTGAGCATGATCTGCAATTTGGGGGCCGCGCGTCCCATATTGTAGGTACTTCCCCCTCACATTGGTCAATTCCATCTTTGACTGTATCCATAGTTTCCACTCCCTAACTGATATGATGTTTTTTCGCTCTTCCTTTTGCCTCTTCGTCCTCCCCCCCCATTCTCTTTGTAGATTAAGTTCTTATCGGCCTTACTTCTCCCAGATTCCCTTCTCTGCGCTGGTCTCCGGTTGGGCCCTTCCTCGTCCCCCCCCTTGGTCCCTTCCCCCCGGTATACTTGGTCCCCCGGGGGGCGGTTTAGCTGGCCCCCCAGTTGCTCCGTGTTGTCCTCCACGCCTCCCCCCCGAGCACTTGTCCCCCTTGCCGATCGTCTCCACACTTCGAATGTATCCGACTTCTTTTGCGTCGTCTTCCCCTTTTTTTTCACATTCTTCCCATAAACACTACCCTGGCACTGCATCGTTAAACGAAGCGTTTTTTGTTCGGTTAGCCTTGTCCCCCGATGTCGTTTCTTATTTTCCACTCTTTTTTCCCTTTTTCATCACCCTCCCAAATTTATAGTCTCTGGATAAGAGTTTTGCCACGTGCAGCACGTTTTTTGCCCCCCGGATCTTTTAACAACACCCTCCAAGATTTTTTTCCCTTCCAACTATACAATGTGGGATCAGCGTCCTTCCCCTGGTTGAAGACAAGATTCTTATTTTCTCTTTAAACCCCCCCCCCAAACGGATAGTTTTTCTTTCTTTCCTCCCTTTCAATTTCTCCCCCCCATTTTCTTTTAGCCGGTTTCCGCACCGGCAACACTCCCCCCTTGCCGTTACCGACTCAGAGTAATTAACGCATTTCGAGGATACCACCCGTCCGGCCCCGCTCGTTTTCCTCTACTTCCTGCATAATCCCTCCCCCATCCCTTTTGTCTCCTCCTCAATTCCTTCCTTTAATCTCCAACTTCCCCCGTCCGTGATTAGCTTGTCAAAAAGAAGAAGTTCTCTCCTGGTGAAGCAAATGCCGCTTTATTCACGCCCGCTTTTTCCCCCTCCTTCTCCCCGCCCCCCCCATTCCGTCATGTTGTTCCCTGGCTTGTAATTTTTCTCTAAGCAAGAAACCGACGTAAGATTGAAAAACACTAGGTTTTCTCTTCTTCCCCCCTGCTCGCTTCGTGTGAAGCGACTGCCATCCCCCTCTTCCTCCTTCTGTGCACCCACCCCCCCACCTTTCCAAAAGGTTTTTTTGTTGAATAGGTTTTTAGCCTCAGCTTAACACTTTTTCTTCCTCTGGGAGGAGTCGAGTCTGGCTCATGGTTCCTATTTGACTCTTCTTCCCCCTTCATTTTAGGACCATTCTCGAAATACTTCTTTCGTTTTTAGAGACAACTCACAAAGGATCCTGATGCCTTCCCTTTTTGAGTGTCCTGTCACCAAGTCCTCCCCCCTATCTTTTCTGAAACGGATGTTTCATAGAGGATTGCGAGGTGTCCCCCCTCGAGTTTCCCTGAATGGTCCCACGTACATTTATACTTTCCTTGTCCTTCCACGTCAAGTTCATTTCGGATAAGACCTTCTACTGCATTTCTCAACGTGCTCACCGTCCGCCGCCAGGTCATCTTTTCTTACCGTTTCCACCTCTGTTTCATTCAAATCCCACTGTTTATTTTTTCCGTCGGATTTTTAGCTAACGCTATTAGCTCCTCGTCCAACCGTCTCCCCCCTCCCTTTTCCCCGAAGTTCCTCTTTTCTAATGACTGCCCTCCCCCCTGTAAACAGAGTAAATCTGACCCCCCACAAACCGATTTTTGAAGCATATACGTTTTTTGTTGATGATCGTCTATTGTGTTCTTTTCCCTCCTTCTGTCCAACTTCAGTTGCCCCGTCTTGAGAAGGAGAATGATTGTGAAGATCTCCAGGCCAGTGAGTGGATGCCCCTTCTGTCTCCGTCAACTTTTCGATCTTTAACCCTTCAGGCTTCTTTAGCCCCTTGTATTTTCCGATTTGCCGCTTGAGTTCGCTGCCTACTCGAGAATGTATTGTTTCACGCGCCCAGGTGTTCCGGGCTTACACTTAACCCCAGTACCCTGGAGAACTTTTTCCCATGATTGAACCTGACCGCGCTGGGCGAAGAGTGCCTTTTTGTAGAAATTTTTTTACTCACTCTGAACCCTATCGAATAGGCCTTGTTCGTTTGCGGCCCCACCACTTCCGGTTTCTCGCGGGACGGTCCTTGTACTTGACTCTTACACAGAACGGATTTCTCTGAGTCGCGGACAGCTGTCCTTGCCCGTCCCCCCCGTTTCCTCCCGGAGCAGGCCAACCTCCGTGAGTTACTTTTCATGGAGGCTGTCTTAGTTCGATGCAGCAGTCCGCAGGGTGATGAATTCCTCCGCCCCGGCCCCTCCCCCCTTCGCAGTTTCTGGCGCTTAAGCCTTCGCGCGCTCACCTTTTTTCACTCATCTACGTCTTTTTTCTTTTGTCTCCTTATGAGTAAAAGCCAAGTCCCCCCCCCCCCCCAGGATGATTTCCCTTCCGGACACCCTCGTGTCTGACTTTTTTTCTCAATGGCTTTTCATCCCCGACCCTTGATTCTTCCCCGGTCTTTTATCCCTTGCTTCTTTTAAGAATGCTTCCCAAGAAAGTGGACAGTAGATCTTCTTTATCCCCTCCTTTTCTTAAAAACTATGGATTTCTTTAAAAACCATGTTCGCCGTCAATTAGACTTCATCCGATCGCCTTCGTTTTTTTCTTTCCCTCCCAGGATGAGACTTTTTCTTTCGGGTTTAGATCCCGGCCCTTTGCTACTTCACGTTCTTGATTCGTTCTGTTTAAGCTAGACACTTTCCCCTCCTTTCCCCTGAAGCCCCCCCTTCCCCTCGTTTTGATCCTTTTCTTTTCCTGGATCATACTATGGTCTTTTTTTTTCGTCTTTCCGCTCCACCTTTCTCCCCCCACCGGGCTGAGTTGTCCTTTATCGGTCTTCCCTAACGGAACGGCGCGTGCTGAGTTGTTGAAATTGAACCCTTTCCCCAGGCTCGAGACTTTTGCTCGGTTTTTTGTCCTCTGCCCTCTCTTCCCCTGCCGAGGAGTGCGTTCCCTCTTCCCTTCACCTTATTAGTGTAACGTCACGGGGTGCGTGGTTCTGTGTTCAAGGACTTTGCCCTACTTCCCCATGACGCACCCCCCCCCCCCCCCAGACCCCCCCTCACATGTGGATGGGGACGGATCTTGACTCCCCAGCTTTTTTCCCACGTGCTTTTCTTTCGTGTTTTTCCCCCCGGCACCCCTGCCTTCCCTCCTTTGACCTGCCTTCTTCCCCTCTGCTACGGCCGTACACTTTTGTGAGAAGGGTTCCGTGCCCTTGACTCCCTCTCAGGCCTGCTCTTCTTTACGGAATCGTTGGATCCCTTGGCCCCCGTTCCCTTTTTTTTTTTTTGCTCCCCCTGAACTATGCCCTCTGACCACAATATATGGCGGACTAAGTCTTCCCTCCTAAACACCACACCTCTCTTCCAGCCTTCAAGGATCTCCCCCGTCAACTCCTGATCCTTGATCCTTTTACCTTTGTCCTCCCCCCCCCCCAGAAATTGTTCATTCCACTGCTGTCCACTGGAGACCCTGTTCCAGCAAATAGTTCATTTGAACCTAGAGCTTTCCAGTTGCCGATCATTCTCCCCACTTTTCGTATGTTCTCCTTGACCCTTTTTGGTTTCCCCCTCCGGAAAGCAAGGTGCTTTTCAGCGGTAAGTGGTCTTTGCGGCACAGGACCACGGGTGCCACTAGGCTGCTTGCAGCCCAACCCTTTCCGGTCCATTTTTTACTTTCCTTTTCGGCCCGGTAGAAATGTTTCCGGGAAAATCCGTTTTTGAATGCCTCGTCGGTCTCCCACCCCCGTCCCCCTTTTTTGACCCTGCAACCTCTTCCCCCCTCCATTTTGCTCATTTCGTCCCTGTTTAATTTTGTGCAACCTGCTCCCCCCCCATTATTCGCGAAGACTTTTTTGTTGCTTCCTCTGGCTCGGACAAACTTTTTTCGGCCCTGCTGAACCTTTTGACGCGTAGTCTTATTTTTTCCCGTCCCCCTTTTTTCTCCCGGCTTTCCCATGACGCCGAGACTGCACGCTGCTGTTTTTTTTTTTTTTCTTTTTTTATTATTTCTTCGGCTTTTTGCACTGGCGTCAGACTTTTCCTTAAGCCAGTTTTTGTTTTTGAAACCTTTTTCTTGTTGTCTTCACACGGTCGCGGGCTTGGGCAACTGTGACTTAGATCGGGCATTTCCCCGTGGATGTTGGACCCGGCGCAGACTGACACTTTCCCGGTTCTCGCGGCCTTTGAGTGGAGAGGGGTCCTGAATTCTGGTTAGCCCGAAGCCTGACTCGATCGTGCTGACCTTCTCCTTCGGTCCTACGGCATCGCAGTCTTTTCGTGCCCTGCCACCAGACCGCCACTGGCATGTTCAGCGTGCTCCCCCAAAGATGTCACCCCCGGTAAAGTTACGATCTTTTTGGCTTTTCATGGCGACTCCCCCTTTCGATGGGCTAATTCCTTTCCTATTTCTAATACTACTTTGTTTTTTTTGTGATGAGGATCGATGTCTCTCCATGCAAGGCCTCCCCGGCCCGCTCGTTTTCCCCCCTCCTTCCTTTTTCGTCTTTTTTCGAGCCTCCCCTGAACCCCCAAGTTGTTATTAGATAGCCTCTCTTAGCTTTGTTTTGACCCTCACGTCATCCTTCTTTTTAAGCTTCGGCTTCACCCCCCTGAGTGAGAGCCCTCTCCCCGCTTAAACTTTAGCTCCCCGTCCATTTTCTTTGCTCCTGTTTCCCCCCCCCCACTCGATGAGATGCCCGAGAAGTCCCGACCCCCTCCTTTGTTCTATGTTTCCTCCCTTTTTAGCAGCGAAGTTAGAAAAATCAATGTTCTTCCCCCCGCTCCCAGTTAAATTTTCCCTTCTTCCACTGCTCCCCCTCCCCCCTCCCTCCCCCCTCGCCACATCTCTGTTCTCTCTCTTCCTCTACCCCCACAATTCGTGACTCTTTCTTTGTACGCTCCTCGCCGGGGGGTTTTGTTGGGTGCCCATGTTCATCCCTTCCCTTTTAATTTTTTCTGAGCGCTCCCCTTCACCACCCTATCAGAACTTTCGTTTTGCGTTGCCGCAAATTCGCAGCCGCTTATAATAGTGTCAGCTTTCCCCTGCAGGCCACGTTGTCCTTTTTTTTTCCCCAATTGTTAACACCCCTGCCCCTTTTCCTGTTTTTTGACCAACCCCTTCTAGAAAGGGCCCTCCTCGATAAAAATGGGTCACCATTAAACCCTTTTTTTACGGCTTAAAGTCCTCCGGTTTTTTTCCTCCCCTCAATACGATCCCCTCCTCTTCTTCTTTCCCTTCTTCCCCCCCGGCTTTTCTTTTTTTTCCCACCTTTCTGCTTTTTTGCAGACCTTATGCCCGTGGCGGGCCCCTGAGTATTAAAGTAGTGGACCCCCGGTCCATCTGCCGTCCCAATTTCTTTGTCCTCTCTCCCCTCGCCAATGTCTCCATGCTATTCTCTGATCCTTCAGCCGCGGACTGTAGTAAGAAATATCTTGAGACAGATTTTAGCACGGTTTCCGGATTATGTAACTAATCTTCGTATCCATCTCTCTTCTTTTTTTTTCCTTTGTAAGACAGCGCTGCCCGTCAGTGTTCTTTCCCCTTTCTTGAAGGAGTGGGAAGCCTAGGCAAACCTAGCGGCATTTTTACCCCGTTTTCCCCCCTCCACGACCGAGTCTCCCTTGGTGAAACCATTGATTCAAGCTTACCCCGGGAAACTTTGTCCGACCCTGGTATGTTTTGTGTGTCTGTTGTTATTCCTTTCACCCCCCCCCTTCTACACCCCAACCCCCTTCCCCCTCCAACCTAGTTTTTAAAGAAGCGGGGAAGTTCCCTACTTCAGCCTCTTTCGGACGCCGTTCCTCTCTTTCCCTCGGCGCCGCACCCCATCCCCACCCTCCTCCTGAAATTGTGTCATTCGAGAACCCGCGGCCCGTCCGGTATCTTTCCCCCCCCTCACGCGCTCCCTATCCTTTTGGTTACCGCGTTACTTAGTTTCTGCCAAGGAAATATTTTCCCTCCTGTTAACAACACACGGCTCCCTGTCCTGTTTTTCGGCTCAAGTTCCCTTTTTCCCCCCCCTTTTTCTCGCGCTTTTTCCCCCGGATCTCCCCCCGTATAAGTTTTGATCTTTTTTTTCCCCCCCTATCCAAATGCTCCCTCCCCCATCACAAACCTCGTCCGGTCCTTGATTTGAATCCGCGGCAAGTTTGTGAATCCATCCATCTTCGTCCTGACACCCAATTCGTAATTTCTCAACTCCACTGTCCAGGCTATATTGCTGGACACTGTCACCTTCGCCCTCCCCCCCCTGACTCCATTTGTACGCTCCTCTCCTATCCCCCCTCGTTGCGGTCATGGACAGGAAGTAGGATTTTTCGCTGAGACCCCATCGGCAAAGCCTTTCAGTCGCAACAATCCGTTATAGCGCCTCGAATTTTCATTTTTTGGTCTTTTTGAAGAGAAGACAAACTTCCTCCGGCTCCGGACCGTCTTGAATTCCCCCTGGTTGGTGTCTGCAGGAATACTGCACCTGATCCCTACCTCCAAATTTTAGTCTTAGGCTTTGAGCTCGACCTCTCACGGATAAGGGTAGATACCCCCCTCTGAACCTTTTATCTTTACGACCCACCCGAACCTTTGAAGAGAGGTTTCTCCCTGTCAAAGTAAACTCCTGACGCTAAGGCACTACGTTTTTTTTGAACACCCCCCAGTAGCACCATCATCGATGTGCTTTCGTCTTCGATCCCCCCCCGTGCTTTTTTAGTGGATACTTTCCGAGCTCATAATGTTGTCCAAGGCCATGGATACATGTTACGTGGTCAGCCGTAATACACCCGTCACTGGCCGGGTTTCCCCCCTCCAATTTTTACTTCACTGAGGCGACGCATATCCCCCTCCACGATCTTCTAGAAAGGTACACTAGGTTCCCACAACCTGCGGGTTTCGTTCTTCGCTCCATATCATGAGCACCTTATCTAGACCTAATTTCTGCCGCTCCCCTACCCTTCTAACGGTCCACACGAGTACCGCCCCCCAACAAGAGATCTTTTCCATACTCCCTTTTTTTGTTGTTGAGATCGTCTTGTTGTTTGCGCTTGATCGTGTTGCCCGCTCCGTTCCTTATCGGTCGCCACTACGGAGAATCCCCATTGCGTTTTCTATGGATGACTTATCTCTCTTGCTCCCGCTATTTTTCCCCTTCCTTTATTTACCCCCGGGCACTGTAAGAAGAGATAGTGGCCGCGGACCTACTTTGTTCGTCCTCAATTTTTTCCCTGCAGCATTTTTGTGACCGCCGCCAAGTTCCTTAGATCAGGCAACAGCCCCCAACCCGTTATCCATGGCCCGATAATTCCTTTTTGGAACCGGGAAGTTCTTTACAGGATATCGTGTGTTCCATCCGTTTTATCCGTCTTTTCGATAGCTAGGGTGGTTCATTCCCCCCAACGGCTTGGTGCCGCCCAGTCGGTCGTGTAATTTGTCCCGCCCCGAACCCGAACTTGTTGATTCCTTCATTTTTCTGCGGTCCCGCAAGTTCTTAGTCTCTACCATTCGTGCCTTACTCTTCTAGAGCCCATTTTTTGTTTTTCCAGGAATCCCTGTATTTTTTTATTCGTCCTCGAGAATCGTAAAGTGTGACCCTTTCAGCCTCCCTTCCCCTCCCAGTTTCCGTTGACTGATCTTGGAACAGCGGTGCAGCGGCGGCTCCATTTTTTTCCTCAGGCTTGTTGCTCGTTGTCTGCGCGATTGAAAAAAGAAGCCCCTTCATTCGACCTGCCCCCTTCGTTTCTGACTTTTGTTTTCCCCCTATCGGGCTTCCCGACCCTGGTTCGTCACCGGATTAAGGATCCCCTGGATGCTTTTTTTTTGGAAGGGAGAAGACGGGGCCTTTTCGTTGAGATTGAAATGACCCCTAATTCGGTCCTGCGACCATTGTATGGTCCCACGGCGGACAAGTTATCGGAAGAGGCCCTTTCGGACGAGTTGCGCCCCCCCTTTTTCTTTCGTGGCCCTCGGGACCTGCCTTACCGGAAACGGCACGGTATCGCTTTCTGCCCTTTCAGCGGTCCTCGCCAAACTGGCGCTCCCCAGCGACCCTGGACGCTTTTCCCTTTGGGGTTTCCCGAGAAGAAGAGGGACCATTTTGGTTCTGAAGTCTCCCCCCCCCGAGCCAAGGGTTATTGGTTCCCTCGAGTTGGGTTTTGGAAACGCCCTTCATTACTGTTAGTGCTGACTCCCCCTTGATTAACCGATCATTTGAGCAATTTTTTTATTCGGTTGGCGACTCTTGAAAGCTTGTCAGGCGCTTGAGCCTACCTTATTCTGAGGACATCCATTCAAAATCTTTTTTTTAACGCATTTTGGTGGTGGGGGATAAGGGTTATTTTTTCTAGTGCGGTGCCCGATAACAACACGGGCCCCGCCCCAGCCTTCGGATCCCTTTCTGACAAAGTGGGAATTGAACCCCGGTTTTTTTGCCCCAAGTGTATCATCTTTTTGACGACAACACTTAGCAACACATGACGAGATGTTGACCTGGCAGCCCTCAATTTACCTTACGTCACCACTTACGCTGCTCGAGGATGGAAACAAGACCCCTGAATCCCCGCCAAGCCCGTGTATAACAACATGGCACTGGAGGCCCTTTTTCCGTTGCCCTCCGGTGGCGACCCTTGTCAAGAGACAATTTATTGCGTACATAATCTTCCCGCTTGGGCAACGGATGTCCCATTTCAAACTCTCTCATGGCTCTCATTGGACGAATGGCTAGTTACCCGCCTTGGTCAAGCAATGCGTCCCGAGCACTGCGCCCCTTCTCTGGACGCGCCGTCCTTTCCCGGTCTCTTTCCTTTCCACCAAACGCGCCCTCGAACACGCCCTTCTTTCGCCTTCTCAAGGTGATCTTCGCGGTCTGTTGTCCCGGTAAGGTCCGGAACCCCTGATTTCCTTGCAAGCTACCATGCATCGGTTGTCTGTCTTCTGCCCGGTCGTAAATTTTCAGACCGTTTTCTTCTTCCTGTTTTGTATTCCCCAAACACCGTCCCGTGCACCTTCCCTTGAAAGACTGAGAAAGCCCCGAAAGATGCGAGTCTTGGTCTGGTCCCAAAGCAGAACCCCAATGAGGAGCCCGAAGGTGTTGTCCTCCTTTTTTGTGCAGCGTCTCGGACCAATCCTGGAGCTTCTGTGCAAAGACCCCCCGGCCGCGCTCTGAAACAGACCCCCCCGAGTCCTCGAGGGAAATTTGACCTCCTTGATCTGACTGTGGCGACTTTGTTGGAGGGACGGGAGCAGTGTCCAGGCAGTGTGTGACAGCGCAAGTGAACATTTACCAGTTTCAGCTGGGGCCCGGTACGACTTGGTTTCTACACGGTGCGGATTTTCCTCTTGCACAGGGGTCACCGAGAAACCGGATTCGGTCAGTGACGTCGGTCTTTGCATTCTACGAATTGGTGATTTGGAACCGTTGCGCCGATTGACCCCCTTTTTTTACGGTCTCCTTATGAAGGCTCTCGCCAGTTCGTTATCCCCCCCCCCCTCAGCTGACTACCCCGATTTGTGCTGTTAAACGCCCTCGTCTCGGGATTGACAGGTAAGTCGCTTACTGAAAGCCACCCCATTGAACGAACTGGCAAATTTCTTGCGTGCTGTGTTCCAGCGAAAATTCTTCACGATCGTTGCTCTGGAGCACTTCACCCATGAGTTGCTGACGATCGATCTCTTCATCCTCCGTTTTTTTTTGATGCTCTACGATGTTCTCGCACTTGTTAATTCTCCATGAGCGATCGTCGAATAAGGTGCCTCTTTCGTTAATTTTTATTGTGACCATTCTTTCTGGTTGTGCCTTTAAGTACGCATTAGAGCCAGTAGGATCCCCCCCCCTTTTGAAACAGCACGAATCGGATCGTCTCCCCTCGTTCTTCCGCCCAGCTGCCCCACCGACCCGCGCTACGGCCCCCGTTCCCTTGTCCCCCCGTTCGTATCCCCCCCAACTCCACAGAGATTTTTTGACCGATCACTCCCTTTTCCATCGGTTCTCTTTTTCCGCAACCAAAGTGTATACATGACCCGCTGACCTCTTTTTTTTCCCATGTTCACTCTTCTTCCACTGCTCACTCCCCCCAAAGAAATAGACCCCTGAAGCTCCGTTCTATAGACTCATGCCCCTCGTTCGTCTGGGGTCCCTACTCGCGGCCGTCCTTTGCACCTTGTTTCAGCTTTCACTTTTGACTTTTTAGTAACCCTGAGCAAACAACTTTTTTATTTTGAGAAATTCGGTGCGAGGGAATAAAATGGCAAGTAGTTCTACATATGGCTGCTGTGCTTCAGCTTCGGCATTTTCAAGGCCAGGTGTTTTTTAACCCTGTCCCCTGATTAGGGTGAAACCGTTAAAGGGTCTAAATCACCCAAAATGGAACCCACTTACCTATTTGTACGGCTCAAGTCACCGCACGAGTTTTTCCTAGCCCCCCCCTTCGCAACTGACAGAAGAGATTTTTTTTTTTTAAATTTTTCTGTGTGGTTGGGCCCCGTGTGCAACGACTCTTATAGATTCCTCCACCCCCAAAAAACTTTGCTTTTTGAGCCTCCTGGCCTTTTACGGGCCGAGATTCCGATATTGACTTTCCTTTTCACCTTCCCGCGAAGCTTTTCTTTTGCCTGCTCCCAGTAAATGCTCTCCTTCTATCGTTTCGTTTTCGATCCGTAAGCTCTTGTTACTCCTGCATCCCGATCTTGCAGATTTATTTCAGGTCCCATATCTTCTTGCCCAAAGCCTGTCATACCTCTCTGCGATGTTTCTTGCTTGGGAGTTTTTTTCCCCAGCGTAGCTAGGAAGGGCCTGAATTTAGGAGGACGGGCGCCGCGACAAGCTCCGTTGAGAGGTTGTAAGGCCCATGACGAGATCCCCCAATTGCACGATCGCCCCCCCTTCCACACTTTGTACGTATAAGACTTAGGTGGTGTGTCGTCTTCCAAAGTCAAATAACCCACAAAGGCCCCTTTGACCCAAGTCACAGCGAGTGGTACCAGTTTAGAATCCATAAGAAGTACTGGACACCTGAGACTGGGGGGGTTGGGGGGTGTGGGGGGGGGGGGGGGGGGGGTTTTGGGGTGGGGGGTTCTGGGGTTTGGGGGGGGGGGGGGGGGTGCCCGGTGGGGGGGAGGGGGTGTGTTTTTGGGCGGGGGGTTGGGCCGGGTGGGGTGGGGGGGGGTGGTGGGGGGGGCCGGCGTAAAAAAAGTGCTGGGGGTCGCCGCGGGGGTGGGTTGGGGTGGGGGGTTTCTTGGTTGGGGTGGGGGGGTGGGGGGGATGTGGGGGGGTGGGGGGCTGGGGCCGTGGTGTTGTGGGGGTGGGCGGGGGGCGGCGGGTCTGGTGGTTGGGGGGGGGGCGGGGTTCGGGGCGCGGGGGGGCGGGGGGGGGGGGGGGGGTCAAAACCAAAAAAAAAAAAAAAAACAACGAAAACAACACACAAAAAACAAACCAACCCCAACCCTCAAACACACCAACAATCACCCCCAATATAAACCAAAAATAAACCAAATCACCGTGGCTGAGGGGTTGGGGGCGTGCCGGGCGGGTGCTGCATTTGTGGTCGCGGGGGGGGGGGGGGGGGGAAAAAAAAAAAAACCACTCCACACCCACGGGGGGTGGCATCGTTGGGCGGCGGGTTTTTGTGGGTTGGAACCAAAACCCACCAAAAAAAAAAAAAAAAAACAATTTATAAAAAAAATGGTTTTTGAACACACCCAACAAAAAAAACAAAAACCCAACCACCCAAAACAAAAACCAAACACAAACCCACAAACACAAAAAACAAAAAACCCAAAAAAACCAACAACCCCCCCCCCCCAAACACAACAACCCAAAAAACAAAAAAACCAAAAAACCAAAAAACAACCAACCCACCAAACCCCAAAAAAAAAAAACAAAAAAACCACAATTTCTCGATCCAGACTTCTGTGTCCGCTCGTCAACCTGGCCCGTGCCGTTCTCGTGACCCCCAAATCCTCGATATTCTCCACCTTCTGTGGGACCCGGTACTTCGCTGACCCGAAATTACCTCTTATCCTTTTTTAACCCAACACACAAAAGGATAGTCCCTTAAGGAAAGCCCCCACTTCTTTCTCAGTATTCCACAGTCCCTTTTTGCATCGATCCCGTTCGTTACTCTTTTTGATCCGGTCCCGAGGTCCCCGGTAATTACAAATGTCGCCATTTACAACGAGTAATACTTTTCTGCCATCATCGCTATTTGTTGAATACATCCATCTGTTGTCTTGGAAGACTGTCATTCAATTCTTCAACTTCAAACTTTCAAGGCTTTTCTTGAAGGACCACCTCCCTTCGTTCCCTTTTTTTCAGTCAAGCCTTCTAGGATTACGCGTTCCTAAACTCACCCTGTTCTTCCCTTCCCCGTCAGGCTTGTTAACAGAAGTGAGCCCCCAACTGACGCAAATCCCTTCCTTTTGACCCACTCTTTTCTCGCGCGGAGCTTCGCAAGAAGTAATTTTGGACAGGGAGGCGCCCAGTTTAGGAGCTGCACGGACAGTAATCAGCCCTCCCCTTAACCCAAATATAGGTTTTTAGTCGCATTCCGTCTTCCTGGTATCTGACGCTTGAGAAGATTTAACCGACCCGTGAAATTTTTTTATACCTTCGTGAGTCCTAGCGTCAAAGTAAAGACGCCCAGCACATCAGTTGTGGCGGTCCCTAAGATTTCATGCTATCGTCAGCGGATCCCCCGTTGGAGGCGCGCTCGCCTTACCCTGCGCTTTCAAAGGAAGGTGAAAGCTGCCCTGTAGGTCTTGTTCCTTCGTACTCCATTAAGTTGCGGCGGGCCACTCATTCGCTAAAAGTCCTCCTCCCTTTCTACCTCCCCTCCAGCACCCCATCATTTCCTCCCCCCCCAATTATTCCCCCTTTTCCCGCTATTATCCTTACCCCCCACCCCCTCACCTCCCCCCCACCCCCCTCCACTCCACACCCCCCCTCTCCCCCACATCCCTTCCTCCCTCTCCCCCCCCTCTCCTCCCCTCATCTTCCTACCCCCCCCCTTCCCTTCCTCCCTAACTCCCATTTCGACCCCCTTCAGCCCGGGCGCGTCTTCGGTCCCGGTACTCGAGGTGAGAAAACAGGCCGTGCTAGTCTATTCCCATTGGCATCCTCCGCCGTGCAAACGCGCTCGCTTAATCCCTTGTGGTATCTCCGGATACCGGCAACACCTAGTACCGTGAAAAAAAAATGAGTTCTTTTTTCAATCCCTGTCCGCCTTTTTGTTTTCGCGGTACTCGTGGCTTAGGCTTGGGATCGGTCCCGTGACGGCCGTTTACGATCTGATCTCGCCGCCCCGTACTTGCGGAGGATCAGTATTTTTTGTCTATTTCCCCCCAGTCACGGTGCTGGAGAACCTCGAGTCAAGGTAACTCGATTGCACCGGCTTTTTACGGTGTTTCGCCCGCAATTCGCAGGCGAATTGAGGACAGACCCAAAGTTGGGAGGACGGCTGACAAGTACAAACTGGCGCCTGTGTACTGATTGCAAATGAATTGACGTGGCCGGCTACGGAGAAGAGTATTCACTTTTGGCAATCAGTACGCTTCGCCACTGCGTGATGGTTCCGAAGGCACCAACTGAGTCTTTGTTTTGCACGTTAGTTCTTCTCGTCCAAACCTCCTCTCTTCCGAGTTTGGGAAAGCTGATTTCGCGTTTTTCGTCCTATACAAGAATGAGAGTTCCCCGTCCCGCCGGAGATTGAATGTCTGATTCTACCCCGCACAGACGACGTGCATGTCAGCCTCCCCCGTCGCCGTCGTGTTCTGTCCTCCCACCGACTGGCCGGTGGCGCCGCTTAGACAGTTTTAATGAAGGTTTGACCTTACCGGGGCGTGAATAGACACCCCCGCGGCTTCCCCCCGACCGGCCTCGTCTGGTCCCCCTTTTTCACCATTAATCCCGACCTCCTCAGGTGAATTCCCACCGTATGCTTTCAGCATGAAAAGTTAAGGGCCATTTGAATTTTTGTCAGACCAATGACGACGTTTTCCTTCGACCAAAACCGATGTATTCTCAGTATTAACCTTCGATTGACGCGGCTGCGCTCTGGGCTACTCCCTTGAGAATGATTCTTGGCCCTTTCCCTTGATCACTTATAACGGGCCCGATCCCCGCTGGAAGTTTTTGGTCAGCCTGATCCCTTGACCCCCGGTTTACCTTGCACTTGAACCCCCCGAAACGTAGACCCTGTGTTTTTACCGGAGAAGAAGTGGTTTTTCTGTCGGATACGCAGTTTTTCCCAATGGATGAGTTGTGAGAAATACCTGGGGTTTACAGTACTGCCGGGCAGATGCTGAATACAGGAATTGAACCTCTTCATATTATAAATTGTGTGATCAGCAACTTCTTGAAGCGCTTAATTGAGCTCCCTCCCCATGGTGAGGCGGCCGCCCCCCGCTTCTTTTACGAGGTGTGTCCGGGGGCGTTTTTTAGTTCAAGACGTGAGAACCCCCACGAAGCACAACAGAACGAGATCACACTACACAAGCTGTTAAGATCAAACCGGTGCAAAAATTGATAGAGGCTTGGTCTTACCCCACAAGGCGCCATTCTTCTCTTTTTTGAGCCCCCGGCGCAAGCTGCCATAACCTGCCGTTAAACCCACCCTTCCTCAGGTAGCTTCGAACAATCCCCCCCCCCATAGTAGACTCGGATACTAAGCCTTTCGTAGTCAAGACAGCAGTGACCTTAACGCGACACAAATTAATTTTTCTTTCTGACTACCATTTTTCACTCGTATAGGATCTCTACCCCCTACATTCGAGTAATGGACTATGGTCTGATTCCCCTTTCCAGTTACTTGTGCCGAAACTGGAGCAGTCGAAATAGCTGGGCTGACGTGCCCCACTACCCGCAGCATTTCTCCCCCACCGCGCCCAATTTTGCATGCCTCTCCCGACAGAATTGTTCCTCTTCTTTTACATTTATTCCTCCGGTTCCGGTTGCGCGGCACAACACCGGATTGACTGCGCCGAAGAACTTCCAGGGTTTCATTTTATCGTCGGCTAACGTGTAGATTCACCCTTTGCTTTGAACTTGTTCAAACCCCCCGTAACGTGTTGACCAAGCTGTCCCCAGAGTTTTTTCCCACCCCCCTCCAGGAGTTTAGGACGTGCGGTCAAGGACCCCCCTCAAATTATTCGCGGAATCAATGTGTGGTTTCCCCTTGTCTTTCGTTCCCCTTTCCCTTGCATTTCTGAACCTGGGTCCCCTCGGCAGATATCCCAGCACTTTATTCCCTCCTGCTTAAATTTGACGCGGCAACTCAAGATGATTTTTGTTTATTCTGGTTCGGGCTCCCTTTTTGGCAGCCGTTAATTTTTTGTGACTTCCTTTTTCCAGCCGTTTTCAGCGTTGAATTTTCGTGAGGTTTCTCAAGTCTAGCGTTTTGCACATAGTCCTAAAGGATGTGTCTATAGGTACTCTCTTTATTGTTTCTTTGTGAACTGAGCCTTACTTTCCCCTTTCGGTTCAATCGTGATTTCCGCCCCAGGCTCGCCACCTGCTTGGGTTTTGGTTGCGTGTGAAGCCCCCCTCCCTCCCTTCGTGTGAACCCTGAAGAAGAGCTGGTTTTTGACCCCTGGCGCTTGCTTAGTGCAAGTCACACCAGACGAAACTGGCACCCAAATTTTCCGGCCGTTTCTCGGCACGTTTCCTGACCCCTTTCCTGCTTTCCTTGCTCATGGCGACATTCCCCCGGGACGATTACCCAGTTTTTCCCATCGCCCGTTGTTCGGTTGTTCTATCCTTTCCCCCCCCTCCGTCTATCGTGCAAGTTTTTCCTCTCCCCATTAGCCCTTCCTCTTTTTTCACTAACTTTCTCTCTGTTCGTTTCAACCCCTCTCCTCCCCCTTCACTTTTTGCCAGTTCGTTCTGGTGAAACGTAAGACGCGCCTTCCCCCGCTTTCCGCCGTCCCTCACGAATCTATCGTCCTTTCTTCCTGCCCAGTTTGAATCCAGCTTAGCACGGAACTCCTTGTCCTGAGCCCCCCCTTTCCCCCCAATCCCCGACTCGTAAAAAAAATGCTTCTGTTTAAAACACAAAAGTTGAGCTCCACGCCGAACAGAACTAATAACGGTTTTACTTTTTTCCCCTTACCCATATAGAGCCTTGTTTTTATTAAAAATACTTCCACCGTTTCACGCTGAAAATGTTGGAAAGTTTCTAGGACAGGGCAGGAAATCATCGCCAAAGCAGACTTCAGGGAGACTTACATGGTTTTCGTTTGTCTTGTTTTTTTATCTTTTTCTCTTTTGGTTTGTGGTTGTGTGTTGGTGGTTTTGTTTGGTTTTGTTTTTGTGTTTTTGTGTTTCTTGTTTTTTGGTCTTTTTTTTTTTTTTTTTTTTTTCCTTATCTAGTCCTAAGCTTCCGTTTTCCTTTTTTTTTTTTTCCCCGGAGCCCCTTTGCACATTTTCCAGAAGTCAGTTCGTTAAGTCAGGAGCACAATTCAGTCAGCTCCTCATTTTTTTTTTCGATGCCTCCAATTACTTCCTCGCGTCGACCATATGGTTTTGTCGTCAGATTTACGGCCCACAATCCACCTTTTTGACGGTGTTTTTTTCTAACCACTTTCGTCATAACCCTTATCCGGGTGTAACACAGTTTCACCCTTCCTACCTCCCCTATAAACCTTTTGGCCCCCCTACACCCCTTGTACCTGCCCTTTTTTTTCCTGCAATAAGCTTTCACCGTGAACGAGAAGCTTCGTGACTTGCTCCCATTGCCTTTTTCTAGTCATCACTTTAGTCCTGTGAAATATCTTCCCCTTTTGTTCCGGTGGCGAGAGGATTCCTTCCCTTCATATTTTTTTTTTTTTCACAGAATGGTCCCTTTCCCAATTTGAAGACTCCAGCATTACTCGCTGATCAGTATTTTCTGTCATTTCCCCCCGTTATGACCTGCTCTGCTTTCCCCCCCAGCCCCCCTATCGGTAATGTTTCTTTTCCCTTCTCCTCTGATAAAGAATAGTTTCCCCCCTTGATGTCTCCTTGGACGGATTGTTCCCGCTTCCGGTCCTCTTCATTTACGGCCGTTTGTAAGCTTGTCTATGTGGAAACTGCTGACTGAAGTTGACTAACGTGTTTCCCCTACGATCTTCACTTGCTTACATTTTTTCGGAGAGTCCCACTTTTCTCCTGTCTACTTATTTTTTTTTGGTTTTGTTTTTTTTTCTTCTGAAAAGTCGCACACGAAACCCCCCCTTCAAGTCCCACCTCGTAAACTCAAGCTTTTTTTTCTTTCCGCCTTTTCCTGCATCCTTGAGTTAAGACCCTTTTCAACCAAAGCTTGAATTTCTCTCGCCCCCCCCCTGGTCCCCCCCATTCCCTCATCACCCTTTATCGATCTGATTTATTGGGTTTTTCTTTGTTTTTTTGGCCTCCTCTCTTCAGCACGTGAACTTTCCCCCCTTTATTTTGAACAAAACGCCCGAGATCTGTCGCAATTTTTGACTCGCCTTCCTTTCGCGGAGTCCCTCCCCGTCACTCTGCTTCTCGTGTGTAAACACCCACAAAAGTCTTTTTCGGCTTCCATTCCCCCCACTTTTCTCCCGTTCGCCTCCTGCGTCTATCCCCCGTGCCGTTCCCTTTGATACTTCCCTCGGTTCACCTAATACCCACAGAAGAGGATCCACCACCTCCCCCTTCACCCTTCTGCATTAATTTTGACCCCGTTTACTTCCATAAATATTTTTTTTTTTTTAGCCGCCCCGCCTTCTCTTCTTTCCACCCCCCCCTACCCCTTCTTTTTATGCATCCTGAAGAAAAGCAATCAGGTAGACTACCTACCTAACGCCCTTCGTTGATCCCCCCCAGAGATTCTAAACTACCAGCATGCGCACTTAAAGTCAGGTGTCTTCTTTGGACTCGCTGCAGCCCCCCTCCAAATCCGGTACTGTACCCAATCGTTTATCATCTCTAATCCATATTTCCCCTTTCAACAAAGTTTACGTCCTTCTGTCCCCATTAACGGTTCAGGCTTCGAAAGGACTTTTCTCATACTCAATTACCCTTCCCTGATTGTGAGGATCTCGCCACTCCTGTTTTACTTCAGATCGCGCAAGTCTTTCAGAGATCTTTTTCAACACTCTTAGTTTTTTACCCAGTCACGGCCTCTCCTCACCGTTTTACGTTTTTTTCCCCCCGATCTCGATCTCCGCTTCTTAAAGGATTTCCACTCTTCGCTCGCCCCATAAGAGCGTCCCGACCAACTAGTAACTTCTCCTGTGTACTTGGTTTAGGACGCCCAGAATTAGGTTATTCCCCCCAAATACCCCCTCCGTTTCCCTTCTTTTCTGCTGAAAACACCAGGGTTTCACCGTTACCTCTTTTTTCTACCTAAACACTGTGATAGCGGATAGAATACCCGATCTGTAACCCCCCCCCCTCATCCCCCCCCCGCTCCCTCTAATACTCTCCCCTTTCCATCGCCCCAATCTCTGAAAGGACTAGTGCCAAGATTCCTCTTTCCCACACAAATATATATCCTTTTGTTCTCCAAAAACCCCCCCCATTAATCAATCCCCCCCTCCTTTTTGTTGGTGTTTTTTTCTAGACTTTTTTTTTTGCAGACACAGTTCGTGGTCTTACCTGTCCCTGGTCTTGCGCTTACGGCGGTTCTTTTAAGCGATCTGTGTTTGGGATGGCGTTTCCGGATTGCTCTCTCGTTTTTTTTTTCCTCCAATCCTCCCCCCCCGCTTTCCCCACACACAACCACAGTTCAGGTTGTTCCTTTCGAAGACCCTCACCTCTATCTGGACCCGTCGGATTCGCTGCCCCCCATTGTAAGACTGCGCATTCTTCCAGAAGCCACCGTTCGGGTATCCGTGCTTTTTTGACCGTTGCTTTCCCCTCATCCCCCCCCCCATTATGTTCCTTCTGGACGTCCGGCCGCGCCCATTTTTGACCCTCCCCTGGCCTACACTTTCCGATACATCGGCTTTGATGGTCGACCGGCACCAACTTGTTTGCCTGTCGTGCCTTTCCTCCCACGTTTAAACTAAAGAGGATTCCTCTCCGTTTTTCATTTTCCCTATGTCGTGGCCCGAGATTTTTCCCTCAAGTTCCTTTTTTTGACGTCTATACAAGCATTCTTCCTTTTAATGGCGGCTGACTCGTCCGACTCTTTCCACTTTGTTTCTATCACGGCGCCTTTTTCTCCCCTTGGTTGCGCTTTTTTCCCCTACGGATAGCTCTCGTACCCACTTTTTTTCAAGCCTTTCTTTTTTTGCTTGTGCATCCCCCCCCTCTTAGTTTACACCCTGCCGTCCTTTGCCTGAAATGCCCCCCGGCCCGGCTGGTTTAGACGTTCGAAATTCGTAAGACTTCTGTTTTCTATTTTTTTAAGGGTTTTTTTTTTTTCGTTCCTCCCTTCTAACACTTTCCCTGTTTCCTTAGATTTGAACTGATGCATTATTCTTGAACCACCCTCTTTCTGTCTTTAACCCCGTTTGTCGCCTTCCTTGTTCCCTTCGAGCGAGATTGCCCTTTACCCCGAGGGTGCTCCTTGTTCGAATTTTCTTTGCTGGAACTCGGGACCGTACTAAATTTTCTCATTCTTTCCTCGGCTTTTTCCCCCCCCCCTTCCCGACGACCCCTTCTCCCCCATGTTTGACCCTTAAGCCGCCCCCGTACCCCACCAGTTGTGTGTTACCGGAACTTTCTTCTTTGGGTCCTTGTCCGGCCCTCGAAGTATGCTTATTCTGTCCCACCTTCTCTTTTTGTCCCTATCCCGGGCGTTTTTTTTCCCATACCGGAACGTTTTTCCTTTAGTGCTGCATTTTGACTTGCACTCACTTATCAGGACGACCCTTGGCTGCCGGTTCTTTCGAATTAAGATCGAGCTGTTTGAGCCGGATCTGATTCCCTTTTCAATTCCCCAGCTTCGTTTAACTATTTTTTTTGGGTTTTTCTTTTAGTTTTTCCAAGGTTATCTTCCCCCCCCCAGAAGACCCCCCTCAAGTCTTTACACGACCCCAGTGTTACTGACGATTCCCCATGTGCAAGTATTTTTTTGTTTTCCCCGTACAAAGGTCTCCCTGCCGTTTTGGCACTTCCTTGCCTTCCCCCCTAAGGAATCACACTGAGCCTTCTATGAGTTAAGAGCCACCAGCCCTACCCCTTCCCTCTCTGTGATACTAGCTTTCTTTCAAGTGCCTCAATTCCGGTTACTTCACCCTTTTCCCTGCATTTTCCTTTTATCCTAAATCTTCCCCCGCGGCTTCCTGCTTGCACCTCGCTTTTTCTGATCTTTCCTTGGAGCTTAACGACCTTTCCTTGCCATTCCCCTCCCTTCGCCCCCCCATTTCCCCCGTCGCAAATAGCTTTGGGACTCGAGTCCCCTGGCCCCCTTGGCGCCCTGTCCGAGCCCATTGTTCTGCCATCTCGTTACCTTTTCCATTTTTTTTTTTTTTTACGTTCCCCCTGAAAGTTCCTTTTCTTTTTTCTCGTTCCCGTGCCAGGTTTTTTCGCGAAACCCTTGAGGCACTTTTGAGTCGAAACAGGCAAGTGAATTTGACCCACTGTCTTTCGGCGGCCCGTTGCAGACTGTTTTTTCCAACTTTTTTTTTTCCCCCGTTTGAGACGCTTTTGTCTTTTACCCCCCACACTCCCCTGTGGTTTCAATGCACCCCCGAATGACGCGCAATCCCCCCGCTCCCTCTTAAGGAAGAGGAAAGTCCTCAAACCCCTCAATTTTTCTCTCCGTAAGTCCGGGTGTTGTCTCTTTTGCGGGCTCCTTACCTGGTACCCCGGCTGCTTCCCCTTTCCTCCGTCCGTGAGTTCCTTGACCAGCCAGATTCCGTCTGCTTATTCCCGATGATCCCTTGAACTCCCGTCCCTGTGTGGCGATTTGGCGGCGTGAGCGTGTCCTCCGCATTTCCACAGACCCCACCTCTTTCACTCGGGAAACACATCGAGCGGTGACCCCTTTGTCGATATCTTTGTACTCTCAACCAATGATTTCCTGGTTCCGGCCCTTTTGTTTCTTTCTCTTTTTCTTATTTTTTTTTCGGACGAGGAAAACCCCCTTGACCGGCCGATGGCCCCGTTCTGGAGTTTTTGTCTCACTGCACCTCGGCTGTTCAAGCCGGCCACTCCCTTACTCATCCCCTATTCTTTTCACCCCCGTTTTTTCTCTCCTTTCCTGAACTTTCTTGCGGAAGTGCACCTAAAACCCTCATCCTGGTTCAAAATTTCCCGGCTTGCCGTGACCTCCCCCCTCCCCATTACCGGTAAGTCTCCCTTTTTTTCTCATTCGCCTACCAAAGTTGTTAGAGCCTTTCCCTTTAATATTGTTCATCTCCTTTGTTTTTTTCGAGAGAGATTCGATGAAAGTTTGTCCCTCCATTGAGTCACTTTCCGTTAATCCCCTTTCAGTTGCCGCTGTCTTCCCTCTCCTCCCGTGTAAATTTCCTTTTTCTGTTTGGTGGGTTTTTTCACGTAATTCAGTTCCTCTCCTTTTTCACTCCGATTTGGGCACCACTTTTGAACTTTAGAGTTCGCTTCTGCTTCCTGCCCAGGTTCCCCCCCCATTTGCCGCCCTCCCCCTCGTCCCCGCTTCCAGCCGTTCCCCTAGCCCTTCCCTTTCCCCGCCCTTCCGGGTAAAGCCCAAGCCTCTGAGATGCCCTCCTCGACCTCCTCCCAGGTCTTGTGACTAACTCTCAGCGAATTTTTTTTTTATACCATACTCCGTTTTCCCTCTGCAATGTTAACATTTCGGATAAATGCCCCAACCGGCCCCCCCTTTTTTCGCCAACATGCATGCGTGACTTCTAGCTTCCTTTTCCTCCAGTTGCCTTTTTCGATCTTCTTCCCTCCAGGCCGCGTTCCCCCAGGAGCCAGGACGCCCCATTTTTTTTCCAGTTTTAGTCTCCTCACGGCCAAAAATTATACTCGCTCCTCTTCGTTTTTCTGGCCCGTACCCATGTCAAGCCGCGGATGACACACTGTCATTTATTTCTTCTCTCCCCCGAAAGGGTCCCCGGTGTTTTCCTCCCCCCTTCCGCATCCCAGGTGCTTGTTAATGTTGTGAACAACAATTTTTTTCTCCCTTGCCTAACAGGCTAAACCTTTACACCTTTCCCCCCCTTGAATTCCCCCTGAAGGCCGTCTACGGTCTTTCTTCCTACTAATCCCCTATCCCCGTCCCCCCCGAAGATGAAAATTTAGTGCCGGACTTACCATCAGGCCCCCCTTTTTCTCTTTTACGCCGTAAATGGCTTTTTTGTTGCTCCAGTATGCAAGTGGTTAATGGTTTCCTCTCTCCATCTTCCCCGACGATCCGTTGATACCCCATTTTTCCGTAGTCCCCCACCTTTTTCTTTTGTGTGGTCAGCACCCCTCCCCCCCATGAATGATGATCGCTTTTCGGCGATCCGGCCAGAAGCTTTCTTCTTAGTTCCAGATGAATATTCCTCCTTTTTCCTGTTACTCCACATTCTTCCCCATTAACCCTCTCCAGATTTCCGTAGACATATCTTTTTCTTTTTCCTCGGCTCTTCCATCTTCCTGAAGTTTCCCCGGTCCGTTAGTTTCCTCTGGGTTCGACGGTCACCCC
>Ga0179593_1626932_pt1 | contig 29155 bp, 21 predicted proteins | sample CZODoug2_1_08_16_FD_185931 | JGI IMG/M metagenome (GOLD analysis project Ga0179593, IMG submission 185931) | Vadose zone soil fungal communities from Angelo Coast Range Reserve, California, USA - CZODoug2_1_08_16fungal (PacBio error correction) | ecosystem: Environmental > Terrestrial > Soil >... | reverse complement strand
CCCTTGATTTTCTGAAGGGCTCCTAACCCTCCCCCCCCTGCCTTTTCTATTTGCACCACTCTTTCCCCTTGTGATCCATTTCCTTTCGGTCAGTTAAGACCGTTTGGCCTTTCTCTTTTCTTTCCGCAACGCTTCCAACTTTGAATTTGTGCCCAGTTGATCCGGTATACGGTGATTACCCTGTCCCCCTTTCCCGCTTTTTTTTCAACGCCCCTTGTTTTGACTCCCTAGGCCTGGTGTGCAGTCGTGTGGCCCTTTGACTTGTTAAGTTCCGTCCTTTTTTTAAGTCCCCTGCAGGTTCAAAGTTTGTGAATGTGCAGTTTTTTCCTCTTGGAAAAGTGGGTGCCCCGGGGGACCGGTTTCCTCCCCAACCTTTTTTTTTTTTGCCACCCCAAGTGTAGAGCTCCTTTTCTTTTTTCTTTGGATCATAGTAAGTGTGGTGATGTTCTGGTTTTTTTTCCCGAGGTCTGGAACAACCCCCCCCGCGCTCCTGGGCTTTAGCCCAAGAAAAAAAACCGCACCTGCAACCCCCCAACAAACCCAACACCCCCTACCCCCACCCCCCCAAACCCCCCCCCCCCCCCCCCAGACCCCCCCCAACCCGAAACAAAAAAAACCCCCATCAACCCCCCCCCCCCCCACAAAAACAACCCCAAAAGTTAGGCCTCCCAAAACAACCACCAAAGAAAAACCACCCCCCCCCCCCAAAACCCCCCCAAAGCCTCACCCCCCCATTCCCCCCTCAGTGGACGTTGCTGCGGTGATTGTCTGTTTTCTTTGCTAATGCCGCCTAAATTACCAGCCCCAAACAAAAAAACCACCCCTCCCTGCCGATTTTTTTTCCGTGGGTGAAGTTTTCTGAAGTATCTTTTTTTCGGCCGGCTACCCTCTAAGTGATGTGGCCTCCCCACTCCTTTTTTTTTCGCTAAGTGGATGAACTTAAGATAAAAAACCCCCCCACCGGAAAGTGGGGTGTTCCCGAAGGATCGACCCCCCCCCCTAATGTTTTGAGGACCTGGGGTGTGCTTAACTCCCCCTCAAACTGGGAACACTACCCCCCCCCCCCCCCAAAACCCCCCCCCCCCCCAAACAGCCTACGATCCCGGTCGGTGATGAGTCTCCTGCTGTCAGACTTGGAGGAATGGATTTTTCCGTGTCCCCCTGCCGCCCAAACACCCCCCCCAACCCCACCCCCCACCCCCATAAAACCCGAAGAAAATGACCTCCCCTCCTTCCCCAACATAAAAAAAAAAAACCCCCCCCACCTTCCAAAAAAAAAACCAAAACCGAACCCCCGCTTCCTTTTCCCGACAGACGGCTTTTTATTGCGCCCGATTTACCCTTTAGGTAAGGGTCCTTCTCCGTCCTCTTCCCTGGCTTTAATGGGACGTGAAGGGGATGTGTGTTCCCTTCGTTCAAAAACCCCCCCACCACCCCCGCCTAACCCCCCACAAAAACACAAAAAACACCTAACCCCCCCCCACCACCCAAAAAAAACCGCAAATTGACCCCCCCCCCCCACCTCTCTTTTTTTTTTTTCTTGATGGTTATATTCTAGTTGTGCCCCCCCTTCCTTTTTTTTTTTTTTTCTGAAGTGACCATTTGATGAAGCACCTTTTTCCCTAAAATTCTGATGTGATGTTGTGATGTTCTCTTTGATTCAATACAGTGGGCCCTCCACCTTTTTCCCTTTAGGTAGAGCTTCTCTTTAAATCTTTCACCTCCGTCCCTGTACGTCGTGAGGGAAGACCCCATTGCATCTTCCCCCAAAAACCCGACTCTGGCTCCCCGCTTTCCGAAGTGGTTTGGTTTTCCGTTTATTTTGATTCTTCGCACGCTATAAGTTGGTTTTGTGTCCATCTAAGTGTGTTGTTGTGAACTTCCCCTTCCCTTTTAGTGACCATTTTCCTTTTTGTTGTTCAATATTGTTCGGGTGTAATACCCTTCCCAGGTGGTGCTGGTCTGTGTGATGCTCAGCCATTCCCGAATCTCAGCTGGTTTCCAACCTTTCAATGCTTGATTGACTTTTTTTGAGTTGTGATTACTTTTATTTTTTCCCTTTGCTTTTGGTTTTTTTCATCTGTTGACCAGTGCAGGGGGGGGGTTTGATCCCCCTTTTAATCTACTCGACTCTCCCCCGCGTTCCTGTTTATTCCCTATTTTTTTATAAGGTTTTTAACTTTACGAAAGCTTTGTCCCTTTTTTTTCCTTTTTTTACCCCAGGGTGAACCCTACGTCCAGTGTTTTTTTTTGACGCTGAGAAGGAACAAAACCACAAACCAAACCACCGACCGATCTTCAAAGTGTGTGACGAGCACCTCCTCGCTTTACCAAACGAAAATCCCGCTAATAGTGGGTGGTTGTGATGTCTCCCTTTTATTCGGTGACATTTGGTGTCCCTCCGGACTCCTTTCCTAGTAAGTGGTCGCTTACACCTTCAAGGTTGGTTTGGTGTGTATTTTCGGTGAGCTTTTAATTCTTTCCCTCATCCTAAGCCAGTAGTTTTTCACCACCCCACTATTTTGACTTGAGGGGTGTGCCCTTTGTTTTTTTAAATTTCCGTGTTTCATCTAGTGATAAGTGAAGGTTTGCTCCTTCCGCCCACGGGAGTGGTTTCAATCCCCCCCAGTTCTATTTTTTAAAAGAAACGTGGCCGCATCTGTTCTTTTCCCCACCTGTTACTGTCTGGACCCCTTGTTTTCTGGCGACGGTGCTGTGATTCTGTTTTTAGCTCAGTTGTGCGACCCCTTCCCTGTCTCACTTTGAGTGTGTTGTGACCCCTTTTGAGGGTTTGGAGATTTCCACCGTGACCCTGCGTGTAAGTTGGTGACGTTGATTGATCCATTTCCTTTCTCCTTGTTCGTGAGAGGTGACGTGCTTCTTTTTCTTCCTTGTTCATCAGTTGCCAACCCATTCCCTTCCTTTTTTGTGAACGGTTTTTGCATGGGGTTCTTTGACCTTTTTCACCTTTTTCCTCCGAGAGGGTGATTGAAAGCGGGCCGGCTCTTCCAGATTCTTAAGCCCCTAATGGTGTGTCCCCCGAAGTTCGTGGACTCCTTTTTTCTTATTGTGACTTGTAGCAGTTGTGTGTTTGAAGGTGAATCCTTTTTTTCTTATGGTGAACTGCCTTGAGTAAGTAACTTGTCCTCCAAGCTTTTTTCTGTGGACCCCTGAAGTGTTGTTAGTGTGTGCCCAACCGGTTCCTTGTGAGAAAACAGCTGGGTTTCCCGTTTTTCCCAAACACTTCCAAAAAAAAAAAAAACCACCCCTCCCCCCCCCCCCCCCCCCCTCCTGGTCATCCTTTTTTCCGTTTTCGTTGACAGTTTTCTTTCCCTGACTTCTACTTCCTTTCGCCCCCCCCCTGTGAAATTATGACCGTTATGATTTTCCCTTTTTTTGTGTCCTTTTTCGGATTTAGGTTAATAAGTTGCCCCTGTGCCTCAGTTTTTCATGTCACCTGTGTGATTGAGTGCTGTACGTGTCTTTGACTTTAGAGGTGAAGGGGGAACTGGATTCCATCCCCACCCACCCCACCAACCCCAAGAAAAAGCGGGCTCATAGCCTTTTTACAACCAGGTTTCATAAGGAAGGGGTTTGCCCGCCAAACACCCCCCCCTAAAAAAACACCAACTACCAAAAACCCAAAACCAATTCTGATTATTCCCCCCTATGTGTTGGTCTTGCATTCTCTTCTCTAAGGTGATGTCTTTCAAGTCCGATTTATGAGGTGAAGTTGGTTCCTTTAAAAGGTGGGGCACAGAGTTTGTTGTGAAATGTTGGCACTGAGTTTTTTTTTACGTTGTATTTTCAGTGTTTCAAATCCGCTATAGCTAAGTTCTTCTGTTCAAGAAGGTTGTTGTCGTATTCCCCCCCTAGACCTTTCTTTTATTTTTGTTGGCAATTTCACCTTTTCCTTTTCTTGCTTTATTTTTTTTAAAGGGCTTGTAGTGTGTGCCCTTGTTTTTCTTGGGTGACCCTCTCCTAAGTTCTTTCCCCCCTTTCCTCTTGATGTTTTCCTTTTTAAAGGGGTATGTTGAAGGGTGCAGCTTTCCTCCTTTTTCAAGCGAGGAGGTTGCTAGGTTTGAACTTCTTGTTTTTTCCTTTTTTTTCCCACTGTTTGAAGTGCCCTTCCTTGTCCCTTCCCTTAAATTTTTTAAATTCGTTTCCTTATGGAAACCCCCTTTCACTTTTTTTTTTAACCGACCACCTTTTCCCAAAAAAAAAAACCCCCCCCCACAACCTACAAAACAAACCACCCACCATCCGTTTTTCCTTTCAGGTGGTCTTTTTTGCTTTGTTAGTGGAGTGAACTTAGTGACGTGTCCCGGTTAATTTTTTTTTTTTTTCCCCCGGGGACCTAACTAATTTGATTTCCCTAGTCCACATTGTGTCTCAGTTTGCTCTTCTCTTCCGGTCTTTTGCCTGAGGATGTTGGAAGGGGCCAACCTTGTGCTTGAAGTGATCTTTTTGCACCTTCCCCTTAAGTGCCCTTTTTCAACGGTCTATAAAGTCCCCCTCTCCAAAAAAAACCCAAACACCCAAAAAAAACACCTCTCCCCCTCACTTTTCTACCTTAAGTGGATTTGTTGAAGCTCCCCCATCCACCCAAAAACCCAAAAAACCCCTCTTTTCCCCAGTGTCCCGTCTAATAAGTGAATTCACCCCCTTTTCCGCACCGTAGACCGGTTGCCAAGGATTGTTCATTTTTCGATTTTTTTTTTTTTTACCCTTTACGTGATGTATGAGGACCCCCAACTCCCCCCCAAAAAAGGACGCCTTATAAGTTGTCGTTGTCTTTGGTTTTTTTGGGTTTACGTGAAGTTCAATTTGGCTTTCCCTTTTTCTGTTTTTTTTTTGAGTCGCGAGGGGTGTGTTACTCCCCCCCTTATGGTAACGTTCAAGTTCTCCCCGCTCTCAGAACCCCAGTGTAGTAAGACCCCCACCCCAGTTTAGTTTTATTCGTCTTTGACTTCCGTGTCCCCCCCTGTGACCCCGTGCTAAGTGAATGAGGAAGTGTTCTGTGATGTGAACTGGGGTGGGGGGTTTTTCTACCCCATTCTCTGAAGAATATCCTCGTGAAGGGGGTCTTAAAGGGGTGTGGTTGTGACTTTTTTTTTTTTCATGGTGAAGGTGTTGCGTGTTTGATTCCCACTTTTTTAAGGAAGTTTCCATACACAAGGTGTCATTAGGAAACCCCAAAACCCCCCCCACCCCCAAACATAAAAAAAGACGCCTCTAAATTCCTTTCTTTTTCCTTTTAAACGTGTGGGGACAAGGCCCTGGATGCCTTGGTTTTTTGGCTTGAAGGGGGGATGAAGGTTCATTTCGTTTTTCCGTTCCTTTGCGTGCTGATTGAGTGACGCTACCCCCTATCCTGGTGAGTGAAGGTTAAATAAATGTTCTTTTTTTTCCCCCGTGTTTCCCGGTGCGCCCACTCTGAAGTGAAAAGTGAAGGTGCTTGTCCCCTTGTTGTCAAGGTTTTTTCCTCTTTCTGGACCAAACAACCCCCAACTTTAACGTGTCTTGACTTAGTTAGGGGGTGATTGAGTGTCTTTTCTTGGTTTTTCCCCTCTCGAATAAGATTACCTTCGTTTCATTTTTTCCGTTTTTCTTGGTTGGTGCGTTCTGTCCTCACCCCAACCAAAAAAAAAAACCCAAAAACCCCACCACCCCCACAAAAAACCCCCACGACCGCTACTAAAACCTTGAAGTTTTTTAAGAGTGATGTTTTTTGAGGAATTTTCTTTTTTCTTGTAGTCATCGCATTTATTGTTTTTGATGTTTTCGTGACCCAGTGTGTGAGTTGATGCTAATTTCCAGTGGTTATATCCCCGTGTTTTCACTTCGGGAAAATTTGTTTGATTTTTTTTATGCTGTGTGGTTGTGTCCAGTTGGTCACCTTTCTTATTTGTCCTTTGTTCCTGTCACCTGTTTTCCATTTTTCCCATTTTGTAGTTTGACTTCCGCTTAACACTTGTTTTTTTTGATTCCCCTTTCAGTGCAAGGGGTGAGTGGGTTGACTTTCCTCCACAAAAAAAAAAGTATCCCCCCTGCAAGTGTCTTCAGGTGTGGGGACCTGTTGGTTTGCCCCCCGTTCCCAATTTTCCTACAGGGGCCATGTGAGGTGGGTTGACGGACCTTTTGCCTCACAATGTTTTTTCCTTTTTTGCTGATTAGGTGAGTGAGTCATGACTTGGTCAGGGGGGGGGGTGGGCAAGAATGTCTCCCCCTTTTCCCATAGGTGTGTGCTGATCCCCCATTTGATGATACTTTTGCCGGGGGGCTTTCTCTTTTTTAAAGTCTTCCTTGCTTTTGACCTTTAGTGACCTGTGAATTTCTTTGAGTCTCAAGTAGTGTTTCCTTCCTTTTGCCCTTCCTTTTGTTGTCCTTCCTGATGAAGGAGAAGGGTGGGTGAAGTTAAGCAGTGCTTTGGATTGACGTGTGATTTCGGGGGATGTCACCTTCAACTCGACCCCCCCCCCCCAGTTGCTGCGACAGTTGTGCCCTTGCATGTTTTTCAGTTTTCCCATCTTTTTGTCTGAATGAGAAGTTTGACTTTTCCGCTTGATTATTACACGTTTGTCTGGTCCGTCGCCCTTTTCAAGTGAACCCGTGAATTGAGTGAATTGACAAGTGAACTTACTGAATGAGTTGAAAGGGTCTAAAACAGTTTTTTCTTCTTTTTTCCCACCCGTATGAACCGACCCCACTAAGCGTTTAGACCTTCAGCATAACTGTGGAAGCGTTTTTCCCGTTCGAATCCATAGTAGTTAAGATTAGTCTTTTTAACCCCCCTCTAGGCTTTTCGGTAAGTAGAACTTAGGGGCTTTTTCCCTAATTTTATTAATTCCTCCTCGTATGAGTTAGTTAGGTTTCGTTTTAGTTTTTTTCATTTCATTAGTATATGACCTTTCTGTTTTAGTTTCTCCTTTTTCTTCTTTCGTGTTTTGATTATCCAGTAGAGTTTTTGTTTAGTTTCTCCTTAGGAATTTCTTAGTTCTTTTTTTTTTAGAATCCTTTAGTAGTTTTGTGTAAGTCGGAATACCTTCCCCCCCTTATCATTCTTAAAAAATTCGTAGATAACAACAAAATGACACAACCTTTCCCATTCCGTCTAGTCATCCTCCGAAGTGGTTTTCTGCTCATCGGTGGGTTTTCCCCTTTTAAGGTCTAAAATTTTGCTTTTAGCAGGTGCCGGTTCTTCCTGCCCAGAGGGGTTCCGTGAAACAAGTGAAGGTTCCCCTTTCTTTTTTGACACCAACAAAAAAAACAGTCGCTAAGTGGTTGTGTGTGTGAATCTCCCCCCTTTTTACGTTGTGGAGTGATGAACTCATTTTTTTTCACTTTTGGCGTGTTGTGATTGTGTGAAGGGTGGTCTTTTTTGCATGTAGTGACCCTCTTTTTTGTGGGTATGAAGAGAAGCAAGTTTTCCCCTTAACTAGGCGAGTCTTTTTTCTTTTTTTTCTTTTGTGTTTTGGATGATTTTTCAGTATGCGACCGTTTTCCCTTCCCCCGTGTCTCCTGCGTCCCTTTTTCGGGATTCCCTTTCCCCCACAAGGTGCCCTTAGTGGGCCAGGGTCGATTCTTCTAGTCAACAAGTTTTTTTGAGGTTTGATTTGAACGTTAATTTTTGGTTGTTGAAGTTCAATCGACAGTGTTTGTTTTAGGATTTTCGCTCACCTATTTCTCCCCCCTTTGATTTTAAGAGTTTTGTTTTTCCTTTTTTCAATACTGGTGAATTGGTGAAGGCGCTCTTGTTTTTGTGGGCCCTTTTTGATTTGGGGAAGGCTTGAAGTTTCTTGGGTGGTTGTTGCAAGGGGGTTGTCTTCCCGGGAGTTCCCTATAAGGGTGGCTGGTGTTTGTGTTTTCTAAGTTTCTACAGTTTTTTTTGCTTCCCCCTGGTCCTGCCTCTTAAAGTGAAGTGATTTCCAAAGCTGAGTTTGTTTCTTTCCCTTTTCACCCCCAAAACCCCCCCCCAAACAAAAACAAACAAAAAAACCGACCGTTCTCCCTAGTCCAGCAGCACCGCCGCTCAGTTGTGACTTGATAACCCAGTTTTTTTTTTGTGACTGAAAGCGAGTGTAGTGTTTTTTCAGTACCCCTACCCCCTTTTGTATGACTGGAATGCTTTTCATTGCGAAGAAAACTGACTTCAACTCTGTTCCTCCTTTTCTTTCAGGGGCTTTAATCTTTTTGGTTTTTTCTAAGTTTGGAACCTGTTTCCCTCTCCGCATGGGCTTGTTTTTCTTCATAACCCTCACAAAGTAGTGATGTTTTGTTTTAAGTTTTTTTGCTTTCCCCAATTTCCCAGTGAAGATGTTTGGCTTGTAATTTGTTTCTTTTGACTTTTTTGATTTTTCTTTTTTCCCCACCTTTTCCGACCTCCTCACGCCCCCCCTTTCCTGTTGGTGTAGCGTCCAAGTGTGTCCCTTAGTGTGGACCTTTGGTTTTCCGAGGGAGTGAAAACAGTTTTGAATGTGTGTAGTGTGATGACCCATTGGTTGGGGCGTTGCTTAAACATTTTTTTTCCTTTAACTAAGTGAGGTGTCTGTTTTCCCTTGAGAGTTTTTTCCTTGGTGTAGCATTAAGTCCCCAACTTCTTTTTTAAAGCTTCCCCTTGTGCTTTTTTCTGAAATGTGATTTGAGTCTTGACCAATCTCTATTCTTCTAAGTACCTTTTTTACTTTTTTGAATTAATCGCGCCCTCTCCGATAAAATCAAAGTTTTGTTTTTTTTTTCCCTGTTTTCTTTTGCAGTGATGAGCTTTAGGCTTGAGTTTATTTGAAAGCTTTTTGCCTTTTCCTCCTTTTCCCCGTGCCTCCCCCCTTCTTACCGTTGTGTGTACCTTTCCTATTTCCCTGTTTGATAGTGCTTTCTTTGATTTCGTGACTGTTGATTTGAAGGAAAGGGACTTTAGGTTTCCTTTGCTTTTATAGTTTCATAAGCCTTCCTTACTTCTACCCCTGGTTTGTTTTTGTGTTTTCCCCATATTAAGTGTGTGACCCCTGCCTCCCTTTTTTTTTTCCCTTGCAATTCCTAATCCTTCGGCCCACCCCCGACTGCTACCGGGTGAATGAATTGTCCGTTCCTTAGTGGGGTGAATTGTTTTTTTTTTTCCTACCCTTTGACTTTTTTTTTTGTTTTGTCGAAAAAAAAAAAAGAGGCCCCGCTTTATTCCTCCTTTTTCTTCTAAGTTACCCCTGTCTCTCGTGCCCCTTTTTTTTTTCTGGGTAGTGCCTAAAGTGTTCTCGTGCTGGACTGTTAAAGTAAAGACGTGATTATTTACTTTTTTAGCCCATTTTTGGGCTGGTGAAAACCCCGCTCAGGTGGGTGAGGGCCAAATGACATTCCCCCCCTTCATTTTTTTTCTTTCCCGACAATTGAAGGGGAGTTTTCGGTGATGCCATTCTTGGTTTTACCCCCCCGGTAGGTTTTTCCCCCATTTTTTTTTTTATGTTCTAATACTTAGTCTATTGGTTTGAAGGGTTGTCCTTGTGTTTTCCTGAAATTTTGTTTGGAGTGGTAAGGTGTTTAGTGCTTTGAAGGAAAGAGTTTGTGCGTTGTTTTTTTGTGTCTCTACGTTCGTGAACGCTGTAAGAGATGCGGGCTCAGTGATGTTGCTGCGCAATTATATTACTTATAAATTCTTACCCCCTTTTCTTCTCCTCCCTTAGTTTTTCTTCGGTTTTTCTATATTTAATTAGGTCTTATTTAGTAGAAGTTAGTATCATAAATTACTTGCGGAGTGTTTAGTGTTTTTTCTTCCTTTTCCCTCTTTACTAGTAGCTTAGTCTTCCTTTATTTTCTTCACGGAAAATATATTATTAGTAGTTTTTTTTCGTTCTTTTCCGTCAATTTTCATTATTATTTTTCGTCTTTGCGCGAATATTATTTTTCTCAAATCTAGTAGTAGGTTCTTTCTCTTTTTTATCCCCTTTTGTTCCGCGAGAGTATGTGTAGTAGTTTTAATTATTACCCTCCAACCTTAAATATATTTTTCCTGTTTCTTTTTTTCTTTTTCTTTTTTTATCGCTATTCCCTTCACTTATATTCCGAGATTTAACTCTAAGGTATCAATTTCTAGGGTTTTTTTCACCTTTCTTATCTCCCGTCCCCTTTTACTAATCATTAAACGCATTACGTAGTGTTCTGGTTTTTTTTTTTTTTTTTTATTAGTATATAGTTTTTTATGTATCTTTTTTTTCCTTGGTTTTCTTAGGTTTGCTTGTAAAACGTGGTAGAAATTACATTAAGTATCCGTAGTTTTCGTAGGTCCATGTCTTTAGTTTTTTTTTTCTTCAAGTATCTCTCTTTAAGTGAGTTTATAGTAAGTTCTAATCTTTAACTCAGTTGGTTTCCACCTTGCTTTACTTGTGAGTTTTTTGGATGATGACGCTTTGGCGATAGGAGGGTTGGGATTTCTTTGCCATTATATTGGGGAGTATTGACCTTTTAGTTTTTGGTTGGTGTCGTGTGGTTTTCTCAGATCTCCTGCTTTTATGAAGGAAGTGAGCTGTGTGAATTTTGGTGCAGTGAACCAGTGGGGGGTACCCTTTGCCTTTAGGGGGTGAAAACGTGCGTTCCTTTGTCTGTGACTGAGTCATGATGTGAGACTTTTTGCCATTTCCCAGAGAGATTTAACTTCTTTGTGAAACCCCTGGTTGCAGTTACCGTGCCCATTTTTCTCCTTTTTTTGGTTTCCCTTTCCCCTTTTGAATGTGCAAAGTGAAGTTCCCCGCAAGTGAAGGGTGCCTCCCCCCTTTTTTTCCCTTTATTCTTGGTCCCCAAGTGAGTGTCAATCTCTCAAGAAGCTTTCTACCCTTTACTTTCAAGTGTTGCAGTGGCCGTTCCCATTGCAGTTTTGTCTTATCTTCTTCGTGTCCTCTCCTGGCTCCCTCTTTTTGGAAACGGCGCTTTCTTTTCAGTCAACCTCAGGTGGGGCGTGCTTTTTCTGCTTTTTTTTCCCTTCCTTTTTGTTACGGCTTCTCCCCAGTTGCCTGATTTGGTTTTCCGTAACGTCCTTTTTACGGATGTGAAGGATGTTGAATTTTCAAAGCAATCTACCCTTTACAGTGAAGGGTGTGGGTTTTTTATTTGTTCTAGTTTTTGGATAGTGAGGGGGTGCCGCCTACTCAATCTTACCTAGTGTCTCCTAGGTTTTTCCCCCCATGTTCCTCGTGTGGGTGATGATGACTTGTTTGTTGTGAGGGGCAGTGTCAGTGTTGATTCTGTCCTTCTTTTTCTACCACCGGCTCCTACGTTTTTCTTTTTTTAGTTAGAAATTTTACCTGGAAGGTAGTGTTTTTCTTTTGCTTCTTGTTCACAAAATTGAAGGTTTAGTGTTCAGTTCGACGAAGTTGTTTTTTTTTCCTGTCTTCCCCCCAAGGTGACTCCATGTTTAAAAGAAGTTCTCCTTTTGATTCAGTGACCAGTACTTCAACTGACCTCCTGCTACCCTTTTTCATTCCAGGGAACTGAGCAGAAACCATTAGTACTCCACGAGGTTTCTCAGGTCTCCTGTGAAGTGGTCTCTTCCTAGGTCGGTTCCGGCTTCGCTGTTCTCCCACCCTCCCCCACTTCCCCCCGTCGACGGGCCCTGCACGGTCCCTCCATGTCCTGTTTGTATTCGGTTGTCTAAGATCAGTGGCCGTGCTGGGTCCGGATTTCTTTTGTCCCATATTCACGGAGCTGGGCGCGCCCCCTTTGTGTGTGGTTTGGGTTCTAACATTGCGTGCTTAGTTATTTTTTTGGTTGGCGGTTGGGTTTAGCTTTTTGTTTTTGCTTTTTTGGGGAGCCCCGTCGGTTTTCCCACTTTTGTTCTGTGCTGTCCGTCCGTGGGCGTGAGGAGGTTTAGGAATATTAGTTTCTTCTAACTTACCGGAGTTTTCTACGTTGATCTATGTTAGTTTATCCTCGTTCTACTGTTTGTACTAACTATCCGTTTGTTGCTGTGTGCCACGTATGCTACTCTGGCGATCGAATCCGTTTCCGGTTTGTTGGAAGGTGCCGCTGGGTTAGACATTAAACTTAGCTGCCATATCTTTATTGGATGTTTCGTTGTAGTGTTTTGTAGGGGGTTTCTTTTGACCCCGGGATCAGTGCGTTTGTATCCTCATGACTCTGTTCCCTTAGGGCACCTCCCCCTGATCTTGAGTTTTTGGCGTTATCAAGAGACTTGCACTGCTTGGATTTGGTCAGTCCCTCTGGGGTGCCGGTCTGGTCATCTTGGCCCGCCTGCTTTTTGGACTTGTCTCCGTCATCGGTACGTGGGGAAGAGTTTCACCCAGACACCACCCGCAGCGGCGAAAATTTACTTACGGGGTGCGGTACAAACCCCCCCCCGTAGTTTTGTTGGGTCGCTCTTGCGTTGTTGTCATGTGGGCCGTTTGGGGTTCGGTTGGGTTGCCGTCTTTTCCTTTCACACGATTTTTAATTGTTTTTTTTTTTTTGGTTTCGGTCATTTTTTCTGGGGGTGTCTTTTTGGCGCCACTTTTTGGTTTGGACCGAGCGATAAATAGAATTATAGCGATCCTTTACCTCAATCCTCATATTCCCTAGTAAGAGAGGGTTTGACAGAAATCACCCCTCTCTCTCTATCCCCCTTTCTCCTATAACTGAAAATAGCTGAATAAAACAACTGTTTTAATTTGGAAACCCAAATCTTTGGAATTCATTTATTAACTTCCACTGTCCCCCCTTCTTTTCTTGTTTTTGTGTTGAGCGGGTTTTGGAAATACCCAGTATAATTCGAAATGTTTTTTTTTTGGTTGGTCCCCCTTATCCTTTTAAGAACTCCCAGACCCCTCAAATACTCTAGAAGACTCAATATATATGTCCCCCGTCCCCTCCCTGTTTCTCATACCATAGATTCCAAAACTATTAATCCCTCCCAAAAAACCTTTGGTACCCCCCCCCCCCCCTTCTCCTCACATAAATAAGTTGTTTTTTTTTTTCGACCCTTCCCTCCCCAGATTTAACGCCAATATAAAATAACCCCTTCCAAAGACCCCCCCGAACGAGCCCTAATTTGGCCAAAAAATAAGAACCTCGCTAAAACCCCTTTATCCTAAAAACGAGAGAAGCTAGATCCTCCTCCCTCCCCCCTGTACCCCCTCCAGATCCAGGTTTGCTAACCCTTAGTACCCCAAATACAAGCTCAAGAAAACACCCAAACCAAAACTCCAGATCCCTGAGCCCTCTCGAAACGGTTTTTTTTTTTTTGTTTTTGTGGGGGCCCCCTCCCCTACCTAATACAAAGACGTTCAAATCTCCCACTTCCTCCCTGTTCACTCTCGATTCTTAGACCCCCGTAAACCCCCCTAAAGTGTGAACTGACATTAAAAGACCCCAGATCCCCCTTTCAAATTCACCCTTCTAACAAAAAAATAATACAACAAATAATTTTTTTTTTTTTTTTCTTTCCCCTCGTCCTCGAACCCCCATACCTCCCCTCAATCATTATTTGGAAATATTCTCCCACTCCTAACCCTAAGACATTACTAGCACCATACCCCCCTTACGTTTCTTGAAGTACCTTTTTGTTTTTTTTTTTTTTCGTGACCTTTTTTTTTGTGGTTGATTATTACCTTTCCTGTTTTCTGACAAAAATTGAGTCTGGTAGTATGACCGGAGGGTTCTTCTTGGGCAACTTTTATGTGCTACAAAAACCCACCCCCAAAACAGACGCTCAAGTGACTGGCCTTTTCTCGTCCTGGATCTAATCTTTTTTCATTGAATTCCCAAAAAAAAAAAACCCACCCCCCCCCAAAAAACCCCAAACCCCAAACCCGACAAGACGGATCTTCTTCGACCTCTAACTAGTGAGTCAGTTGGGGCTGGCTCCTTTTTCCATTCCATGATAAATTCTAAAGTTCGTTCCTTCGCGAAGTGCCGGTTTGTAAGTTCCCCCCCCAAAACACCCCAAAAAAAAAAAAAAAAAAAAAAAAACCAAACCCCACCCCGCAAAAACCAAAAACAAAACACAACCCGATCGACACACCATCCCTTCCACCCTCACTTTTGAGGTGCCCAAGTCCTTTTTCCCTTTGTTTGTGAAGTCTAGAGTTTGTTTTTTTCCTGTTCTTCGTGACCCCACGCCCCCCCCCCCAGTGTTCTTTGAAGGGTTGGGGTGAATCCTCAGTGAAGGTTAATTCTGCTTTCCATTTGACTTATCCCTTTTTTTCCCTGATAAGTTTTCTGTGATCCGCTCTTTGTAAGTGTTTTGGCTTTTAGTTAAGTTTGTCCCTGCCCCATTCCCCATTATTCAGGGGTTTTTTTGAGGTTGATGTTTTGATGTCCTCCGAGTTGAAAGGGGTCTTGCAGCTTTTTTTTTTTTTTATTGTGTCAATAAAGTTGAAACTTTTGAAGGAAGGTGAATGTTTCCCCTTGATAATTTCTTTTTCCTTTGTGTACTCGTGATTTTTTTTTTTTCACCCCCCAAAATGTCCGGCTTTACCCCGCTCGCCGTGTAATGTCCCGGGTTGATTGCTGCCTTTTTTTTTCTCCTCTCCCCTTTTCCTCTAAGTGACTCCTTTTCCATAGCTTTCGCAGTTAGTGGGGGTTCATGTGAAGTTCCATGGTGGAGGGCCATTTTGATCTAAGTTTTTGTTTTTTCCTTTTTGCCCTTTTTGTTGACAAGTCCACGGTGACCTAATTGGCAGGGTGAAGCACAAGTGAAGCGCTTTAGGGGTGTTTTTTGTATTGGAGTGACCTTACTTTCCTAGTGATTTTGAGTTGACCCAGGTTGAAGAGTGATCCTTCGCCGGTGATGGATGGCAGTGAGGTCGTTTTTTGTTTTTCCTTTGGGTGTGTTTCTTAATCTTTCAGGAAAAAAAACCCCAAAGACGCTTCAGTTTTTTCCTTCTTTCTGAGGAAGTGAAAAGTTGTTCTACTTTAGATCTTCTTTGAGTTTTGTAGATTTCCCCTTAAGTGTTAGGGAATTTCCCCCCCCTTTAGTCCGTTCTGATACCTATTTACTTTAGAGGAAATTTTGTGTTTTTTTTTCGTTGTTGAAGACCAATTTGGTGTCCCGTGTCTTTTCCTTCCCATGTTTCATGTTTTCGGTTTGACGTTGATTGGTTTGCCTTTTACTTTTTTTGTTCGGTTTTTTCTTGATTTTCCCTTTTTTTTCATTTCCGAAGGTTCAATTTTGAACCAGTGACTGTCGTTTTTGCCCCCTTTTTTCTCCTGTATCGCTCGATGTGATTTTCCCCCTTTTCTTCCCAAACCAAAACCCCCAAAATTTCTTCCTTACCCCGTGTTTTGACTTTGACCGGGGGGGGTTGTGAAAGGGATCCGCATTTGTTGTTCCTCCGTAAAGGTGAAGGTGACCTAGTGTCACTGGTGAGCCCCTGGTCATTTTGACCCTTTCTTTATATTTGTGCTTCTCTGTTTGATTCGGGCCTGTTTTCATACTGTGTGAAGTTTTTTCTTTTCTCTTTTTTCTTTTTGATTAATTTGAGTTTTCTGAGTACACTTTTGGTTTTTTGTTCCGTTTTCCCCCCTGAAATATGATCAAATTTAGTTTTGTGACCTGTTTTATTTTTTATTATAGTTCTTCTCTTTTGAAACCACTTTTTTTTTTACCTTTTATTTTGTCCCCCCTTTCACATAGTGAGTTTTTTTACAAGTGCGTGCCCTTGTTCCGGTTGCTCGAAGTTTTTCTCCTTACTTAATTTTTGAATATTTCCCCATCTTACGGTTATGAATGGTGAATGTTTTTTGAAGGGGGGTTTTGGAAGGTTTTTCATGTTTTGTGATGGCATGTTTTGCTTCTCCCTTTTGTTAGTGGTCATTTGTTTGGGTGATTTGAAGTTGTCCGTTTGTTGTACGGAAGGTTTTTTTGGGGTTTAGTTTCCTTTCCTCCAATTTGTGTAAGTGAAAGGTGAAGGGGTCTACTGGGTCCTTTTTTCCCTTAAGTTTCTTTGTCTAACTTCCTTTTTGACGTAAGGTGTGGCCCCCTCCTTCTTGGGGTTCTTTTTTGAAGTTAGTTTGACCTTTGTCATGCCCTGTGCTTTTCTGTGACAGTACAAGAAAACCCCCAAAAAACCCCCCGTCTTTTCCTTTGAAGAAGTGTGTCCCCGGGTGCCTGGCTTTTTTGAAGCTCACTTTTCGTGTTTGTTTTACCTTGAAGGGCGTTCACTTTTTTGACCGTATTCTTCTTTTTCCTGCACTCTTGTGAAAAGGTTTTGCTTACAATTTTCCTTGAACTTTGAAATGATTCTTTACGTGTAACTTCTCCGGTTCCTTGAAGGGGTTGCACCCTTGAAGTCTTACTTTGTGTGTTTCTGGCCCCTTGATTTTTGACAGGTTTTAAGTGCTTTCTGAGTTTAAAACTTTGTGTTTCAGTGGTGTGTCAGTGTTGATTCCTCGTGAACTTTTTATTTGCCTTTTGTGTTGAGGTTAAGTGACCTTGTCACCACTTTAGCCTTTGTCTTTTTGTGTGACCACTTTTTTTGTGTCAGTTTCTTTGCTTCGTTTTTGCTTGTTTTTTGATTGCAGTCGTTCCCTTCGTGTGTTTCTTTACTTTTGGTTGACGTGGGTTTTTTCGTTTTGTTTTTGAGATGACCTATTTTGCCTTTTTGTCCTTCATTTTTTTTATTGGTGGGAGTGGCTCCCTCTTCCCCGTAAGGGTGGTGGTGACAGAGTTTTGATGTTCTCAGGGGTCGTTTTTTTAAGGCCCAGCTAGGCATATTCTATTGGTGGATTTCCCTTTCTATTTCCGGTTTTTTAGTGATTTATTGATGATAACCTTTTTTATTTTCAGTATAAAAATTCTATTCCCCCATTCTTTCCCCTGGTTGTTTTTTGAGTAACGGGTTTCCTAGTGCATCGTCCTTGGTTTGTGCTTTCAGTTTTGGAAGGTTTTATGGGATGATGCTTATTACTTTTTACCTTGAAAGTGAGTGCCTTATCCATGTGTTTTGGTGTGCCACGGTGACTTTTGACTGCCTTGGTTTTTTTTTGTTTTTTTTTTGTGCTTGTGGAAATGTTTGTGATTCCGTTTTGTTTTACCACTGCTAATTACCATCAGTTTCCAGGGCTTACTCCTTGTGAAGCTTTCCTTTTTTGGAGTTTGAACAGCATCACTTGTTGCTTCCTTACGTTGAAGTTAGTTTTTGTGAATTTCCCAGGGCGTTGTGTTTTAAGTGCTTCTTTCCCTACCCCCCCCTGCACAGTTTTTCTGAAGGTTATTTTCCCTGGTGGGTGTTGGGGCTAGGCGTCGTTCTTTTTTTTGCATTTTTACGCCCGCCTTCCTTTCGTTTTTTTTTTTTTTCTCTAAGTTGAGAGTGTTGATTGTTCTGGTTACATGAGCTGTGAGTCCTACCTACTTTCCCCATTTTTCTTTATGTCGTGTGGTTTGTTTCATAGGTGTTTAGTTTTTTTGACATTTGTTTAAGTGGGGTCATGCTTTTCTTCCAATTTTGATTCAATGTGTTTTGTCCTTTTTTTCTTACTTTTTTCAGGGTGGGCCCGTGTGAACTAATTCCCTTCAGTTCCAAGTGTCAGTGATTTTTTTCTTTCGGGGTCTTCGGACCCCAGTGTTTTTCCTTCTCCCCTTTTTTGGTGCTTTTAGATAAGGGGGGGTTTTTTTCCCGGTTTTGTTTTGTGGTTTGAAGTTCATGTTTTTGTCACCGGTGAAGTGCGTGCTTTTCCCCCCGGTTTTTTTAAGCCTTCAAGGATTTCTTCTGCCCGTCTTTTTGTTTATGTAGATGAGGTGCGTTTCCTTCTTGGTGCAAGTTTTTGGAACTAACTTTTTCTTTAATCCTTTTCAGTAGTTGATGAAGCAATGTCTGTTTTTCAACTCCTGTTTAACAGTTCTGTTTGTTCCTCTTTTTCATCATTGGGGTTAAACTTTCAGTCTGCACTTTTTTGGACCCTACAGTTTTTTCCCTTTCTGTTTTTGCGACCCAGAGTTCCCCCAGATCTTTTTTGCTTAGTGATGTTTTGATTGATTTTTTTTCTTGTTTTTTCATGTTTTGAGCCCGTTTTTTTGGGCGGTGTTCTGAATTTTACTCTGAACGTGAACTTTTGAGTGAAAAGTTGTTTTTGGTTTTTTTGACGGTTGCGTCTTTCCTCAGGTGTTGTTGACTGTTTTTTTTTGCATTACATTTCATATTTTTTTTTTTTTTTTTGTGCCCCTGTTGATGCCTGTTGCTCTCTTTCCCTACCCTGTGTTTTACTATCCTTTTCCTTTTTGTTCAGTCCCGTTTTTTATGTGAGTAGTGTTTCCAGTAATTTTTCTGTGTTTTTTTTTGTTCGACGTTTGTCATGAACTTTGTTGAATGCATTTTTAAGGTTTTTGACACCTCCGCTAAATTTTTCGATGACCCCTGAGTTTTCCTCCCGGACTTCTAAGTTAGGAGGCCCCCGCAACGGTTTGTTTTTTATGATGACCTTTTTTTCTCTCCTCACAATTTGCTTTTAGCAGAGTTCAGGGTCCATCATTGCCTTTGGAAGTTTTTGAATTTAGTGATTTTATTTTTAAGGCACTCCCCTTTCCGTTAATTGTTGATGACTTGTTGTTATTGAAAACTTCCTTGGTTTTCTCAGTTACGCTTTTGCTTTTTTCGTTTTTCCGGGTGATTAAACTTGAAACTCCGTTGTGTTTTTGGTGTTTTGCTGCAGTTGCTTCATAGTGTTTTTGGGTCAAGGGCTTCCGTGAAGTTAAGGTGTTTTGTGATTTTTTTTTTTTTTGTGTGACCTTACGGACAGTGGATTTTGTATTCTTTTGAACTGATAGTTGACCGGGGCATTTTTTGCAGTTTTTTCCCCCCCCCGTAGGTCCCGGCTTTTTACAAGTTGACAGTTTCCGCCATATCGGCCCCTTTTGTGCAAAGCTATATTTACCATTTTTGACTCCTCTGACGTACAAGTGAAGGTTACTTAGTGTCTTTTTTCCATTTCCGGTGAAGTTGGGGTATAAATTTTGTTTTGAAGAGAAGTTTTACTTGAAGCTTTTTCCCAAACTCACGCTAATTTGTTACCGTTTCTTTTTCCCTTTGTGATTTGTTTTACTTGCATGCATCCCTATTTGTTGTTCTTTTTTTCCTAAGTTTTTTTTAATTGGGGGAGTTTTGAAATTGTCCCATGGTGTAGCCTTGTGAGGGCAGTTCATTTTTAGTTGTTGACCTTTGTGGTGCTCATGTTGCTATTTCTTCTGTGTCACAGTTGACATGCTTTTTTTCACTAGTCTTTGTCAGGGTGGGTTTGCCTTTTCGTTCTTCTTGCTTTATGTTTCCCCCCCCTTTCTCCAAGTGTTTTTTTGGTTCACGATCTTTCTGATGAAAGTTTCTTGAACTCTTGAAGGTTGAGCTCCTTTTCTCCCTTTGTTTTTTCTGGTTTCGTTAAAGGCCTTTCATCTGAGTTTTCCAAGTGGCCTCTTAACTATTTTTTTTTTTCCCAATTTAGGAAGCGTGATTGTTGTGCACCAGTTGACTCAGTGCCCCCTTTAACTCTTTTGTGCTAATGTGCCCCCCATTTCATTTTTCCCTCTTAGTTTGATGTTTGTTTTTTGGGTGGTGGGTTTGTGAAGGAGGGTTATTTTTGTTTAAAGTGAAAGAAGGGCACTTTTTTGAGGTTGTTAAGGTGCCCCCCCCCAAAAGCCCACAAAAACCCCCCAAACCCCCTGCTAAGTCTGAAAGGTGTTTTGATTTCTTTTGTTTCCTTTCAAGACTCTAAATTTTGGAATTCAAAGTGAATTCCATCTTAAGGGTGAAGGGTTGATGATTCCCTTCAGTTAATCTGTTTTTTTTTTGTCACTTTTGAAGTGTTGAACGGGTCTATTTTTTTCTTGGGATTTGGAACTTTTCAATTCATTGCGTTCTGAGCAAGGTGATTTTTTCTTTTGTTTTTTTTTTTAGCGGTGATGTGTCACTAAATTTTTGCCCCTTTTTTTGTTTTTAGGTGTGTTGCACACACCCGAGCGTACTCCTTTTGTGACGTGGTTGCCTTTGTTTTGACTTAGGTGTAGTGAATCCCGGTTTAGACCCGATTTCCTGTGTAAGGGGTTGTTGTTTTCCTTTCTTTCAAGTCTGGTGTGGTGCCTTTACTTCACCCCCCCCCCAAACCAAACACAAACCAGACTCTAAAAGTGGATTTGACTTGCCCTGCCCGCCCGAGACACCCCCCCCCCCCCTCCCGTCCTAAATTTCTTAAATTTTTTTTGTGAAGGACAGATCATTAAGGGGTTAGCTAAAGTGTTTTTGAGGTTTCTTCCAGGTGCTCCTTTATACACGTTTTGTTTTTGACGTTCATGAATTTTCTTTATCTCTAATCTCGCTCCCTAAGTTGATGTTTTTTAATTTGTGCCTTTTTCTTCATGAACTAAGTAATGACGGCCCCCGCCATGTGTGAATGAATGATGAGAAGACTGGTCTACTTACAACCCTACCTCTCCTAACTTTTTGTTCCTCCCGATGTGGTGGGACAAGCCCTTGAAATTTTTTAATCCCCTTGTTGGGTTGAGTTGAAGGTTCACCCCGACCCCATGGGAGTCATTGTGTATATCATGGTGGTGTATGCCTCTTGGCATATCTTCTGAAAGTGTTGTTTTTTTTTTGAATTTCTGTGATTGAGTACAGTGACGTGCCCCCTCAGTTCGACCCTAAAATCAGTCCCCTTTTTTCAAAAAGGTGGGCCGTCTTTTTTGTCTTTTCCTGTTGGGGTAGTGATTTGGAACGTGATTTTTTCCTGTTCAAGCTGAGGTGTTGGTGATTAGTTTAGCCTCTGCCAGCAATGTGCAGTGTTTTGCCTCACCGTGCCAAATCCTCCAATTAAAGGAGTGTTTTTAGGGGTGCAGAAGACTGGGCAACGGATTCCCATTCCTTCCCCCGGTCTGAGTGATGATGAAAGGTGTGAATTTTTGCTTTTTCCTTTTCCTTCCGTTATTTTCCCCTTCTCTATTTACTCTACCCGTTATGAAGACTCACAATTCTGTTTCAAAAACACATTCTTTTTACCTCTCCGTGACGTGGATTGTGTGTGTCTGGGGTGATCCGTTGTCCCCCTGCTTACCCTTTTGAGGTTGCCGCCTTTGTTTTGAGTTTGACATGCGTGACCTTGGTGAAAAGGGTGATTGTGACGGTGTGAAGCTTGGTTTTTTTTTTTTTTTTTGAACCTTGGGCTTTTTTCTATGGTGTTGTTGTTTGGCATGGCCCCCCTAGTGACTTTGCAACATCCCGTAAGGGGAGTTTCGTAATTTGTTTTCCATACCCCCAGACAGGTGATGAAGGGTTATTTGAAGGTGTCAATGGTGAATATGATGTTTCCCCCCCTGTTGAAGCTGTTGTGATGAACCTGTTTTTTTCCCTTTGAAGGTGATCAAAGTATAGATTGCTTCTTAAAGCAGGGGGTACTTTCTTCCGTTGAGTTTTTTTGTCCTGAACGTGTTGATGGATTCGCCCAGATTTGTGACTACGTGTTTAGTCTTTTATGAGGGGGTTGCCTGAAGGGTTTTCGTATAACTAAGCTGGTTTTCCTTCCTTTTTTACATTGGTTTTCAGTGTTACCTGCATTCTCCTCACGGGGATTCACGGGGAGGGGGCATGTACCGTTTTGTTTTTGTGATGTTCCAGGGGGGGGGGTTGCAGGAGCTTTTTTAAGTTTTCGATGCTCAGGATTTAAGAGGTGCACTACTGTTGACCCAGAAGGTTCTGATTAATTCCCCTTTCCGTAGTGATCGCTAAGTTCCGGACGTTTTAGTCTCTGGGGGGATTGGTCCTTTTGTGACCTACTTTTTGTTTCCTTTTGAATTGTGTTGATTTGTGAAAGGTGGTTGATGCCTAGTTTATTGTCCTTTCAAATGAAGTGCATACTTTGGCGGCGCGCGGCCCGAATTAGTCCTTATTATTGTCTTTCGATCATAGAGTTAGTCTGGTTTGTTAATAGTTCTATTCTTTGCGAAAGTAGTTCGACGCGAAACCAATTCGTTTATTTTCCCCAAAACCCCTCTTCGTTAGAGTTTTGGTAAAATATAAGGGTTCATCCTTATTCTTTTATATTAGTATCCAATTAGTATTTTTTTTTTTTTTTTCTCGTAGAGATATTTGATAATCCCTTAGTTAGAACACCCTTTTTCTTGGTTTAAATAAATAATTATATACCGTAATTGCAATACTATAATACACTATTTTTTTGGGAAGCATCCCCAACCTCTACCTTTTCTTAGAAATACCTGTGGTTGATTCCTTGGAATACACATTGAAATCTTACACCCATAGGAATTACATCCTCTTCCCTGAATCATAAGAATAGATCAATCCCCTCCACGCATTTCCTCACCCGTTTAATCCCACACACAATCGCAAAGACCCCTTCCACATCAATAACACCACCCTTCTCCCCCCCCCCACACACTCACACCCCCCCCCCCCCCAACTGTTCAGACACCAATACACGTAGTCACACTATACTTTTATCTCCCCCCCCAGCCTCCCCACTCTTGACCTACCATTTCCCCCCCAGATTTTTTTTTTTTCTCCTGGTCCTATTTAAAAATGCCACCCCGAATAGGAACCCCCCCCCACCACCTTCCAATAGACTGAAATGTAACTCGAAATGATCAACTACCCTCAAAAGAAAAGACGGAACAGAACAATCACTCAAAATAATATCCCCCCGCCCTTCCTAATACCGCTTTTTTTTTCCCTGTGACGAAATTACCTGAATCAAAATACTCCTCCCCCTTCCCCCAAAAAAAACAAGAGCTTGAAAGATATACATTGTGGAAGTCTAGTTTCCCTAGAGAGCTTTCAATCTATAACTGTTTGAAGAGAGACAGCCCGTAGTATAAGAAACGACGAAATTCTCCGGGATGAAACCCCCAAATCTCAATATATTAATTCTATATTGACTTTTTTCTCCCCAGAGAAATCTCTCTCTAATACAAATTAATTACAATACCTAATAATAATATCAAAAACTCTTCCTCCTAACAAGAATCTGATTAATGTAATACCCTATAATATATCTCTTATCTCTCCCTTCCCCCTGAGCGTTTTTCCTCTCTACTCGGACACCTTCTCAATACCCAAGAAGAAAATAAAGCCCTTCCTCCCTTCGAAGCAAGGAAGATAATCAAAAGAGGATGACCGAAAAATCCTCACCAAAAGACTACGATACCCTTTTGTAGAGATATAGACCCATATAATAATTGCAGTTACCCACAAAAGAGTGATGAACCCCCCCATAAAAGTACCCCTTATTCCTCCAAGACCTATGGAAAAGAGAGAAGAAGATGAAGAGCAATCTAGACCCCTCCCCTTCCTTGAAAGAATAGCCTTATGTTTGTGTGGAAAGTCGACCCCTCTCTCCTTGTGTGTTTGGGAGCCCCTCAAATAAATATGCCTTTTCCTTTTTTTTTTGGCGCCACTGGACCATACATATAGAAATATAACTTTTAGAGACTCCCCAAACTCCCCCATAGACCCCCTCTGGGTTTTAAAGGGAGCGAAGTCAATAAACATCATTTTCCTCCCCTTTTTTTTTGTTTTTGTTTTGGAAAATAACCACTATAGAACCTTCCCTTTTCCTCATATTACCCCTTCTCCTTATAATTCTATAATATTATATACTTTTTCTTAGAAAAATTTTTTTTTTTTTTTTGGGACTTAATAAATATACCCAAATTCACCCCTTTCCTCCCTAACCTTCTAAAAACTTTGGAAATCTTTTAATAAATATCTTTACCCTTTTCCCCGATGGGATTTGGTGGATCCTGGGATGGTTCTTTTTTTGCATTGGGGAGGAATGGTTTTGATTTGGTTTTTTTCTTTTTCCCTTGTGTAATAAATGTGGAAATATTACCCCAACCTCCTCCTCTGACCCCCCTCCAGTGGGGAGAGACTGGAGGAGGGTCCCCCCTCCCGTCCTTAAAAGAGTAATCTAGAAAGAATAGATCAGAGAGAGCTCCTTTTTTTGAATTCCCTTTGTTTTTTGGCCCCTAAGACCCAGACGCCTCAGAGCTAGTGGGGCGTGGGTGGGTGGTGCAGAAAAGAGCGCCCCCTCTTCGCCTCCAGGGATTCTCCAAGAACCCTATGAATAAATATAACTTTTATAAATACATCCTTAAAAGTATTACGTTTTTTTTTTAATTATTCCCAAATAAATCTTTTTTAAAACCTCCTCCCCATCCCACTCCTCATTTTTTAGGATTGGACGGATATTTTTCGTTTTTTTTTGAGTAAGGGATTTTTCATTTAGGGTCGACTTTCCTAGCTTAAGAATCCCCGGGCGAAATAGGAGAGGGATTTGAATTTTCGAAGACCTAGCTTTGATTTTACTTTTTTTTTACCGTCGTCCTAGAGCCTTTTTTTTCTCTCCACGTACTTCAGCCGAAACCTGTGAGGTAGAAGAGCCTGTTCCCGATCCGTTCCGACGTCCGGTTTTTCTGCAATATCTACGGTTGAGCATCCAAAGGTGTGTTTTTTTTTTCCTTCTTATTTCTTTTTTATTTTATAAGTTTGTTTTTCGTTTTATATATTCCATGTTGATTTTTTCTTTTTGTTCATTTTGGTTTTTTTTTACTTTTTTTTCCCTTTTTTTTTTTTTTTCTAATTCCTTTACTTTTTAATGAATTCAGAAACCCTCACCTCTTTTGTTGTTGTTGTGAATAGCCAGCCTTTCAATTTTTTTGTGTGCATTTTCCCAGAGTCCTCAACCGTCCCACTCAGGATTTGCAATTAAAGAACCAAGGCCAGGGGGAACAGGGTCTTGGACTTTCCTTAGGAAAGGAAAGCCAACGGGCCCGAGAGAGACCTTCGAGCGGACATCAGTAGATAGCAGGAAAGTCCTAATTCTTTTTGTTTTGAAAAAAAGTGTTCTACACGACCCAAAAAAAAACGCCCCAAAAAAAAACCCAACCCAAACCAGAATCGCCCCCAAAAAACAACAAAAAAAAACCACCCCCCCTAAACTTCTCAATTACCTTTTAGGAACACCAACAGTTTAACCTCCCAATTTTCCTCTCGAAGGACCACCACTGTTCCGTAAGTAAGTCAGAAGTTAAAGCCAACCGAGAACCTAGAAGTAAGGGAAAAAAAAGGAAGAAACCATTTACTTTCAACCCCTAGGGTAAAACCCAACCCCGAAACACTAACCCAGACAGTAAGGAAAGGCAGTTTCTAAAAGAGCTATTTCAAAACAGACGGACCCTCTGTATAGGGAAAGCGCTAACAAGTAACATGCAAAAGCCTCCCTTATTCCGTAGTCCTTTCTTAGTAACGTTAAAGTTCGCAAGAGAAAGAACCCCCTCGGGTACGTGCCTTTCATCAGGAAAAGCGGTCTTTTTTTTTGTCGGGAAAACTAGACCCCCCAATAACCAGAAGTTTAACCAGTAAAGTTAACCGTTTCCAAGTAGTGAGCTGACTCTTATTAACAAGCGAAGTCTTCGACCCCCCAGTAGTATACAAGAAAGCGTTAACATTTTCCAACAAAAAAAATACATAAATACCCTCTCTTTGAACCCAAAAACCACAAAAAACCAACCCCAAATGCGAAATCAGAAGTAGACTATTTAAATAGTTTTAAGATGAGAAGATCATCTCCAGTCTAAGCATACTTTCAGAAGAGGCCCCAGTCAAGACACATATTCAGTTACAAGCAGAAAAATTCTGTATTTGAAACCCCGAACGACACCCCAAACACAAAAAACAAAACAAAAAAAACCCCCCGGGTAAAAAACACAAACACAACCAACCCCCCACCCCCCAAAAAAAAAAACCCCCTTCCACACCAACCCACAAAAAAAAAAAAACCAAAAGTTTCCATAACCCTTTCCCCAGCAAGCAGTCAAGCGCACCTGCTCAAGAACTTTTTTTCAACTCACTCACATTTTCTAGTCCAGGTAGAACGTTCCCCAAAACCCAAAAAAACCCCCAAAACCCCCAAACAAACCCCCCCCCCCCACCCAAAAAAAAAAATTTCGTCCCACCCCCCCACCGAAAAGTAGCACGGAAACTATATCGTAATTCCACAAGCAGAGTACCCGTTAATATCAGCCATAAGAACTTATAACAAAGCTCAAAGTCAAGCTCCCCACTCAATGAAAAAGGGACCACCGAATCACTACGACTAGTCAACCTTAAACCAAGTAAAAGAACCACAAAGAAACTCAGCCTATTACCGTGATATATCAGACCCCCTAACAGTCTTAAAGTGTTTACAGTCCTCCTTGCCAGAAACCGAAACAGACGTTAGCACGAATCATCAGACAGAGTACACAGTACCCGTCCCCCGAGAAAAGCACTGAAACCAGTCACTCCCTTCCCCTAGGCGAAGGCGAACGCCTTAATCAGACCATCGTCCTAAAACAACCCACCTTTTCAGTAGAAAGTACAACTGTACTCCTACCCACCCAAAGAAGTCAGGAATGCGTCCCCCGAAGTAGTATTAACTAACAAACTCCCGTTATTTAACAGACCTCCCCCTTTTTCCTACGACATTTATGTTCCTCCACCCCACACTTCAGTCACCCCCCGACTCAGAACCCCAGAGCTAAGCAAACTCTTGCCTTCCTACCTAGTGAGAGAGAGTCGTAAAGTCCTCCCGAACTACAGACACACCTACAAACACAAATTTTTAACCCTACGTCAGAACACATTTTTCCCACTTCTTTTTACACTTAAAGGCACCCTTACTCCGAGAAAGAGGTTACCTCGGCCAAGTTCCGTCCAAAGTAACTTCTTATTCCCTTTAGTTCCCGTTTAGAAAGGAAGTCCTAAGTGACCGTCCCAGCCCCACCCCAAAAAAAACCTCCCCCAAAAATATAAGAAACCCCCCCCAAAAAACCAACCCCCAAACCCCCACGAAAACCACAAGCCAACTTCCTCCTTTCCCTCCCCAATATCAGAAGTCCCTTCCTACCGCTGGAACTCCCACGGTAAAAACTCCCAACTGGAAGTTCCTCAGAAGAGGAACCTTCACCCGAAGTAGAGGAGTTCAACTAGAATCTCAAGCAAAGCCTCAAAGTTAGAAGAGTCCCAGTCACTACCTTCCCCGAAGTCCCCCAAAGTAATGCCTGACCTCCCCCAGAAGTAACCCCGTCCTTGTTAACATTAACTTCAACCCTCATTTCAGTGCTAGTATTAAACCTATCAGCTCCCTCTTGTTCAAGCCTCCATCACCAGAAAAAAACCTACATTGTAGCCGGAAGTAAGAAATGCTCCGCTCGAATCCTAGCCCCTGAACCCCCTTTATCTCACCACTTATATCTAGACCGGATCTTCCCAAATTCCTCCCAAAAAAAGGAACCCAGTAGCAGTATTCGCGAATTCCAGTACTAAAAACAAGGCACCCTAAATTTTTCAATCTCCTTTCTCATGGCTTAAGGAAAAAGAATCCAGCCTTCCTCAGAGCGTACAACAGAGAAAAAGCACAACCCCTTATGTAAGGAAGCTCCCAGAATATCAGACTTCCCCCCCCCCGAGAAACCCCCTCGACATATGCCAAATCCCCTCAGAAAAGCCAAACTTAATCCGACGCGTAGGAACGCCTCCCTTGCCCAATCTAGAGTCTGACCTCATCCCCGAATTAAAGGAGAATGGGAGCTTGACTTAACCAGACCCCGTAAAGAGGCAAACGTACTCAGTTTTTCTAGGAGAAAAGAAAAAGTCAACAGAAGTCCCATAGTAGACCTCCCAGAACTTACTTGTTTAAAACCGCAGAACCCAGTCCTTTAAGTGACACCAGAGTAGAGTTTAGACTGCCACGTATAAAACCGTCCCCCTATTCCGTACCCCACTCCCATTTCATCACCTCCAGAAAGACCTGTCCATCGTATGTTTTGGAATATAGTTACCCACGTAACAGAGTTTACATTCAGTTAACCTGTAAAAGTTCAACACTCAGAAGTTTTTCTCTTCCACCCGTCTTCCGTTCTCCCGTGTATTTTTTTAAGTAACAGTCCAGTAACCGAGGAAAACGCCCCACCCATAAGGTTAAGAAAAAACCTCCCGAAAACAAAAAAAAAGCCCCCCCCAAACAAACCAAAAAAAAAAACCCCCCCCAAAAAACAAACAACCCCCCCACAAAAAACCCACCGAAAACCCCACCCCAAAAAAAAAAAACCCCTCTGCCCCCCGCCTTTTAAACCCAGAAAAGTTTGCAATCCCACAATCAAACCATTGGATAAGAAAAGTCGAAAAAATCACCAAGAGTTTGCAGAGGAGAGGAGAACGGGACACGCCGTCCACGAACACGACTTAACCAGTAACACAGTGTTCCCGTTGAACCGAACATAGAGTAGCACGTCACACAAAAAAATGAGAGGAGTAATTCCTCTTTCTCCAAGAAATTTTTCCACCCAACAAAATCAGCCACTGAAGTTGTTTTCACAAAACGTCAGTACAGAGAGTTTTCACACCCACAACCAATTTCAACAGGACGACCCCCCAACCAAAAAAACCCAACTCAAAAACCCACAACCCCCCCTTCCGAATCCTCTCAGTGACTAGCGAAGATTATTTTCTCCCCTTAAGTCCTCTTCCCTAAGAAGTCCTACTTCGACCCCTTTTCCAAGAAGAAGAACACCTTTACCAGTCCCCCCCTAGACGAGTAAGGTATCCCCGGAAACTCATTGTAGTCAGTGTCGAAGTATCCCCTTAAGGTGCAAAGAACAGTACTATTCCCTGAAGAAGTAGTAATGCTTTTTTTTTTTCGACAAAACGAACCCCCGACAAAAAAGTACCCCCGCCCCTCCCATTTCTTTTAAGTGAAGTCAGAACTTTATCCCTTCCAACTTCCCCACGTAAAAGTACACCGTGACTTCGAACGTCCAGACTTAGAGGATTGGATAATCCCCCGAAAGTGACAGTGTATGAAGTCAGATGTCCCCAAAAGAAGAGGAGCCCCAGTACCCCGCACTTGGGGTAGAAGAGACTCAAAGAGTGTTGGATCCGTCCTTCAAGGAAATGGACAAGACCCCCAAGGGGCCAAATTCCCAAACCCAGTCACCCCGCGAGGTTACCAGAACACGCGCTTACCTAGCAGACTACAGGAACAGACCTTTCTTTTTTCGTAAGACACACAATATAAGCGAACCCCCATCACAGACCGACCTGGCCCACTATAAACTTTACATAAAACAGAGCCAGCGCATTCACCAGTGAACAGTTCGCAAGCATTATAACCCCCAACGCCCCTCAGCCACTCTGATCGG
>Ga0179593_1448951_pt1 | contig 29161 bp, 31 predicted proteins | sample CZODoug2_1_08_16_FD_185931 | JGI IMG/M metagenome (GOLD analysis project Ga0179593, IMG submission 185931) | Vadose zone soil fungal communities from Angelo Coast Range Reserve, California, USA - CZODoug2_1_08_16fungal (PacBio error correction) | ecosystem: Environmental > Terrestrial > Soil >... | reverse complement strand
CTCTAGCATTTTCCCTGCTTTCCTTGCCGTTTTCTAAGAAGCTTCAGCTTGGCTTTCTTCGCTGCCGCTTTCGTTTTTTTCTCATGGTGCGCCTACGCATCCAAGTCGCGCGACTGAAAGCCCTCCGTCCTCTCCCATCTGCGAATAGAGACCGCAAGTTTCCGTTTCCCGATTTTTTTTCATGGAGGCGAATTCTGCGCCCCTGCGCAGTTTGCATCAATTGTACAGATTTTGCCTCTCTCCCCCTCGATTCGCAGTTTTTACCGAAGTTCCTTTTTTTCGATCGACCCCCTTGAACCCTCCCTCCTTCGCCCCGCCCTGATCCCCTTTCGAACACCCTCCCGCACTTTGTTCGCTCCGTCCTTAGACGCACGCCCGATCTTGACCCATCCCCCTGTGGATGGTTTTTTCCCCCCCAGCTCTTGACCCCCTACCATACGCAGACATTGCGTACCCGCTCCTAGTTCGATTTTCCCCAGAGCCTATGACCCCCCTCCGCCTCTTTACGTAAGCTAAGCCCCTTTGGGTTTTTTTCCAAATCTATGGCTTGGTACATCAGCCGTGGGGGCGGTTCCTTCTCACCCATGGGCTTAAATCACCCCAGACCATGGGGCCGACGAACGAATGGCATTCCTTTTTGCGGTGACCTCCAGGCGAGGTATCATTTTGGAGAAAGGTTTTTTTTTTGGAGATTCACAAAAACCACCGAGAGCCAACAGGCTGACGAGGGCAGCTCCGAGTTATTTCGGAGATCACAGGCTCGATGGAAACCGCTAGACTTTTGCTCCCCCTCCACCAACTATACAACGATCTTCTTTAACACTGAATCTTCATGCACGATCTCTCCGGGCAATTTCGGGTATAATGAGTCATCAGTGTGACTCTTTCTTCGCTCGGGAGGTTTCCCCTTTCTCTTGACTTCCCTTGCCGTTTCGCCTCTTCTCGCGTTCCCTCGGTTTGCCCCCTTTCTGTTCTGGTTTATTTTGCGATCTATTTTAAGCAGTTCCGCTACTTGTTTCATTCAACCCCCGGACGCCATTTTTTCTCTCGTCACCTCCCCCCCCCTTCTCCACACTTCCCAGACGCAGGATATCAGTCAATCATGAATTCTTGTCCTCCTGGCTCAGGCCCCAGCTCGGACATTTTTTCTCCGCGGATGCCCTTGGCCGTTTTTTTCCATGGATCTCCACGGGTGGTGGGAGACCCCGATGTCGGATATTTGGTCTTGCCGCTGTTTTTTCTTAACGAGATCTACGACTACAGATTCTTGGCCGACGAGAATTGCCCCCGCTCTGGGCCTATTTTCGTGATGATTATAATGACCTGCTTGCGAAGTATCCTTTTAGATTATTGTGTTAACGGCCAACCTACGTTAGGCAGATCCCCCCGGTTACTCACTCTTCGCACCTCTCGTCTCTATACACCGCGAAATGGCCCCCATCTCTCATCCCTGAGGCGTTAAAGTTCCTGGGCTCAAGCTTCAGAATCTGGCAAGCAAGGTTTTCTCGGCGCCCATATCCGCGGCGTCGTGTCCGACTCCCTCCCCTTCCTCCCGCCTTTGTCAATTGCGTGCTTTTCCTATGATCCAGAGGAGCTTTTTTCTTTCAGCTGTCGAAATCTTCTTTGATGACGCGCCGAACTCGGCTCTAACTTCACTGCCGAAGCGCTCACCCCTCTCCGCAACGTTTTTTGCCAGGCAGGAGCAGTTCCTCCTCGTTCTCCACGTTCCTCTATCAAATTTTTACCCCCCTAGATCGAGGAGTCCCTGCACTTCACCAAAGCGCGCCCCCCTTTGAGGACACACAGACAGAGGGTATTTTACGCTTCATGTCGGAAGATTATGACCGTTCTTGGCACAGTAGCTCTGTATGAAATTGGCCTCCAGTCCGTCACCTGGATGGTTCTTTTTATTGATTTTCTTTGTACCACTTCTTAGAGCAGAAGGCGCAGTTCTAGGCATTTGGACACCCCCCATCCTGCGTTAATTTTCCAATTGGCCTCGGAGAGGCCCATTTCTGATCCAAGCCCGATAATCGTTGTACGCCCACTCTAACTGCGGGTCCCTCTTTTGCTATCGCTCTCCTTCCCCACTGCGACTTGTCAGAGACCCCTCTGCCGGATTCGCAAAATCCCTTTAAGTGTTACCTCACTCTCCATCTATAGTTCGCAGCCAGCCTTTGTGGGTTGTCCCCCCATCTCTGCCCGATTTGGCTGCGGGCGGTGGCCTTCTTTACGCCCAAGTTTTTCAATCCAAAAAGCCCCCCTTGCTGACCGACGTCCGGTTTTTTTGGGAGCAGCGGATTTTCATCGCCGTTTCGTCTACGTCGACAAGCTCCGGCATACCCCCCCCTTGTTGCCGCATCTTCCACGTCCTTTCCCTATCTATCTCAGCTAGGTTCCTTCTTTTTGGACCGGGGCTGCTTGGATTGTTCAACCCTCCTTTGTATCTTCCGACCCTCTGGTTCTCCATTCCTTCCGCTCATCCTTGGTGGGGAGATTTCGTTTGCAGTTCGTTCCGACTCAAGAGTTATCTCCCTTCCACCGGCTCTGTGGGAGTTCCCTCAACGCGTCCTTTTTCCCCGGTTCCATCCACCCAACCCTCCTTTTTCGGTTTTCAAGATGCATCTCTTCTTTTTCCTCCTTTGTTTGGAGTGCCCACTCTTTCCCCTCCATGAAGGTTTTTTTTTTATTTAACGCGTCTTCCCTAGTGCGTGCTTCCTTCTCCCTTTCGCCTCTAAAACTGCAGTTCTTTCACACCTTAGGCATCTCCCCAACCCTTTCTAGCATCTGCGGGACTCCTCCCACAGTTCCTTTCCTTATTCTCGGCTTTTTGACACGCCTGGCAAACCCTCCTCACCCTCATCACCCTTGGCCATACTCTCGTGACTTTAAGGCGATCGCCCTTTCCCCCTTGGTGGTTCTCATTTCGATTCTGATCCTCATGAACGCCTGCTGCTTGAAATGATTTTTGCTCCCCTGAACACAGACTTTACTTTTTACTTCCAGTTTCTTTTTTGGATTTCCCCCCATCTTTGGTCATACCAGGCCCACCTTCCCGCCAAATCCGTCTCTCCTTGACCAACCCCCCAACTTTCCTTGCGCCCTCCTTCCCCCAATCGATCGGTGCTTTGACTTCCACCTTTTATTTGCGAATCCCGCTTTTTCTGCAGTCTCCGTCGGACAGCTCCTTATTGCCTTGATCGTGCTTACCCTCCATGTTACGGGCGGGTGATGTCTTTTGGCCCTATACGATAGCCCATTTCTGCCACTCGCAGGTTGTCCCTCTATTGTAAATAAGCTTCTGCCGTCCTTTTTCCTCAACAAGCGATAAACCGTTTGCCTTCTCATCATGGACAAGCCTGATTCTGGTCAACATGCGAGTTCTTAGGTCCGGTTCCGCCATTCCGCGTAGAATATCCGTCCTTTTGCGCTGTCTCTAATTCAAGTCTTTGGTTTGTTCATGTGAATCTTATCTCGTATGCAGGTCAATTTTACCTTTCTGGCATCCTGTTTTCAGTCCTCAGATGCCGGGCCCTTTTTGTTCGATTTTACTTGTCGTCGGACAAGTTCATTTCTCCTCTCTGAGGCTTCACCTTAATGCCGGCCATAGGAATTTCTATGCGCTTCTCCCTCCCCCTTGATCCTAGCCTAGTCTTCCCCCTTCGGGCCCTTTTCCTTGTACGCCGTCCAAACCCACCCGTTTTCCAATCTGTCTGTGCCGAGACCGCTTGTGTTTCAGATAGTAGTTCCGGAGCTGCGCCCTTTGTGCCCGCTGGATCTGAGCGATGTTCCGTTCCTTCGATTTTTCCCGCACGTGCGCTTCTTTTTTCAGCTTTACCGGTCTTCGGCGGACCTTTGACTTGCAAGTCATCCTGCCCTTAATGTTTCCCTATCCGATATCGCGTTATAACCACTTTCCAGAAGCCGATTGCAGTCTTCGATGCTCCGTCTATATAGTGATAGCGCACGGCCCATAACGACTACAGACACCTCATCTAAATAGAAGTTTAAATTTCGCCCCCGCCCTCCTTCAGAAGGAAATAGATGACCATACGAGGAGACATCCCCTGCGCGGCCGCCTTTTTATCTCCTTGACCGTTCGTTATTCCCTGATTTAAGTGGTCAGACCTGTTACTTTCCCCCACTATGGCCGTTGGCCCCAGTGAACTTTATGATGCAAATCTGATCCCCCCTTTTGAGCGAAACTTTCACTCTTCCGGTCCACGCTCGAAAGAAGTTTCCTCCCAGGCAACAGTCAATGATGACCTCTACATGAACCTTTCCTGCCCATCCCATGCGTCCCCTAGAGGATAATGTCCCAGTCAGTTCCCCCATGCATTTCAGAGTCCTAAGTCAGGTTCAGCGTGCATCTCTTTGTGATCCGATGGTTCATCGATCAGCGATGAGGCCATTCTCCTACTTATAGATCCAGGCGCTAAGTGGCTTCGAATTTTTTACGGTCCGATCGGGTTGTACGATCACCGACTTGGGATTAGGCCTGACTTCTGGTGGCCATATCCTCTTCTTGACAAGGTTGTGTTTTTAATTCCCATTTTGTGAGACTTGACCCTTTCCCCCCCCCCCCCCCCCCCCCCCCCCCCCCCCCCCCCCCCCCCCCCTGGGCTCCGGCGCGGCGTTTTTCCCCAGACCTATTCCCCCAAACTGGCTGCTGCGGACTCCTTATTTTCGGGTCACCATCTTGTCACGCATTGTTCTTTTGGGTTCACCGCTTTCATCCCACAGTTCTTTGTCTCTCTCCTTTGCTTTTTGTGTTCCCTTCTTAGTATCCCCCCACGGGACCATTGTATGGGGTTCTTTGTCCTTCGTTGGACAGGATTCGCATCCTTCTTCTTTTCTTTGGTTCCTCGTTTCTTTTCGCCCCCCGAATGCGCCGTGTACGATGCGCGCAACCTCTACCCTACCAAACTTGTCTGCTTCTCCGCCCCATCCCCTTAAAGATCGATCAGTCCCTATACTCGGTAGTTCAGACTTTTGTTGGTTTTTTTTTTTTTGTGTGTTTTTTTTTTGTTGGTTTTTTGTTCTTTTTGGTCTTTTGTGTTTGTATCATCGTTTGACTCTGAGGTTACATTTCGAGACCCTTTCAACCTTGTCTTAACTTACCAACATTATTGTATTTCCTCTCTCAGATCGATTTCCGAATTTTTCCCCAATTCTTCCATTCTGGGCTGTTTTCCTCCCCCCGGTGACGCTTCAATCCTCGTGTTGTTTTGTTAGAGTATCATAAGGGCTTCCTGAATGGAAGAATGGCGTCAGCCTGGTTCCGCCGCTGCCTATTTACTCATCCTTTTGTTCCCTACCCTGAATTCACAAGGTTTCTGTTGGACTCACCCCTCTCCCGAAAATTTCCCATCTTATGTCCAGCGACCTCTTTTTGAGTCGTGCTCGAACTTGTATGGTTTCTGGCGGGAATTTGATTGTTGGTTGCCTCCCCCCTTTACGCTTTTCTCGACCTCTTCTCAGTGTCGGGGACCTACCACGGGCTTTTGGACCCAACTAAACAGCTTTTTTAAATCTTCGCCCGCCCTGCCTAATGACCCCACGAATCACACCCCACAGGGCCTTTTGTCCCTCGAATGATAAGTCGAGTCCCTGCCCTCGCACTTTATATCTCAGGCTTTGCCACGACGCCTCTCCTCGAAGCCAGAGACATGCGTTTCGTTTCATCTCGATTTATGGACCCGCCCGATTTCCCCAGCTGTGCTGTCCGCGCACTTTTTTGGGGGTTTTCAACTCTCGGTACCCTCTTTTGGGCTGTTATTCTTCAACCACCTTTTGAATTAAACTAAAGTCCTTTGTTATTTTGGGCCTTATTTCTGCAGACCTGGCAAACCCCCGGATAAGTTCATTCCCGTATTTTTTCATCAAGGTCGGATCCTGGTGATATAAGGTACGGCTGATCACGCACTTAGAGATGGCTATATGATGGAATCTCTATCCTCCCTCTCTTTATCGTTGAACCCGTCTAACCGATTTGAGGACCCTTCATGAATTCGGCCCTCCTGCCTTTTATAGATCTTGAAAGTTATTCCCTCCCTTCTTCCTTTCTCTGTTTCTCCTATGAGGTGGCTTTTCTCCATTCGATTTCAAGACTTGCCCTGAGACCTCTTTCGGATCATTTGGCCAGAGTGTACTATTGGTTTGGTACCCTTCCCTGTGTTTTTCGTTTTGCAGAGTCAACACTGGGGGGATTCACCTTCGCAATTTGCCCCCGTCAAATTCGTCTCCCTCACTTTCTCGCATTCTCCCGCAGTGACATTCCGGATGACGGCTTCAACCCGGCTCTCGGATTCTCCTTGTCTGCATTTGCGGCGGACCCTTCCGCAACGGTTTGGCACGGTTCCGTCTTTCGGATATGGTTGCGCTGTTATGATGCCTTCCCTCTACTCTACTACCTATGGTTTTCCAGACCGAGGCACCGGTTTTATAACTTGTCTACGGCTTCGGGCTTCATTACGTCAAGGATGATTCTTTCTACGTTTACCAGTACCGCCTTTCCTCATAATCGGCAGGGTTCCGCCTCCTGCAGCCATCTAGGCGGCCATGAATCCTTAAATCGGCCCCCTCTTATCCGATCCTCGTAGCCGACTGTTTTGAGTCTTTTCATCAATGGAATTTCCTATGGCCCCCAAACGTCTCTATCTGCCCGAACATTTTTGTCCTTAGTCCGTGTTCGACGCTCAGGCTTTTCCCCCTTGCACCGTCAGTCATGAAGGGCTCTCCAGGCAGATCCACTTCGGTCTATGGTCTTATCCTCCTAGAATCTACTTGGCCCGAGAGAAGACAATCGGATAAACATTTTGCATTCTTCTCCAAACTCCGCTGCCCCCATGATGGTCGGTAGAACTTCCCATCTTTTCTCTAAACCTGGAGTCAGCCTATATCTATTTCTTTCACCTGTTCCCCCCCTCCCCACCCCACAGATCTCGCCCTTACTTTTTTCCCCAGTACACCAGCGCCAGCTGCGGTATATTCCGCGCAGGTCTTCCCTCTTCGTATGAACCCCCTTTCCTTCTCCTTGCCCTCCGTGACCCAGGCGGCTGCTTCCTTAGGCCTTCAAACCAATGTTTTTCTCGATTTTTATGCAAACATGAGTTGGCATCCCGATTTGCACCCCACTGACTCCCGGGAGTAATTTCCCCCCCCCTTTGCCTTGCTATTTTTCACCGCGAAGATCCCCCGCCCGAGCTTTGATTTTTACGCCCGATCAAGGCCTCAATTTGCCTATTCCTCCTTTTCCTTCACTTCGATGGGTCCCTCTCTGCCGCCTTTAGTCACTCGCCCGTTAAATCAACCTCATCTTGATTGTGAATCTTCTCCCACTCCCCCCCATTCCCCCCCTTTTGGGGGTTGTCCCCCACTTCCTTCTCTCCGACTGTTTTCCTGGTGGAGCTTTAAGTTTCTTTGTTCATTTCCAATCCCCCCCAACAAATGCCCCCTTTCTGAGCCTCCTTTTTACTGTCTGTTTTCGTGAGCATCGACTTTTCACTGCGTCAGGTACGTTTTTTGAGACCGACATCGTCCCTTACACCACAGTGTGGCATTCTCCCCGTCCCAGATAGTAGCTCTGTTTTTTGATAATTTGAATCCTTGATATCAACCCGCCTCTGGCCCGCCAGAATGAAGAGACCCACTGTTTCGATCCTGCCCGATCCCTTTTTTGGGTGAGGATGGCACTTCTTAGGATATTTCCATACTTGATAAAGCCCCCCTCCGAAGATCTTGGGACGTAATGCCCTCCTAGGTGCCGATAGTCCCACACCAAACCCTTATTGAGTCCCACTTTGGGACTTCTCTCCTTTTTTCTTTTATACTCCTCTTTTTTTTTCTCTCTCTTCCATCTGATCCCTTTTTCCAGGGTTTTGTGCATGTGCACTCTATTTGCCTGGGTCTCTTTGAGTATTCCTCTTCTTGGTCTATAATCCATCTCCACCCTCTGCTATTGCCTCTCCCCAACTGAAGAATCGAGGGAATGCTTGCCCCCCTTCTTCTCTTATTTTCTCCTACTTTTGAACCCTATTTTCTTTCCCCAGTGATAACGAAGCCCCCCCCCCCCCCCCCCCCCCCCCCCCCCCCCCCACTTTTGATCCCCCTATATAGGCTGGCACTTTTTTTCTTTCGACTTCCTGATCGCCACACTTCCCCCCCTGCTGAGATGCTATGGCGTTTTTCCCCTGCTCCCTTTGCCTTTTTCTTCGTCCGAAACAAATTCTCTCGGACGTTGTTCCTGGGTTTTTGGATTTAATTCCCCCCTCTTGCTCCTAACCCGTCCCCCCCCCCCTTCTTTGCCCCCCCCCCCAATTCTGGCAGAGATTTTTTCCCCCCCCCCCCACCCTGGGTCTATTTTTTTTTTATTCGTGCCTCAGACGTCGCTTAATTTCCCCTGTCCACCTGTCTTTTTCGAAATCCTTCCGGTTGACCCAGTGATGACAGCTCCCCGCTCGGCCAATCTTCGCCGTTTCTTTCGGTGGTGGACTTACCTTCTAGGTTTTTTCGCTGTGAATCTAAGTTTCATGTCCTTTGCCCCCCCCCCAAAATCGCCTTCAGTTTTTTTTCACTCTTTAACTCGAAATGAGCCCTTTTCTGTTCTCCCCCCCCTTACGTTTGCACAAAAAAACTCCCAGTCTCTTTTCCCCCCCTTTTGACGGCTTCAGCATTTTCCCCCCCAGTTGCCTTTATGCGTGCCAGGCTATTGGTGGGGTCATCGTTTTTCGTTTTCCCGCGTCCCCCGCCTACGATGGAGATTTTTATTCTCTCCTTCAAGGTTCAGGAAGCCCGCTTTGTGCTTCATTTGAAGTTTTTCCTCTTCTTTAGTAGTAATCTATTTCCCCCTCAGGCCGTGGGAACAGGTCCGTCATTTTTCTGAATGGTCCCCGATGTGCCTATTTTTTTTGAAGTCCTTTAGGCCCCAGTGCATTTAGCCGCGCTTTTTTTCGTTCATCCCGAATTCCCTCGCCATTGATTATTCTCCACCTTCCCACGCCTCCGCCATTGTCTTTTTTCAATTGATACGATACGACATGACAAAGGCCGGCCTGTTTTTTCTCCGTCTTTGTTCTGTCCACCTACTGAACCTTCCAAGTTCCCCGACCCTAGCCCCCCCCCCCCCCTCTTCTTGGTCAAGAGCTCCTTTTGACGAGCCTTGCGCTTCCCCGGGCTTGTACTCTCTTGTTTTCTGATCTTATTGTGGGTGCAATGTAGTTTCCTTATACGCCTTGCGGCATGTTAAGCGGTTCCCCCCTGCTCTTGTCTTTTTTCCGAAAGGGATTTTGCAGTACTCCCTCCCCTCTACTTTCCCTCTTTTCGGCGCAAGATCCCGTGTCCATAGAACTTTCCATCTATCCCCCTGCCCTCAAGAGCCCCTCTTTTCCTGTAAGATCGTGTTTAGTCTGATCCTGGAAAGGCCCCAGACCTCGGAACAACCCCCGACCCCTCCATTCCCGCAACCGTCGCCCACCAACAAGCCCCGTTCCTTCTCAAATGCCAGTTGACAGTCGTCCCCCTTAGACGGTCCGCTCGCCGCCGGGTTCCCTTCAAAGTTCCTCCCCGAATCATGGACCCTGCGTACCCCCGATTCGGAGGAAGTTTTTTTTTTGACCCGTTTTACCCTTTCCTCCGAAAGAATTTAGCCCCCACTTTTCCTTAAAGTCAAGACGTCGTTCCCCTCTAGCTCCCACGGGTTTGAAAGCCAACAAGTTGCCCCTTCCCCATTTCCCCACTGCCGCAGCGTGTTACTTTTCGCCATAGACCCCGGACAATTTCCCACTTAGTTCCCTCGACATGTGCCCCCACCCTCCCTACAAAAAATCAGAATTCGAGTAACATTTTTTCCTGGCAATCTGGTTCAACGAAATTTTATTCCCCCGGCATGCAGAGGCCTTTCCCGTCAGATCCGCCGATCCTTTTGGATACCTGTTTGTTTTTAGCCGCTCAATCCTGGTTGCTAGAGTGCTTCTCCCGCAAATCTCTGAGACGCTTTAGTGGCTTCCCCCAGCTTCGGTGTCCCCCTGTCTCCTCCCGAACTATCTTTCGCTTTCGGGATTCGCATTTTCCTAGCCGTTGGCAATTTCGTCAGTCGTCCCCGGTTGTGCCATTTTCACAAATTTTTTGGAGCCCCTCACAGGCCCCCCCCCCTTTGAACTTTTTTGATACCCCATTATCCCCCCCCACATTGGGGCTTGTTTTCCCACTCGCCTATTTCTCCATGGCTCTTCGGGTCCCTAACCCCCATATATCGTATGATGAGCATTTCAACTGTTTTTCTCGTATGGGTTTCACCGCTTTCTCCCCTTCCAGCTTCTCAAAGTGGTCGATGTCCTTTTTTCTTCTTCCTCTTAGGACAGGGCAATTTATGGTTTTTCATTTGAGTTTTCCCCAAAGGGCCCCCCGACTTTTCCTTTCGGTCTTGGTCTCTCTCCCCGTTCTGTCCCCCCTGAGCATCTTCTTACGATGCGCCCCAATTGTTCCCCATGTTCCTTCACCCCCCACCTTCTTCCAGTTTAGCCCTCCCCCATGTCAAAAATGAAAGCAAAAGACAGGAACCCATGAGGTCTAGATCCCCTCACTCTTTCTACCTTCTTTCGTTTCCGTTCAGTAGTCTGTTTTTTTTTCAACTGTATTAGTTTTAGTCCCCCAAGCCCATATGTCTTCATGATCATCGGCCGACATTTTAAGACCCCTTCGGACCCACTAATGCATGACCCAGCCACGGGTTCCTTCCTCTTTTCTCAATAATACGTTGTTTTTGGGATTAGTCAGTCACCTGGGTGACCTCAGAATGGAAATTCCCGTTTCTTCCTTAGGCTTCGCGCTCTGCTCCCCCTGGATGTTTTTTTTTTTAGGTCCCTTGTCCCGGAAATACCTTACATCCCGCCGTGTCCCCCCGCGGCCCACCGAACAGAGGGACTAACTATGCCCTTTTCCACCGGACCCTGCATTTCGTGCGTCCTGCTCGAATCGCCTTTTTCTTGCCTGAGCAAGGTAGAAGCCCCGCCCCATTTTTGTGACCCTCCTTGTACATTTTGCGTTCTCCTCCTCAGCATTTATTTCCTTTCGGGGAATAAGAACCGGTTTATCGACACCCATAACAGAGAGTACCTTTTTCTGCTTCCAAAAACTCGTGACCATCCCAACCACCCCAGTGTCCCCTTTTTTTTGGTGCGATGCCTCTGAAAGCCCTCCCCGCGAGCCTATTCTGTTTAGACGGATGTTTAGTCCTCCCCTCCGACGATACTCTGAACATTTCCTTTGGTACCGCCGTAATTTATCTTCTTTTGCCCTCAGAGCCCCTAGGACACCCTCGATTCTTTTTTCCCCAGATCAGCCTGTTTGGGGTTTTTTTTTCCCATCTTTTGGTTAATATCCCTTTCCCTTCCGGGAACGGTGGGATGCTTCGCCAAACCCCGGTTTGTAATTAAATCCCCCCCCCGCCCCCTTGGGCCTCATGGACGAATGGACCCCTTCATCTTCATTCAGGACTTTCCCTCCCTGCATACTCGTTTAAGGTCAGTCTCAGGTTTTCCCAACCGCTGGCCACACTCTTCTCGATTTTGCGATAATGCTCGCGGGCTTCCTTCTCTCTGACCAATCCCAGTATCCCCCACCCTTCCTGGACCCTACATTTATTCGCTTTCTGATTTCCTAGATGCAGGGAACTTTCTTGTTTCCTAATTGCCCATTTCTCGTTTCCGCGATTGCCCTTTGCGTTTTTGTTGGTTTGAGGGTTCTTTGAGGTATCCTTTTGCCGTTGGACGGTAGGGCTCCCTGCTTGTCTTTGCCCTCTTGTTCTCTTTGTTTGTTCCCTTTAAAACTTTTTTTAGCGAGATTGCCCGACCTCTACTTCACCTGGGGGTTTGCCCAAGATGACCCCCCCATTTTTTTTCACGTTTCCCACTTTATCACCCAACGTACCCTATCCCTCTTCACTCCCAGTTCATGCCCCGGTCGTCGCCCTTCCCCCCGCACACCCGGCGGCGATTACTGCCGCTTTTCTCGTGTCGGCTGGCCTGGCGGATCGCGACCTTTTGTGTTGACACGGGCGCCTTTCGATTCTTCTGGTCTGTTTTTTTTTCCGTTTCGACTATCCGCCTCCGACTACACGCTTTGACGGTTGCCCTCGGCTTCTGTTTCCATCTTGCTACGGTGATCTCTGCGGGATCTTTTTTGTCCTTCGTAGAATCCCTTTGGCCTACCTCACCCTGTCCTGCCTTCATGAATCCTCGCCTGGTTCCTTTTTCTCATAAGAGAGTCGCTTCCCCCGTCGTACATTGCGTGCATCCCATAATTCTTAAGTCTGCGGTTAAGCCTCCTTAGGCGCCGTTCTCAGCACGGGAAGCGCCCACTTTCCCCGTACCCGTCCTCCCCCTCTTTGTTCCGTTGTGTCTTCACGGCGACTGTACCCCCCTGCACCGGACCCGCTTTTTACCAATGCAGTGCTTTCTCCAGGCCCTCTCCCCCTGCTGAGCTGGCGTGCCCGATTTTTTCGACCGTCTATTTCCCCGTAGATGCCGTTTTATCATCCCTGCGGTTCCCCTTTAACCCCTCCCACTGTTCGTTCCTTCTCCCAAACTCTTCCCCCCTCGACCCTTGCAGGAATTGTATTAATGCACCGCCCGGAGAACTAGGCTCGCCCCCCTTCCCCCCGGCCCCTGACGAGATTCCGTAAAGCTTCAAACATTTCAACTCCCCCCCAAAAACAGCGCCTCCCCCCCCTGACAGTCTTTTTTCCTAAAAAAGATCCCGATCGGATGTTCAAGGGCACTTGTAGAGCCTCTCTCACGCGCTCACCTTTTGCTGTGAACCGTCGGTCTTTGGTTTCTTGCTGCCCCAATCCACTTTTTTGCTTTGATTGATTCCTTTTTATGCCCCCCCCTTAGTGAGAAGAAGCTTTCCGTCGAGGCTCCCTTTCCCCACAGGGACTGAGGCCTTTACCCCCCCTTCGATTAGTTCTTTTCTTACCGAAATCTTCCCCCCCCCGCCAAGACCTCTTGTTCCTCCACATCACGCAGAAGCTTCCTTGCTCCTTTCCGTAATTAGACCCCCCAGGCGCGAAGATGCAGGCCTTCTGCATAACCGTTTTTTTTACAGTTTCCCCTACCCCGACCCCTCCCTTTATTTTTTGTCCGCGGCTCCCTTCCATCCCCGTGGTTTATTTTTTCACTATCCTATTACTGTGAGGACCTTTTTTGCCTTTCGTAGCCCCCCTCTTGGAATTCCCCTACCCAAACAAGCCCTTTTTCCTACGCAGAAGGCATTTGTTTGGGAGTGCCGCTGACCTCGCATTCAAGCTTCTTTTTCATGTCCGTTCCTGCCTAAACGGCTGACCCTCGCCATGGCATAACCGTTCTTCTGCGTCTCCCCAGCGCAGGCCAGCCTATCTTCTTCTGCTTCTGGCGTCGTGCTTTTAATTCGTTTTTTTCATTCCGGTTATTGTATTTTTCCAACGGCGATCCTCCTAAGTCCTCAAGGAATTTTTTGGGAGCCATTCATTTCTTTTGGTTTTTTGTGGTCATTTTTTCAGGCGTCTAGTTGCCTCCTTTTGTTCCGAGTATCCTCTCAACAGAGGATTCCCCCCCCTTCCCCCTCTAGGTGCCATAGTGAATCCACCCCCTGCAGGTTCTGTCTAGGTTCTATCTCAATTTTTTTTGTTCCTAAGATTGCCAATTTTGACCTCCCTGAGGGTTTTTGTTCTGTACGTCTTTCACATCCTTGCTCTTTCCCCCTTACCATTCCTCTCATCTTTTTTTCCTCTTCTCCTCGTTTTTTCACCGACGCCTGTCGCCTTCCCTTCCCCCAACACACATCTTTGCCCTGGTCCCTTTGCGTTCGCCAACCAGTTCCTCCCTTTCCCGAGAGCTCTTCTTTTGTCCCCCCCCCCTTCAAACTCCTGACTTCGCCATCCAGACGCCTCAGCAATATAGTTTGCACTGCGTCCGTACGACGGCCTCTTTGACATCACCTTTGGGTTTTCCCCGGTCTGAGTTTAGCCTTTGTTTCTCCCTCAGGACCTGACTCTTCTAAATTGGATGTCGATGCTCTTCAAAACAGCGTTACGCCACTTTTCGTGCAAGGTGCCATGTTTGTGCTCTTCCACCCCCTCTTTGCGTTTAAGTCCCCACCCCCCCCCAAGGTCTAAGCACCCCCCCTTCTTTCCTCTTCTGGAACCACCAACCACCAAGGTTCTCTTTACTGCCGCGAGGAACCACCCCTCTTTCTGCGTTCCCCATCCCCTGTTTCCACCCCCTTTTGAGTTGCCCTCCTTTTTTGGCAGCTGTATCCCCCTTTCTCGTGACGATCTCCTCAATCGTGATTGGTTGACTTACCGCTTCTGGATCGGGCCGGGAGATCTTTTGTGCCCCCCTCAGTGGCCTGGAAAAAATACCGTGTTGGGTCTCTCCGCCTGTCCCGCCCCTCCTTTTTTTCCCCCCGTAGCACGTTTGGAAAAAAACCGACCCCCCGCCCCCTTTTCGGCTTGCAGAAGTTATCTTCTGTTCACGTCCTGGTATGTCCCAGCAGAAGCGGAGTTTTTTTCACTCATCGGAAGGCTCCGAGTTCCAGCATCGACGCCCCCCTTTTACGCTGGTTTCCCTTCAGAACTTAAGGGACTCGCTTTTGGGTTGTCTTTTTTTCTGCCTGGCCCAGAGGATCTACCCCTTATCGCGTTACTCTGGGATACGCTGGGCCTTTTGCACCACTGTCCCCAAGTTTTCCCGCCCGGATCTTTTGGGTATTTTCAAGTGCCCCTGTTAAGCCTCGATTTCTGTCTTTCATCCCCCACTTTCAAGTACTCAATTTCTTCCGCGTACTGGGGAGTAAAAGAAATCCTCGACAATTTAAGGGCATTATCACTCCTTCCTTGCAGCCCGTCTTGTTTCCCTTGGACCTAATTTCGTTTCTTCCCCCCTACCGTCTTTTCCCAATCTTTTTTTTCCGAGAGAAATGGCCACTCTTCTTGTTCCCCCGCGTGTCCAGTAGGTATTGTACCCCAGATGTTCTCTAGAGATGGGGCTTCCCCTCTCCCTTCGCCGGCTGTATCTCCCCCACGAACATCTGACTGTTCCGATCTTGCACAGGATTGTATCTTCGCAAAGAATGGTGCCGTATAGCCCCCGTTCCCGCTTCCCCTTCCTTTATTTCCTGAGTGCAAAATACCCCCTTGCCATTTATCTCGTGAGCCCAATGAGAAAGACGAATGTAACACCTGATTGCAAAGATAGTTTGTTAGTACTTCTCATCTAGTTATAGGATCATTCCCAGAAAAGAGCCCGACAACAGACCCCATGAAACTAGTGTTCGCCACCACCCCGTTCGCCCCCCCCCGATCTTTCCCCCCGACATGCAGCGGCCCTCCTCGATTTTCAAGCCGCCCCCTTCCCACAGTCCCTTCCTTCCGCCGACGGTTTTCTGCGAATCTCAGGAGAAAGACTCATACGGAGGTCATAAGAGAGGATGGACACTTGTCTGGTTCCCGGGGGTCCCCGAGCCCCCCAGCTTTTATGTGGCCCCATTCCCCAGGGAAATGTTTCAAGTAAGAAGCTTATGATTCACTTTATTTTCCCCGAACCCCCTTGGTCCCGACCACCAAGATTCCCTTTTCCTTCTGGGCCCCCCCCCCTATACCTCATTGTAGACCCGACCAGTCCCCCCATTCCCCATTATTTCCCCCTAGACAGGTCACTTCCCGAGACCGCCTCATTTCCCTATGCTGCCAATTGAGGAAACTATCTATCCCTGCAGAGTCGAAGTAAGGTAAGCCTGCATCTCTGTGATACTGTTGCTGGTTCCTCGATCCGCCCTTCTGATAATCGCCGCTAGTTCTTTCCCCTTGCCATTATCTCGCCCACGAGCGAAGTTTTAGATGACTCTTTGGCAATGGAGAATCTTTCGACACCCGTCTCAGCTTAATCCCCATGGTATTTCCTTCAACAGCTGCACCCGCCTAGTGGCCCCTTTCCTTCTCCCTGGCCAAGGTGTGTTTTATTTACTTACACAAGTTTTTTTTTTTTTGTTGATCTAACCCCTTAAACCGGTCAGCGCTTCAGTACCCCAGACTTTACCCACCAACCCCTTTTGAGAGGAATCACCTCGCTTTCCTGGATTCGGTGGTCCCCCCCCTTACGATCCCCCTCTTCCCTTTTTCAAGGCAATTGTTGTTTTGATCTTTATTTCCGATTGTAAACCTCTTTTCACCCCCTCCGCTAAAGTGTTCGATGTTCCCTCGGATCGTTTCTTTCCCGGAATCGTTAACAGTGCCTATGGTGGGGATTTGTACGGACCTTGAGTCCCTCCCCGTCCATTTCCTCCGTCTTTTCTTTTTTTCCCCAGATTTTCTCACCATCCGTTTTCTTTCGTCCCCCCCGACATCGCCAGTACTTCTGCCCTCTCAAACATCGTACCCCTGTCACCAACACCTTGAGCCCCCCTCTTCGCCCTTGTCAGTTCCCCCCAATCCCATTCCTTGAGCAGCCTGCCGTTTCCGGTTCCCGCTTGCCCCTTTTCCCTCTGGGAGCACCCTCTTTTCCTTTCCTCCGGTGTTTTCCCCAGTTAGCGTCCCCCGCTCCAATTCTGGGTGTTTTCCCCCCTTTTCCCGAAAACTGATTCCCCCATCATGCGCATCGTCAGCGCAGTCCCCCCTCCTTCGGACCCAGTTCTTTAACTTTCTCCCGTAAAGTCCACCCCCCCCCCTTTTTCTTCTTATATATATTGTAACCTCTGTTTTGTTGAGATACATATCGTCAATTGCCTTTTAATGCCTATGTCTTCCCTGTGTCCGCGCTTCTTTCTTTCTCCCTATGCGCATTTCTACTAACTTTGGGTGATTTTCTCCTAACGACCCCCAGGTGCTGCCCTATCATGAACCGCGTCCTTTCCCGATGCTCCACCTTTCCTTTGCATCGCGACCTTAGAGTGCCGTCTTGCGAATCTGTATGGCCTTTACACTTTTCGGAGCATTCTGACCAATTTTTTGACAGACACTCCAGCTTTCCGCTATCCGTAAGATTTCTCCGGTCGGGGGTTCGCCGAAACGGGCTTTCAGATTCCCCAAAAGACATCCGGAAATTTGCCTCTGCCTTTGTCCCAAATCCGTGTGTGACACGCAAACCCCCTACAGGGCCTGGTGCCTCTCCTAACGAAGAACTCGACCCTAGCCTGACTTCCTCAGGGGAGAGCTTGTTCGTCCATCCCGGAAACAATCCATGCCCCCCTCTTTCAGATCTCCCTCAAAGGGAGGGCCCCTAGACCCCCTGCAGCGTCTTTTCGAACCCTTGACATATTTTTTCCCATAGCGGTTGAGTATTTCCTCCCATTTTGGGTTCTTTTACAGCTCTTGGTAATTTTCTCCCTCTTTACCGGCGGTCAGGGTTTCATGAGCCACCATGTTGACTTTTCTCAATAACCTAACGGGACGGACCTTTCGATGGCCACTTCTCTTCAGTTATACTTCATTTCCCTGCCGAGTTCGATAAGGCGACGTGAACACCCTCCCCTTCCCCGCTTCCGCGCGTTGAGCCCTATTGCTGTCGCAGCAGCGCGTCTTTCTTCAATATCGTTCCCCCTTAGGCATGGTCAAACTCACCTGCCCCCCCCATCTCCTTTCTTCCCGATATTTTCCTTGCTTTATGCATTTAGGTATGAAGGGAAATTGAGGTTCTCCTTTCCTTTGGTGACCGCTAGGCTTTTTTGCCGGTTTAGGGTTCCCTGTCGAGGGTACTTTTGACCCCCGTTTTAGTTTTTATTGTCTTCCCCTTGTTTTCTCCCCTTTCAGTCAGAGTGCATCTTGTTTTCTGTCCACCCTTGGTCCTCGAGCTTCCCTCCCCTCGACCTTAATTTCCCCATTTGGGGTATTCACGCGCCCCTTTCTTTACGTCAACCTTCTCATTTCCCGCAGATAGCCTGACGTCAGTTGACTTTTCCCTTTCGACAATGCATCCCCCCTTGGCGCGCGGACCTTCTTCGTTCAAGCGCGGCCTTTTTTCTGCGCCGCACTCGTTGGTTTTTCTTCCGTTGTTGATTTGGGCGTATATGGTTTTCCTTTGCCGCTGTCTTTCCCGTCAGCCTATTGATATATAATACCTACTTAAGCCCCGGTAAAGTCTCTGGTCTGTACGGCGATATCTTCGTTCCTGGCTTTCCTAAATCCCCCTCCGACTTAATTCAATTAGGGTATCAAGCAAACGTGCCCCTTATTTTACCCAGCCTAAGGGTTACCTGAAGATTCCTTCAGCTTCAGGTTCCATCCCCTCTACCCAGAACACCCTTCCCAAATCTATCAATCCCCCCCCCCCCCCCCCCCCCCCCCCCCCCCCCCCCCCCCCCCCCCCACCCCCCCCCCTGATAAATCTTTTATTTACATGCCTCTAGTCTGAAGCTTCGCTCCTTTTACTCTTATCCCACGCATCCGGTCTCTCCGCCCAGATTGCCCGTGTAGTAGTTTCCCCGAGCTGTTCCAACGCGACCCCCCCTGAAAGACCTTGGTTCTTCAGGAGTTGAGCCTTGCGAGGCTCCATTGCGGAGCTGTTACATCGCAGATTTGCTTACAGGATGGCTTCTCTTATGTCTACGCGCAGACCAGAGATCCCCTGACACTTTCCCCTTCCTTTAAGGCGCAAAACCGAGGAAAACACTTTACCCGTCCTTTTTTTAGCATTCTGCCACCAGCGGAGCAATCTTTGAGCGAGAAAGGGGACACGGCCCTACGAGTAGTTCCAGATTTATTTTTACCCTTTTGCACCCCTTGCCACCCCCCTCAGCATTGAAGTTGACCACATCCCCCCCCTCGCGTTTGACTTTTTTGACACTGTACTGTTTTAGGGCCGATGCTCTACACTTTTTTTATTTCTTGCCCCCCCCCTCTGAAAGTCTTACTTCCCCCATCTTTCGCCGTTTACATCTCGTCTATTCGTTGATGATTTTCTGTCCAATCTCGGCTTCTCCCTACTGCTTTCCGGTCGCTGGATCGAACACCCCAAACTCGGCGTCAACTTCCCCCCATGAGAGAGGCGATTCCCCCTCCGAAGATAGAACCGAAACAATGGTATCCCCCGCCTTGTCTGTTCATTCCAAAAAGAGAACCCTGCCGAAGATTGGAGATTCTCTATTTTCCCGAACCGTTCCTTGGAAGATCCTCGGCAGGTCTTTCGCACCCCCCTGTAACAGGGTGGACCAGTTTTTTCCTTCGAAACGCGTAGTTTTTATTGTTTAAGAGGTTGTAAAGCCAATGGGGGTTCTTTTTTCCCCCATCTCGATCCTCTTCGGAGGCTTTTTTTGTGCCCTTTTTCTCCCTACCAACTCTTGGGCATTTTTTTCCCCCTACAAACAGACACACTTTTCTCCCCCTCCCTTTCCTGATATTTTGTTCTTTTGCTTTTCCTCTGCCCCCCCTTATTAACGTCAGGTTTCCGTACGACCCCAAGTATCGCTCCCCCTTTTTTTTTTATCCCCCTTTGATTGTCCGTGTCAAGCGCCAGTGCCCCCCCCTCTCTCCTTAGAGGGAGGGTCTGTTCTGGGTCCCAATCTTGTGGAGGCGGGGATGTTCCCACGCCGGCCTCGACCAAGCTAAGGTTGCGGCTTAGGCCTGCGAGTGGCTCCTGGTGGTGCGAGGAACTTCGGGGTAAGGAGATAGCTGTTTTTCGACCGCTTGCCCCGATTAGCGAAGCCCAAATAGCCGTACTGTACTCCCCAGCGCATAGTTTGTCTCTCCACCACCACCCCCTTCCGATTCCAAGCTCCTATCTTCCTTCCTCCTAATTCAGTTTTTGTTGCTGCTACTGACACATTACCCCAATGTGTCCTTGGGTGGGGATGTAAGATCTTCCCAACTGAGAGTGATCATTACATCTATTTTTCAGTCGTCCCCACTTTGTACATCCTTTTTATTCACACCGGACAGAGGAAGATATGTTTTCTTTTTCCCAAACAAATATCCTACTGGAAGGGAATGATGCCAACATTCCTCCCTCTTTGATTTTCTCACTACATCCCGTGCCACACACACCCAATCATGCAATTGATCCCCGCAACCGACCCATACGGCAAAGCCTACTACTCTCTGGTATGCAAGCAACGATTACTTTCAACGGCCGACAATGGTTTGTGGGACGGAACCGTGGCGTCTGATGGGAGTCGCCGGGTGGGGCATGAACGGCCTTTGAAGAGCGTAAAGGACCTTTTTCGCGGTCCGAGGAACTAGCCGCTCACCCAGAATTTGATTTTCCAGTAGTCTCTTATAAACGGTCTTGGAGGGTTGGGGATTTGTGAATCCTTCCAACTAAGAGGTGCTCTAAAGAATAAAGGACCCTTGGTACCTGATCCCCCCAAAAAGGAGGAGGATTAGATTCCCAACACCCAAAAGGGGCGTAGATTTTCGCAGACTCTCTGAACACCTCACAATCAGAGTTTTGTCGGTGAGATTTAACATCACCCGTGAGTTCTGAACATACGCCTTTAGGGTAGTCTGCCAAAGGCCTGAAGTTCAGTTAACGCTCTCTTCGCAAATGCTGTTATTGATAGTTGTTTGTCTTGTCAATCTGGCGGGGAGATCTGAGCTCGTCTACTGATATGGCCCCCCTTGATTTACCACCCCCTCTTCCTTCTGTCCTATTTCCTCCGGAACTGTTTCTTCTCCCTCCTGTTCAGACAAATTCCCAAGCGTCCATCTTTTCAAAAACAGTTGACTTTCTTTTCCCAAGCATGTTTTATCACCCGCCGAATTTTTGTTGACTTCTAAATGGAGAAGACCCGGTTTTTTATAGCATGTCAGACTTCCTGTTAAGATCTCCTCGCGTCGGCTGTTTGAGTCGGCGCTTTTGTGTCGTTCAGGTTTCCCCCCAAGCTTTTTCCGATAGTTTTCAGGACGTGAGGCGTCACCACTGGCTGAAGAGGGGCATTTCCGGCTATTTACGTGGGTGCGATCTGATATTTTGCTCCCCTTGCTTCTGCAAGTGCTTTCGCCGAGAGGTTAGTTAGAGTCAGAAAGCCCGTCCCCCCCACCCTTGAGCACCTTTCCCTCTCCCCCATTTGGTCGGAGCGCAAACGCCCAAAGTCAGACTCCAAGCGTAGCCCAAGGACGCTTGATCGAAGAGACCCGGCAACATGGCAAGAAAATCCTCCGATGACCTCCAGTTCCCCTGGTCTGAAGAACCCGTCTCTTTTAGGAGGACATCTTCCCGTCTCCAGAACTTGACCCCCCTTGGCCTCCCTTAGAAATATGCTTCTTGGAAAGCATTCCTCCCACCCTTGAGGCGCGAGGTATCTCCTTTCCAAGTTGGACGTTTTCGATCCACCAGCATGTCCCGATTCGATCCGAGCCTTGCGGTGACTTGCCCTTTTCGCGTCGGATCTTCTCGTAACGAGAAGAAGTGCTCCTTTCCCTGAAGTTTCGGCGGAAAACTGGGACTATTGTCTGAATCGGCGAACGTGCCCACAGTCGTGCGTCCACCGCCCGAAGAAATCAGGACGCTAATTTTGACACCCCCGGAGTAATCCATAGCGATCGACTGTCGAAAATCTTCAGAAGAACGTCCCCAGGAGTACACAGTGTTTGGTCGTCGTAGAGCCGGGATATGGGAGACACAAGCCCAGTTTTTTCATCCAAAAAGAGGTCCCAGCTAAACTTCCGACTAGCTACACCAACGTTTCCCTCCTATTATGCCGCTTCCCCCATCGTCAGCGATGCCCCTTCCGCAGGAGAAAGTCCTGAGCGGCCGTGGTGATGACTTTCTTCGCAGGCATTCATGGCATCATACTCCGCTTTGTTTTCTTTTCGGTGGTATTAATTGACTTTAAGATCTACACCTCTTGCCTCATTTCAAGTACGCGGACCTTTCATGACCAATCTCGCCCCCCACAAATGTCCTTTCCCAGGGATGATCTGGCCTGGGCCCGCTCCCGCCATGATTTCGCCTTTCCCGACTATGCCAAGGATTTTTTCCAAGGACTGCCCCCCTCCCAAAGCCTTCGGTTCACCTTCTCGAACCAATGAGTCCCCCCGAAGTTTTTCCATAGCCATGTTCAGCTCAATTGCCGTCCAGGTTTCCGAAAGATATTTTTTTGGTCCTTGCTTTAAGATCTTGCGAAGCTTGTAATAGCGCCGCTGATCTAAAGCACCCCTAGAGATGCGCCCACGTGCCCCGTTTCTTTCAAGCCATTATTTCTTAAGGTCCCTGATCCCGCGCCGTAGGTCCTTTTTTTTGGGAACCCTGTTTTCTTTTCTATGTTTATCGCCGGTTGGGCATGTCTTGGCGTCTCCCCAGTGTTTCTTTTTGTATTTTTTTACTCGTGTGGCATTGCTTTTCCCCCTTTTACACACGTGGTCCGCTGCTTTTCTCCAAACATGAGTGTGACACAACCACATGGGCCCTAGATTCTCCAACTTGTTTCTCTGAGATGGTCAAAATCAGATACCTCTTCTCAGTTAATTGTCTGCGCGCATAGGGAACCTTCTTGTGTTAAAGGCTTCCAGAACATTCCGACTGACCACCCCGTGTCGAGGTTTGTTCTCTCGCGTTTTCTTTTTTGGATCTATTATTCCTCGACCCCCGGGACCTTGTATGTTTTTTTTTTTGTTAAAAGGAGGTGTTTTTTCCCCGTTCGTCCGACGCCGTTTTTTCCCTTTTTCCGAATCCCACCATTCTCGTCCCGCCCCTGCATCATTGTTTCCGCCAACACTTACAAGGTTGTTCCCAAATTGCGGTTCTAGCCCTTGCCGGCTCCATGAGCTTCTTCCTCCGGGGGCCCGGTTTTTTCGGCTATAAAGGAGGTGATGCCGATCGAGCTGGGCTCCTGTGTGGCGCTTTTCAGTCTTTTTCCTTCCTTTTCTTGGATTTTTCACCACGCCGAACCATGCTTGCAGTCCTTTCTCGAGCTTTTTCTCAATGGGCGGACAATTCTGACATTTCCCCAATTGACGTTCTCCTATCTTATCCCATCTCCTTTTGTGTTTTTCCTCAGCTAGAATTTCCTTTCCTTTTAATGCTTCCTGTTTTTCCTTTCCGGGTACAGCGCTTTTGAGCTCCGCGCCGATGGCCTTAATCTTTTCTTTTTACCTGGACCTACTTAAATGTGCGGCGCCAGGCCCCCCGCTGCCGATTCTCCCTTTTCTGATCCGTCATCTCCTACAGAGCTTCTCCTTGACTCGATATGCCTTGTCAGGTAAGATTGAAGCCTTCGGGTGCTCACCCGTTACTCTTTTTTTTTTTTTTTGCGGCATCGCACCCCCCGATGTGCTGGTGACGAATCAACTTTCATGGCATCGTCCCCCCCCCCCCCAAAGAACCCCCCGAAGGACCCACCTCCGCATGGCCCCAAACTCTTGACAAAAACCCCCACCATCCCCTTTCTGGTCCGATTCAGAAGAGCTCCCGAGAAAGCTAGCGACAACTTTTTTCTTCCCCCCAATGTTTCGGGGAGTCGACCAGTTGGACCCCCAGAAGGCGATACTAAGAGCACTCCCAGAATTTCCTTTAGCATTACTTATATGATTTTGACAGCTACTATGACATACTGCTTGAGTCGAAACTGCAAAATTTGTCGTGGTTGTATTTGGTTGGTATTTCTTTTTTTTTGCGTCTGGTGGTCCACCTGTGTCAGCCGAATATTTTCTTCATTTGGGTAACCCCCCCCAACATGTGTTCCTTCCCCAAACCCCTTTACATGGATGTCTCCCTTTCAAAAGGACGTTTCTCAGTGACCCCCTCGGAATCTGGAACCCCGGATATCCTGATTGCGGTTCCCCAACCCCCCGCCTTACGAAGCCACAAGAGGTGTCATATCAGATGGACTCGAGCCATCTTTTTTTTAGTAGATTCTCTTCCCAAATAGCAGATCTTCTGAACCAGTCATTATCCCCCAGATTTTTAACGGACCCCCCTTGATGAATAATTCTGAAGTATTCCTGTTAATACCCGTTCCTTCCTTTTCGCTGATGTTTGGATTTTTTCGCGGTTCGTTTTCCCATGTTTCGCTGTTTTTCTGGAATGAATTTTTCATTTCTAAATGATGTCCTCCTTATGGGCCTCTTCCCCCATAGTGCATTTGCTGTCTCGGTCCCTTGGGCTAAGATTTTCAGCCCACTAGATTACTTCCTGGTCGGCCCAGCCTACATTTGGATTTCTTTTCCCCCCCCCCTTCGACAACGTCCCTCTCGTTATCCGCCAGTGCCATGTTTCGGTCCCTCCCGCAACTTTTTTTCTTGATTTACGGTCGCCGCTCTCCAGCGTTACGTTTCATTTCGGCCGCATCTTTCTATTGTGGTTGTGCACCCCTGGATGGCTGATTTTTAGGCGGGCCGTTTCCCTGGCAGCACAGATTAATCTTTGACTAACTCTCCGACCGCTTCTCGGCTTTTGCCGAGCCACGATCTCTCTTCGGGAGCCTTTGCCTTACGGCTTGGTATTTATTGTGCTAACGCCACATGCCTTCCCCCCCGAAGACATCTCTTTTTCCCCGCCCGCTGCAGGCCGATCCACCGCCCCAGTCCCTTCTCCCCCTCGTTTTGCGGGCGTCCAGTCCTTATTGTGGCGCCTGTTTTACCAGACTCCGGCCCCCATCCTCGGTATCCCCCTCGCCCCCCCAGTGTCTTGGCTTGTTGTTCCTGACGTCTTTCTTTTAACGTGCCGGATTTTTGCCAGCGAGCGTTCCCCTGAGAGGTGAAATTTTCTTGGATTAGACCCGCCGCGGTTGACCTTTGATGCTGGCCTTTTGATATCAGCCGGGTGCAACTGGATAGCAGTCAGCCCAAGCTCGTTTTCCCCCACAAGGTTTAGAGAGTACATGAAACCGGAGTTCCCCCCAACGTATTGCCTCCCCCATAAGGGCCCGGAAGACCTATCTTAGGCCCGGTTGCAACCACCCCCCCCCCCCCCCCCCCTCGAGAAGACCCTTTATTGAGTTACACCCATTCCAGGAGCTTTCAGATGCTTAACCCTGACATCTTTTAAAGCTCCCCCCCACCCCCCCCCACCCCCCCTCCGCCGCCCCCACACCGCTACTCTTCCGCATTAACCTTCTATGCCGCCAGCCGCCTGGGGCGATGCCTTCGTGATTTTTGCAGCTTCGTCCTTCTTTTCATTTCGAGCGATTTTCCCCCTGACGTTTATTCCCCCCCATTGCATCGGAGCTACCGCAGACTCCACCTCCCGCAGTGATTTTCCTCTGGCCCAGATGTGCTCCCCGAGCTTCTACTTTCATTTCCTGACGACACGCTTCGATGCGAAAGCTCCTTTGACAGGTTTTTCCAACGCCGTTTTGCCGCGGCGTCGAAAGCATGGTGGGAGTTTTCCATCTATAGCCTATTGGTGCGGCCCGGTTTTTCCCTCCCACAGATTTGTCTTCAACCACACCGCCCACATGGCGACTACATATGTTTCGTGGTTTTCAGGAGACCCTTCCTTCCAGTTGCTCGTTTGTCCCGGAGACCAAGGCGACTATACCATACCCCCTTTTGGACATATGCAGAGAAAGATACCCCTCAGATAGTAGCGGCATGGTCCCTTGGTGATGATCAATCGTTTTCTGCTTGGACTTCCTTCCCCCCCCGGCGAAAAGCGTACCGGAAATGGCGGAGATTATTAACCTGCCTATTCGTTTTGAGATTTTCAATCGGTATCGTGTGCAATCCCTTCCTCAGCTTCCCCTGATCTTTTATAAGCCACCTCTTCCTGGGCAGCTCCCCACAACCATCTTTCTTTCACTGAGGTCCTCTCTCATCCTCTTGTTCTGTTTCGATATGCCCTCTTTCCCCTTTTCCCCTGAAGGGTTTTGTTCTTGACGAGATCATCTCCTAAAATTCCTGGTTCGATAACTATTGCGCCGCGTTTTAACGAGAGCCGAGGAAGTCAAAAACCTTTGGCTAGACGAGTCTTAGGCCCCCCCCATCCTCTTCCGCGACCGCTTTTTGTTTACACACTGCCCCCCCTAATTGATCCAGCCCCTCCCCTAAGCTACTATATAGGATGGCCCTGGCTTTTTCCTACGCCGATTCCATACGGGGGGTGCTTCCAAATGGCGCTCGAGTTTTTCTTTTTGCCCTCTTTTCCCGGAAATTACGCAGTCTTTCAATTCGTCGTGGGATATATCCCTTGAAATATCAGTCTAGACCGTGTCCTTTTTCTTTTGATACTTCCCCCCCAACTATTTGAAGACACGTCCCCCGTTCCGAAGACCACCCTTTAGAGATTGCACCCCCCCCCCCAAAATGGGCCCCTTCCGGACGCGCATTTTCTGCCCCCCCAAATTTCAGGAGTGTTTCTCTTCCCAAATTTGTTCCCCCCCAGTTTGAGCCCTTTGCCCAATTTTTTCCGCGTTCGTCCCTAGGAACCCCCCCATTTCCCGGCAAAGATCATAGCACCCTTCTTTTTTCCCCCCTTTCTCTTTGTTTCCCAGAGTCGCACTCTGGATCCTTCTTTCCCTATCTGGACTTTTGTCCCCTCTTCGCCCCCAATTGATTTTTGCACCGGACGGAATGGGGGGGGGGACGCTCTGCCCGCGAAAGGCCCCCGTAGTAGAGCAGCTATTGGTTTCCCCAAAGAAGCCCCTTCCTATGATTAAACCTTCCCTGGCGGGGGTACTATCGTGCGGGAACCCTGCCTCCGAAATTCTTACATCGCGCCGGGAAGACACGCAGTCAGGATGTTTACCTGATCATTATCCCTTCTCACCCCGGCTCGGTACTGCCGCATTCCCACGGCGATCTTCGCCCTCCCCATGCCTCGGCTTATTCCCCCCTCCCGCCCCTCCTTTCCTCCCTCCCGGCGTTTGTGCCCCATAGCAAAATCTGGCGAAAGGTCACTCCCCGCATCTCCCCCCCCGCCCCAACGGAAGCCCCGAATCCGCCGTCGAACTCCAGCTGTCTGTCCCCGAGGACCGTGGGCCACCTCTCCCTACACTCCTACCCAATCCCACAGGGCGGTCTTTGGGCGGGCTGCCCCTCGGGTCGTCCTCTCAGGTTGCCCCAATGCCCCCCTGCCCTCCACAGTTCTCTGACCAGCCCCGACAGTGCCTTCTCAGGAAATTTATAGAGCGCGCTAGATGGCTCATAACCGTCGGAGTCCATCAGGACCTCCCCTTTCAGCTTCCCGCCCTCCCACTCCCCTGCTTCTTGGATCTTTTTTCTTCTTTTGGTAAGCCTTTTTCTTCCCCCAAGGGTCATGCTGCCCCCCGCCGGAAGTTTAGTTCACTCGACGAAGGGGATTATCTGGGCAACCGACAGAAGCCAAAGAGAATTACCCACCTCAGGAGCTGCTGACAAGACTCAGAGTGGACAGAATTGAAACCCCCTCCTCCTTGGCTTTTTTAGGTTTAAGGCCCCGGCCATGGCACTCGACACCGGGGTCCGGCGGACAGGTGACTCACGCCCTTTTTCCTTGAAAAGCAAGCACGGCCCCGAGGTTGACCCGCCCCCCTAGGAAATCCCCCCCCGATGGCCTGTTCCCCCAGAAGTAGGACCAGGTCTTCAGGAGGAATTTCCGTAAACGAGGTAGGACTTTTTCCCCCTAGCCACTCGTTCGATCTTCATGCGATTCCCCCGGGGCTCGATAGTATAGTTGACCTCATTATCTTTTCGGGAAAGAGCCATTTACAGAGTTGTCGGCCGCCTTCCTGGGGAAAAGGCTTAGCCTGTTGTATTTTGCGAAGGATTTTTAATGAGAGATAAGCAACAGGTTGCATCACTTTAAGAGGAGAAACAGATCCCGGCTAGGAGAGACTTTCCAACACCCCCCCCCAATGATTCAAATCCTGACGAGATCGTCCTCACCTCGTCGGGAGTCGTCCTCACGGGAGTAGTCCAACCTTTGCAGCCACAGCAGGACCCTAAACTCCTCCAGCAATCCCCGGTTGGAAACCCCCCCACGTTAGAGGAGTCCCTAAGAAGGCCCTCCTGCCCGCGAGACGTCCTGCACTCCGGCATCCTCAGTTCTCACGGATTTCCTGACTTGGACCTTTATCGGAGGACGTTGGTTCGAATGTGACATTTTGTTTGTGTTCCCCCTTTTGGAAACTGCTTGCGCGTTGCAAAACCCCCAGGAATTCCTCCTTGGACGCTATTCGTACCAAAAGGGACCCTCATGACACCAGATCACTTTCCCTTGAAACAGCTCTCCCTACGCACCGCAAACCACAATTCCTTAGGGACCTCAACCACTAAGAGCCACCTTCCCTTGGGTGTTTTTAATTTTCCTGTGTCGTGTATTGGTGTCTGGTGCCTGGAGTCCCCCGAGTTTCCATGAGTCCCCGACGGACCCAGAAGCTCTTCACCTTTTCCGGGTTACGCAGATCCCGGTGGGGTTTTTGTTGAGACTTGTTGGTCAGAAGATCATCCTTCCAATAGACCTCTTTTATCTCCCCTACCCTCGTAGAGACTCTATGGTCCCTGATCAGGGTGGGAACCGTGCTACAGTTGACCCATTGCTCTCTCCTCAGGTCGTTCCGATGGGACCCGGTTTATTCGTTTTCTTTGGCCCAGGGGGTTTTTTATTCTTTTCCAATTTTGTTCAATATGACGGCCCCCCCCCCCCTCAGGCGCTTTCTACCCCCCCCATCTGTGTCCCCAACCCCACTGTTCTTGTCTCGACGAGTCCTGAGGGGTACCTGTTCGAGGGTGAAACACCTTCTAGAGGAAGCCTTTGTGATTATATAGGTCCCCTTTGGGGACAACGTTTCTTTCAGACAAGACCGTATAACAGCGTTGCCTTAGGTCGTGTAGCTTACCAGGACTCGGAAAGGGGGCTTTATTGGGTTTTATTTGCAAGGAGGGTTTTGCTTTCCCAGAGAGAGGGATCTTTCGTGTTTTTGATTGGCATTAAAATCGTTTATCGTCCCGACTGTTCCCAGCGGCCGCCCTCTGACGCAACTTACCCTTTTGTCTGTCCCACCCCCCCTGGCATGCTCGACCCCCTTCCCCCCGGACCCCCCCCCTTTACACAGACTTCCCCTGAGAAATTTCCTTTGCCCCTTTCCTGCCGGTAGGATCCCCTCTCAGATTTGCGCCCCTCTTTAGGGAGAGGTTTTGGTTTGGCATCGCCGCAGACCACATTTTTTCTGTATTTTTTTAAAACTGAACCATGATGCCAGTATTTCTCCCATAGGCGCGCAGCTTCATGGCTTCCCCCCCCTTTACCCTTTTCATTTTAAAGCCCATTTGACGTCT
>Ga0179593_1534681_pt1 | contig 29178 bp, 40 predicted proteins | sample CZODoug2_1_08_16_FD_185931 | JGI IMG/M metagenome (GOLD analysis project Ga0179593, IMG submission 185931) | Vadose zone soil fungal communities from Angelo Coast Range Reserve, California, USA - CZODoug2_1_08_16fungal (PacBio error correction) | ecosystem: Environmental > Terrestrial > Soil >... | reverse complement strand
TTTCGGGCCCTTTGAAAAAGGTAAACACACTTTAATTGTTTCCAATCGGGCCTGTCTTTTGGTTTTTTAGTTACGCCCCCTGGGAACTTCTATGGCTAGTGATCCCTTTTGTGCTGTTGTTTTTCCCCTAAGGACCTCCTCTTTTTTTTCTCACAATTCCCAGTTCTCCCCCAGACACTGTTTATTGCCTTTTACCCCCTTTTCCCTCCGCCAATTCTTGCGAAAACTGCCAATTCCTTCCTCCCTTCCCCCCAGGCTGTAAAAATTGGACACCCTCCTCTGGTTCCCGTCCCCCTTCTTTTTTTTTTTCATATTTTTGTAGCCACCAATTCCGGTTGAAAATGCTACTTCTTTTTCCCCCCCGTTCTTGTTTTTCATCCCAACTCTATTCAAGGTTTTTTGCCTTCAAAAACTAGAAAGAGGCTAGATTTTTTCCTTCTCCGGGGTTTCCCTTTTTCCAAATTCCTTACCAGGTGCTTCACCCTCTCACTTGGTTTTTCCCAATCCTGCCCCCTGACATTGTGAACCGGATTCCGTTTTTTTTATGGCTCATGGCTTTCTAGTCTTTCTCAATTTTTTTCTGAGATATTCGCTGAATCCAGAATCTTCCTGAAACTCAGAGATCTCCCCTTATTGTCAATCTTTAAATCGGCTTCTTTGTGTTTAAACGGGAACAAGTTTCTATAGCCAAGGTTCTTATTATTTCCCTCAAAAGGTCGGAAACTTTTTTTTCCCCCATTGCCGCGCTATCTGTCTGCTCCCCCCCCCACCATCTGGTCGATTTTGAATTTTGCCTCCACTCCCTAAAGGGTGCAAATGTGTTCCCCCATTTGGTCTTTTTCACTTTTACTCGTCTAGAAACGGCACTTTCGGCCGTTTTTTATAGGCCTTTTGCATCCCTACCTCTTCGACCCCGTCCCCCCGACTTACCTCCTTTTTCTTGCTGGAGAATTCCTTCCTCCTCACAGTCGGAAATTTTTTACCAAATCCAGTCTAGTTTTTGAAAAGGGAAGCGATACATGATTTGCATTTTCACCTTCCCCCCAGGCCGACCTATCGCCCCTTAGCTTTATGAGACTTTTTTATTATGTGAATATTTGTCGAAAGGACATTGGACATGCCCCTCTCTAATATCCCCCCCCTTTACACCTTTCCAAGGATTACCCACATCTCGTCAGGATAACCTCTCTTCCACCCTTCCAAACCCCATTGCGTTTGTCGTGGGCTCCCAGAAGGATATTTTTTTACCTTGTAAGATTACTCTTAGTTTCCCCCACAAGTAGAATAAAGGGCAATTCATCACGAGGGCCTCTTTTCCCCCCAGATAGCATGGTACACAACCTCTTTTAACCCTCGCGATTATCTAGGATTCACTGGAACTTTTTCTTTTTTACACTTCCAGAAGGTCCCACTTCTTCCAGAACTGCTCATTCATGTTTCCAAAAATAGGGATTATAAGTCCCTCCCACTTTTTTTTTTCCCCCCCAAGACTTACCAGGTAACTTTCCCATAATCTCTTTCTTGTCCCCCTTCCCGACCCCCACTTGACTGCTCGTGAAATCGCCCACCCGAAATTCCAACCCCCCATCCCAAACTTTGGCGTTGGGAACGACTCCAATTTCCTTTTGTCCCTTACTCTCCATTTCCCCCCCCCCTGCCTAGACCTAGCCTAACCCTCATACCAATTACTTCACCCTAGGAGGGCTTTTTTCGCCTGAAGAGCGGTTCTGGTCCTTTCAATCTTAGATGATGATTTCATTGGTGTTTAAAATTTTGTCTGTGGGACTATTTTTTTCTGTAAATTACTTCTGAATATACCCTGTCACCTTTGTTTCCGTTTTTTTTCACATTTAATCAAACTCATGCCGTTTTTTGCTTTTCAATTACCTCGATATTGACATGTTATTGTGATTGGAAATAGCAGCTTCCTTTACCCCCACCCCCTACTTCCCTACTTTCCTTCCCTTTCCAGCATGACTTGAGAGATTCCACTCGTTGATTAAGACTCCCCCCCGCCAATTTTCTTCAGCCTGCTCCCCTTTTCTTCATTTCTTCTCAGCCTTCACGCATATTCTTCAGTTAGACAATCTATATATTTTCCCCCCTCATACTCCCTTTGTTTGTTTTCCGATTTGTAGGCGGTTTCTCCTCTGTAGCCAGCCCCCCTCATCCTATAACTTGCACTTAGTTTTGCTCGGATTAGTGACATAACATCGAGCTCTCCTCTTTTGACGGTTCTTACCGGGAAAGGCGATTTTCTTTCCCCGTAGCCCCCGATCCCCCATAATAAGTAAACTCCCCTCTCGAGCGTCCCCTCTGATTCCTTCTTAACTGTTCCCGGAACAAGTGTAATTTAATACGTCCTGAGTGTGAATTCTTTCTCATTTCCCCCCCCCCAAATTTTTTTCCCCAACACATTGATTCCTTGGATTTACCCCCCTCACTTGCTTCCACGCCTTTCGCCATCTTTTTTTTTACTGGCCAATTGGATCTGTTCGGTATATTCATGCATCTTCTTTTTTCTATTAGTCTTCTTTTTCGACGAGCTTTTTTTTCCCCGGTTATCTTTTCCCCCCCTCTTAACACACAAGATTTGTTAAGCCTTTTATGTACTTAATTTCACCCCCTGATTCCCCGCGTCAATTTTTCCTCTTTTTCCGTGATGACCCGGGCCCCTCCCGGTCTTACAAAGTTCACCCTTGGGTAAGGGTACTTTTTTTTCACCACCAATAGCCCTTCTACCCCTATTTTTTGGCAAACATGCATATCTTTTTTCTCAATGACCCTGCCCCCGTCCCCTATTTCCCCGTTATTACTTTATCCTAGAACATATAGTCTTGTTCGTCCCCCTTTATCTTCCTTGCTCCTCATATATTTAACTCTTCCCCCTCTTTAGGATTTTTCCTCTTCATTTGCCCTCTTGTCTCTTTCGCACTACCAAATATTCAGGAGTACTCCTCTCTTTCCTTTTTTTTTTTTCCTTTTTGGAGTTTATCCCCCGTTTGAACCGGCCAGCTGGATAATTCCCTTTCCCTTCGATTCCTTTTCTTCGTGGACTCACTTTTCAAACTAATATTCACATACCTACCCGGTCTAATCCCTCGTGGCTCGATCGAATATGTTCCCTTTTTCCTTATCGAGGGCCCCCCCCCAGACTTGTCCCCTAATCATTTTTCCAGTGACCCCCCTTTTCCTCCCCCCAATGAACCTCTCCCCTCATCCCACTGGACAGGGGAATCAGATTAAAACGGGTCTTAGTCTTTCCCTAATCCCACACTCCATAGGTCACCCGGGTGTATTTTTCCCTTTGGACCTTCGACCTAACCAATGAAAAATTTTTCCCCCCACTTTTCTCCTTTTTTCTTCCAAGCCTCACTATATACTCTATGTTGGATCCCCTCAATTAGGAAATAGAGACACCTCCTTACCCCTTGAGGGTTCCATCATACATCGAAGCTTACTCTCCTGACTTTTTTACCTTTTAAGTCCCAACCCGAGTTCACAGGCCCTCTTTTCAGCAGCGATGATTTTATCCGTCCTTCATTGAACTCGCCCCAATGAACATCTCACCTTCTTTGCGGAAGCCCACTAGTACCCCCCAGAGCCCGTCTCTTTTCGACCTAAGGGATTTTTTTTCCCCCCAAGCTTCTTTTTTTCACTGAAGGAACTTTTCACCAAAGCCCTTCATCCTTCACCGGCAATATTAGAATCCCTTTTTTTTCTATTTTTTCTTTTAGTCTTGATTTCCCCCCCCCCCCAGCGGAAATCTCAGTCTTCAACCCTCCTCTGTTCTCTTCCTCCTCTCTTCTCCAAAAACTATCATGGACTGACAATTTGGAACCTTTTCAATTACCATTCTTCAATTTTTACCCCTTTATTTTTTTTGCGAGACCACTATTTCCTTATCTCAGTTTCGCTTGGGCGTTCTTTTTTTCCCCCCGCCTTTTCCCCTTTTCCCCTTGTCTCCCCTTCTGCACCTCATGGAATGTTTTACCAACTCTCTTTTCGTTTACTTAGAAAAATAATCGTAACTGTCTCCATTTCCCCTCTAGTTCCCATGTATTTCTTAAACATCTTAAAAACGCGCCTTTCCCCCCCCGCAGGCGATCCCCCCAGGTTGTTTTCTTAACTCAACACCCTCCTCCTCTCTTTGTTGTTGTTTCCCTTAGTTCGGTTTCCATCCCCCCTTTTTGAACCCCTGGACCCCGGGTTTTTTTTTTTGCGGAAATTTTCCTTCTTTCTGACGCGTTTTAGGATGTTACGAATACCCCTGGTTCCCCCCATGTTTATCTTTTCATTGGTGCCTCTAACTCGATGACCTTCAGCTGTCAGAAGGTTTTCCCCTGTGTCTCCCCCTCTTTGTGTTACAAACTTCACCACTCTCCCTCTTTTCCCCATCCTAATAGCACAGATAAAGGGGTTCCCTGGCAATCTTTCTTCAAGCAAAATTTGAAATGGTCCTTTCCCTCCCGGGTTTTAGGCCCCTTTTGACCCTCTTCCCCCAGAAGCGGCTTAGTACTCGGTTTCCGCTTTTGACATCAGCTTGCGGTAAAAAATATAAGTCCGAGGATCCGCTTGGCGGTCTTTCCCCTCTTGGACAAAAGTCTCCCCCCCCCTTTGCCGTGAACCCAATCTCTTTTCTGAAATCCATCCCACTAATTTTCCCCGTTCTTCAAGCTCGCCCCTTTGGGGGTTTTTTTCTAATCTTCCTCCCCCTGCCAGAACCTCTTTCTTCCCAGGCCTTTGAATCACTCTCTGTAAAATCTGTCCTGTTTGCTTTTTTCTTCCCGACTTCCCCCTCTTTAACTACCTCTGTATGATCCCTTCAAACTTTATTATTGGTTTTTCCCCTCCTCAAGAATCCCTTCTCTTAGCACCCTCGAGTACCTCTACCTCCCATTAATTCTTTTCTTCCCTCCCCCTACCCTCCTGTTTTTCACCTTTTTGCGTCCCCCCCCAATGTTCATCATACAAATTTTGACCTTTTCTTCGAGTGTTTATTCGAGGCAACCCCTCGCACCGGGTTCCCCCTCTTCCTAACTCTTAACCTTCCCTCTTAGGGGCTCCTGAACTTCAAGTTTCCCTTGTTTTTCCCCCCCCCCCCCCCCGCCGGATTCAACGCCCTCGATTAAATGCTCTTTTCCTCCCACTCACCATTTTCCGCCACCTTCGGATTTATGTAACTCTCCTGTGAATCTGATTTGCCCAGTTGACCTTTCCCGGTCCCCAGCCAGCTTTCCCCCCTTTTAAAGAAATCCACTCTCCTCAACTAGGAAACTGCTTCCCCCCTTTCTTATCCGTTTTCTTTTTTTTCAAAGTTGCGTTTTCTTTCTTTCCCACACAGTGACTAACAATCCCTTCCCCCCTGAACCCGATGTACCTCTCAGAGCCACCCGGTAGTACTGACCACCCCCCCATCTTCGCAGATGTCCCAAACAAAAAACCAAAAACCCCCCCCCCCAAAGCATCGTTTGATTTCTTCTTTCCCCCACGGGGTGCTTTTCATTCAGTAAAGTTAATAAACTTCATTCATGTTTGCCAACCCCCTGATCTTCCCTCCCTTAATCCTTATTTTGTTTTCCACAAGTACCCCTTTCCCCGGGTCCCCCACCCCCCCCCTTACCTTTCCTTGTCACTAAAGACAAAAGTATCCCCACTTGACTCCTAATCCTTCCTCTAAAGACCCGAAAATCCCATTCAGTACTTTTTTGGCTGTGAAAGATAACAACATTCAGCAAGATCTCTCTTGACCCTCTCAAAACCTCAGATGGCATGTATGACTTCCCCTAACCATTTCAGAAATTGTCCCCTCCTTTTTTGAAGCTCCTTTCGTTCTCTTTTACGGGACAGGTTTTCTAATAACTGTCCCGATGAAGCGATTTATGGTTTTTTCCCCAATTTTGACTGATTGGTCCTTCCTTATGCTAATTCATTCAGAAGTATTTAACTTCCCACTTCGGTATCTTCAACCTTTGCTCTTACCCTCGGTCGAATATGGCCCCTCGTATTGAGGGAACCGACGTTCCCAACTATCTCCCCTTAAAGATATCCCTCTTGACGCCTTCTCCGATCTCCTCCGCGTCTTTTTTCCCATCATCCGCGTCATAAGTTTTTCTGAATATTTTATGAGGTAGGAGCTTCCGTGGGGGAATGCTTTCCTATCTTTTATTCCGACTTTCTCCCCCTATTCTGTTAATAATCCCCTTTTTTCCTGAGATTTCTCAGAATCTTCGTTCTTCTTCAGTTTTTCCCCCCTTAAGAATCTCTCTACAAGATTTCTTGGCACGTAGCTTTGACTTCTGATAGGGGGGACAACCCCCCCCCTTGCTTTCATAAGATCGCTGACAGGATGTTTTTTCCCTTTCCAATGAATTGCTATTTGTTATTTCCGTTTGCGATTTACCCCCCAACTAATCCCTTTACCTCCCCTCTTTAAATTGCCTTTTTTCTTAAAGTTCAAATGAGTATACCCGTCCCACAGTTTCAGTTAAATACTCCTGACCAGAAGACTCCCTTTATTTCCCCCCCCTTACATCCGATTCTTTCTACAGTTATTCCCCAAGTCCCCTTCAACGAATACTTTTCCCACGTCGTCTTCCCTCACTCCTGGTTACTTCATGATTTCCTTCATTAATCCCCCCATCATTTTTTTATGTATTCCTGTCACATCATCGAACACTTGAATTTTTTTTCCCACCTTCCCCCCCCAAAACAAGAATCTTCCCCCCCCCTTGTTCAGAAATTTTCTATTATTTATTCATCAGTCCCTTATTTTTTGCAAGTCGTTACTGATTTACACGTTCTCCAACGGTCCCCCCTTGAAAAAAGTTCCCTTTTAAGGGTATTTTTTTCCCAATTTTCGGTTCTTTTGGAACTTTTCTCTTCTTTTCCTTGATGACTTCCCCTTCCCCCCCTTTTCCCCTCTTCTAGATCTTCTTGTTCATCTGCGAAGAGGTGTATTATATCAGTGAAACTTGACCTTTCCCATCTTTTCATGATTGGCTGATGGAGTATGACGTCCTGAACTTTTCGTCTCTTTTCTCCAATATTCTGTTACCGCCCCCCCCGTTTGGGTTGCGTTTACGCAGTTTATCCTTCTCTGCTTCCCTTGAATTTCCTCCTGTGGGGCTTCGAACTTGTTTCTCTTTTCTAATTTTTCAACTTAAAGCCATCTCCCCATCCCTCCCCCTATGGGCTTTTATTCCTTTTGAATTTCTGGAGGAAAATATCCCTTTTTTCTCGAGGGCCATTCCTTACTTTTTCCGACCCTCCCCTGACCTTCCCAACTTCCTTCAACCTTCCCTAAAGGAAAAGGGTTACCCCTTCTCTTTTCCCCCCCCGGTTTTTTCGTCTTTTCCTCTACCATCAACCTTAGCCATCAGGCAAACGTTTGTCTGTCTGATTCTCGTGGGGATCCCCCTCCCCCCCCCTTAAACTTTGCCACCTTTAGTAAGGGCTCTTCCCCCCACGACTCCATTTCCTACCTCTCTTTTTCTAATCTCACCTTCCCCCCTTGATCTTCCCCTTGCAACCCCCCCTTCTTTGGACTTTTTGTGAAATACAAGACCTCTCAGTAGTTAAATCGCATACCTGACGTAGTTCCCCAAAAATTACCTCCTTTTCACTCCACTTTCCAGAGGAGCTCTCTCATTTCCTTTATTTTTTAACCCGAAAATACTCGAATGGAAAATGATTACGATCCCTTTCCCAAGAAGAACCCCCTTCTGCCCCCTCCCGAGTCGACACTTCCACCTCTCATTAGTTATTTCAAAAGTATTATTGATTTCCAATCCCATTTTAAGGCCCTTTTCCCCCCAGCATTCCCCCCCGTTCTTCATAAATTGTCAAATATTATACTTTCTTTTTGGTATTTTTTACCGCCCACGATGGACCCCCCCTCTCCAGTCCCCAACTCCGATTCGGGGTTACTTTCCCAAATTTTAATTCCCCCCAGTAAGTTAATTGCCCTCCCCTCCTATTCCCTCCCCCCTCTCCCCTTTCATAAAAATCCCCCTTTTTTATAGTTTAAAATAGCTGAATTTAGTAGCTCTTTTCGCAAGAATGGCGCTAGTGTACACCTTCTTTTCCCATTGTCAGCCCTGACCTCCTGGAAGGGCAAAATCCTCTTTCCCGAGCACCCCAATCTCCCCGTCCTTCTCCCTGATAACCCTCTACTTTCCGGTATTCTTCCCCCCCCCCCCCCCCCAAACGCCGTCCTCGTACGATTTACAACATTTTCGTTGGTTAAGGTTTGCACGTTGTCTGTCCCCTAATCTTTTCCCCTCAGTTGTTTTTGTGATTTTCGGGACCCACCCCCTGTGTTACTGCACCACCTTCCCTTTTTACATCCTCCCCGATAAGGTATTTATACGCTTTTTTTAGGATGTTTACCCCCCTCTTTTTTTATAGTGATCAGCCCCCTTGTGCAGATTCTTGGATAAGTTCCCTCACTCCTTTAACCCCGTCGGTCACTTTCTTGACCCTTTTCGCTTGTACATACAGCGCCTTTGAAACCTTCAGATATGTTTTCCCTCTCATGTTTTCCCCCAATTTTTCCCTCTTTTCTTGACCCCCCAAAGCCCCCTTTTCATTCGGAATCTTCAAAAATTTTTAGTCATTAACTTAATTTGTCTTTAAACTTTGCTCCCTCTCGATTTCCCCCCCCCCTCCGCGTCTAAAGACTTTTCCCCTCTTTCATACTTTTTTTTTCTTCCCAATTAAGCATCGGAGAAGATTGGACATTGCCGGTTGTTCACCTTTTTTTTCCTTTTCCCCAGTTGCGTTTCAATAAGACTTGTGGGTTCCCTCACTTCATTGGACAATGTCCTATTCTTGAACATGCGCTCGTTTTCCCATTTCTTTGCGCTCTTCTTCCCCTCTATTTCTTTCCTTCCCAGAATACTTTCTCTTCCCCAAAGAATTATGCGTTTCTGCATGGACTTTGCCGGGTTTTATGTTGTTCTTCCTTCCCCCAATTCTTCTCCACACTAGATGTCTTGCGGAACACTCCCACTTTCTTCACTTTTTCTAGTGACTCTTTCCTTGAGATTAGCCCCACAATAGAGTAGAATAGTCAAGTGACTTTTTGACTCAAATCCTAATACCAATCCCCCTTTATTTACACATTTTTCCTCCCCCTTTTGCCCATGATTGCCCCCCCTGTTGTTTAGAGGTTTCAACCTTCCCCCTCCCCCCGCCCCCCTCCCCCTTTGCTTTTCCCCTTTCCCCTTCATTGGTTCCCAACCGCGGCACAATTGTCTGACCCAAAATGACCCTAATTCGTGCCCCTCTCGAATTACATTTCCCAGAGCAGACCTTTTTCATTCGCTCTATACTGGGATTTCGTTTCTTCTTTTCCCCCCCCTTTCACATCCTTGCAAATAGCACCCAGTATAACCTTGTCCCTTAAATCCCCTCTCGTCCGCTCATACACTCACACCCTGGTGTTTCGTACCGCGGTATTCCTCTTTCTTTAAAGTGCTGACCCCTGGATATCCGATCTTTCCCCCCCTCTTTATCCCCCCCTTTGCTCCACCGATGGGTCTCTGCCATTTGTACTACACACATCTTTCCCCCCTCTCCAGACATCGTATGGTACTAGTTCACGGGGTTAATTTAAATTCTCCCTCCCCTAACACCCTATAATGAATTTTTCCCCCCACTAGGATTCCTTCATGAAATTATAAATTGTATTTTTTTTTTCCCCCACCTCCCCCCACCCTTCCTACTTTCCCCCGTTATCCTGGGATCATGTAAATAACCTTTCAAATAAGTAGCCTTTGGACCCTCTTCCTGAGAAACCCCCCCCTTCCCTAACCAAATTAGGAAACATCCCCTATGTGCCCTTTTTTAACGACCCTCCCAAATTTCTCCCTTCTATTTAGACCCTCCCCCCCCCCCAATAAGAGGTCCCCCCTAGAATATAGCCCCTCATTGAGGATCCTCTCCTTAAGATGCGTGGAAGGGCTTTTTCCCCTCAAACTGACTCTGTGCGATTTAATTTTTGGGTTCCCCTCTGACTTTCCCCCTAATTCAGTCCTATTTTCCCTTCCGTCTTGGGATACGCATTAACTTTAATCACCCAATCCCCCTGCCTTTCTACAACATCTTCTCCCAGTGCCTGATATTTTTTTGACATCGCGAAGTCCTCTTCCCCCGATCTCTTTCCTCCTTTTTTTCCTCTGTAACCCTCCTCTTTTTTTCTTTTTCTAGCTCTCCTTCTCGTTTGCAAGATTGATGTTTTAACTCTTTTTATGATTTGAATCGTGGCTGCGCTCCGTCCCGAGTTTCCCCCTTTTTTTCCTCTATCTTTTCCTCGTTTGTTGTTGAGAGCTCTTGTCCCCTTCGAATATGATTTCGCTCCCCCCGACCGACCGCCTAAACCTCTCTCATCTTGACCGTACTTGCTTCCTCCATACATACGAGGCTAGCTCTCCCTTTTCTTTCGCCATTATTTTTAGATGCAAGAATAGAGCTTTTTCCCTTTCTTATTTACGTCGCGATTTCCCTCAATAGTCTCTCGCCCTGATGTGATCATTCTTTTCCTTCTCTTGTGATGTAAAGTTCCTTAGTCTCCGCAGTTTCTCCTACCCTGATCTTAATTCTCCAGAAGAGAATTTCCCAGTAACTCTCTGAAATCGCTCTTCCTTACCGTTATTTAACAATCATTACTTCCCACGCTCCTCACTCTTCCTAGTTCCTTTTGATGGCCAATTTTATTCTTTTCTACTCTATGCCCGTCTGATGGTTTATTCTCCTTTCTCCCTCCCCTCGGGCTATCTTTCCCCCCCTGGCAAACAAGGCTGTCCGTACCTTGGTTTCACCTGTATTTCTCATCGATTCCTCGTATTTTCAAGATATTTCCCCTTTTTATTTCCCCTTTTTTTTTTTCCCCCAGTTATTTTGATTGAACCTAAAATTGTTCTTCTTTTTCAATTGTTCCGGGAATTTTCTAGTTTTGTCCAAACCCCTCCCTTTATCTTATGAACTACTTGAAAACCCTAAGTTCCCCCCTTCAAGTTCCTACCTAGATCCATATCGCTCCTTTCCTTTGATGTCTTCCCTAACGTGCTCATATTCATCTTCCTGGCACACTTTCTTTCATTTGATTGTTTTTTTGTGATTCTCCTTTGTTCCCCCTTTTTTTCCCCGGTTCGCACGCCCAAATTCTGATTAATCCCGCGGTATTGACCCCCCAAAGTGGTGTGTAGACGCGGACGCTTGTTCTTCCTTAAATGTTTTGTGGGCCTTTTTTTATGCCCTTTTTTCCCCCACCCAATTCCTTTCCGAACTCCAATCCCCTACAATGATAATAATCCGAATGGACGATCATTTTTGAACGTGAGTAAAACTCATCTCTTGGCCATCCTTTTTTCTGCACAAATTTCACCTGAATTCCCCCAATGAATCTGGAATTCCCCCCCCAGGACCCCTTTCCTTCTCGATTCCCGTGTTTGTGGGTTAGTTCCCTTTCAACCCTATCCAAAAACTTACCTTTTCCGTCCTTTTTTTTTGATGAACATTTCTTTCTCCCCCCCCAAATGCCCATGTGAACCTTGAGTTCAGTTAGTTGAGTGAAAAACATTCCTTTTCCTTCTCAATATTCCTCTCTGCACTGAGTTCAAAACCCCCCCCCTGAATTTAAGTGTGCCATAAACCCTCTTCCATCTTCTAGTTTCCCCCCCCCCAAAAATCTCGTTCACAAACCCCCCAATTACAGAGTCCCTCAACCAGTCCTTTTTCTCTTTCTTCTTTTCGTACTCTCTTTGTCATGCAGCGCCCCGATCTGGCTAATCCAAGTGATTCCTCCTGTACCCCCCCCCCCCATTGCTGTAACAGAACCCTCTGAATGTTCATATTGTGGCCTTAAGTTATTTTTCCCCCCCGTCTTTGTCAATCCCAACTTTCCTATTTTTTTCATCATTGAACTACCGTAGAAAGGTCAATCTCTCCTCTATTTTTTTCCTCAAAGTCTTGCGGCCCATTTCCCCCCAGGGACCCGTCTTAACCCCCTTTTTGAAAAAAATCCTCTTGGGTTCCCTTTGGTCCCCCCCTTCAAAAAACCCCGTAAGGTAATGGTCACGACCAATTTTTCTCTTTCACGTCCCCTTCTTTTCAAATTCCCCCCATGGATCTTGACCCCCCTCAGCTCTTTCTCTCTTCCTTTTCTCCCCCCCTCTTTGCGGTTAGGTTCTCCCCCCCCTTTTTAAAGTTTTACCCTTAAACTTGTCCGAACCTCCTCCTTTCCCTGGTTCCAACCTCTTGAAACTCCAGCAAATAATCTCCCTTTTTCTTCTCCCTTTCCCAGGTCCTCACCATCTTTCCAAAGCGTATAACTCTATAAGGCGTTTCCCCGATTTCCCCTTGTTCCTTTTTCCACGTGAGTCCCGACACTTCTCTCTTCTTTAATAATACGTTGTTTTTGAGAGATTTTCCTTGGAACCCGTGCACACAACGGCAACCGGTTGAAACTTTTTGATCCTTAGTTTCTTCCTATTTAGGCTTTTACCTAAGACATTTCCTCTATCTTATAGGACTTTGGCAGATATTGCTTCCTCCCCCTAGGTTTTTGCTCCCCCCCTGGTTTTGCCCGTCTGTTTTATGACCACTTTTCGCTACAAACTACACCTCCTTCAATAGCATCCCTAGATGTCACCCCCCCCTCCGGGTTCCCCCCTTTCTTTTCCAAAGATGTTTTCCCCCCCTCAGATTGCTTTCATCTTTCACAATTTTTCTTGTCCATTAACTTAAGGCTTTTAGGAACATGTTTTTAGTTGGCTCCCCCCCATCCCGATTTTTTCCCTCCTTAGAGTTCAGAGGTTTATTTTTACCCCTGCTTTAAACCCTTCTCAGAATGCGGAGGGGGGGTCAGCGTGGCCTTTATACTTTTCCATTTGTTTTTACTTTAGGCCCCCTTGTTGCAAAAGAAGACTTGGTTTTCCCATCACCCTTCCACCCACCTATGGAATATAGGATGAAAATTTTCTCGGCTGGTTACATCCCCATGGTTATCCCTGAAGGTACCCCTTTTTCTTTCTTGTTCGATATTCTTCTGTCCTCCATCTCTAAAATCGCTTCCCTCTGTACCCTTTCCTGAGACCTATTGGCCTTGTTCCCTCCCATTCCCTTCTCTGTATATGGAAAATTCAACCCTGTAAGGAAATTCTTTTTACCGTTCCCCTTTCTCTCATTAGCCCCCCATAGGAGTAGTTCCCTTCCGCCCTTCCCTTGACCCCATAATAACCTGGTTTTTTCCCTACTCCTCTCCACCCAAACCTTCTGTCACCAGAAAAAATTTTCACGGTAAGGTTCTCTCTCTGCCACCATCCAAACCATCCTTCCCCCTTTGGCCCGATCTACTCCCTATTATTTAGAATTTTCCCCCCCTTATTGGTCCTTCACTGAACTTCGCACAACAACGGTTCAGTCGGACACAACCTAACTCGATTTTTATCGCTGTTCCCCCCTTCCCTATTCAACCTTAATCCCCGGGATCTCCCCTTTTCTTGGTAGGAGTTGGCTTTAGGTGACTTGGGTCGGTCCCCCTTCCAGGCCAAGTCGGTGCCCTCCCTCTTTGACGCCTTCAAACCAGTCAAACAATTTAAAGGTTCATCCCTCTGCCTTTTTCCCCCCCTTTCTTTTTGTTTTTTTTCCCCATCTGGCCTAGGACCCTTCTTTTTAAAATCACCCCCAACTGTGTTTAGTACGCGTATTAATCCGGATTGGTTCCCCCCTTATATACGACTCTTTCCAAATAAGTAGCATTTTCCCCTATTTTGACCATCTGAACCGTCTTTTTCCCCCCTTTTTGTCCTCAGATGATATCCTCTCTAGGACTACCCCCCTTCCTTCTCCTCTAACAAGCCTGCTCTTCTATCGGATAACTTCTGGGAGACCTCCATAGTCAATCCCATAACGATTCATGCCATGGTTGCCACCCCTATTCTCTTTACCCCCTTTTTTTTTTGGTGCAAAACGAACCCTTAAAAAGGTTCAATTTTGTCCCTCCCCCCCCTGGTGCCCCCCTTCCCGACCAGTCGAACCCCTCCCCCCTCTTGACTCGCTTTATCCCCCTCCCATAAAACTTTCCCTTCCAAAACCCCCTCGGGCCATTTACCTACAGCCAAGTTAACTAAGATCGTTCGATGATTCCGCCCTTCCACAAAAAACAGATGTTGCGCATAGAACCTCTCCCCCTACCCACACTTTCATCCCATTGATCCAGTAACCTAGGTCTTTCTCTCTCCCTTTTCCTTCTGATTTTTTGGGCCTTAGGGTTGAAATAACAGAAGCTTAATTTTTGTTTTAAATAAATTTTGACTCCTTGTTGCAATTATAGTATGAGACCTTCCTCTTTCAGTATTCCTTAACTTTTTTCCCCTGATACTTTCTTCCTTTTAACTTTATTCCACCCCCTATCTGGAACCCCTTCGCTATTGAACTGATTCTTTTTCCCTCGCTTGAGTTTCAAAAAAGCTACGCTTTCCCCTCTTTCTTCATCCTCCCCCCCGATTTTTTGATTCCACCTACTCCCGCAGCAAATCTTAGTACAAGCTTTATGAATTCCTTTCTGGTGGAGCCTTTGATGTCAGAAGACTTAGATTTTTTCAGTCTCCTTCTTTTCTCCTACAATCTCTCCCCCCTTCCTTTGTGGTTGTTGTTGCCTTCAGAGATTTGTCCTACTCGATATTGCGTTTCTATCGCCCCCTCCTCTCTTAACGTCCCCTCCTTTATTGAAGTCTGCTTTTCTTGTATTAGGGGAATCCCAAATAAGTTCTCTTCTCATAAGATTTTTTTGAGGGAAAGGATGATACCTCCCTTTCCCTCGGGGAAAGTTCTCCTCCTTACGTTCTTTTCCCCCCCCCCAGTTCACATCGAAGATGTGAAGAGACAATGTCCTCTTGTGATCCTTAAACTGCGGTCATCCACTGAACAAGTTTCCTTTTCCCCAATACCCCCTTTTCTGTCCCATCAGTCTCCCTTTCCCCCCACTCAGTCAACATGAATGCAACACCAATTCCCGCTTCCTTTTTTTTTCTTTTTTCTTTACCCCTGCATCTCACTTCTCCCCCCCTTCTTGAGAAAATTTTTATTCTTTTTTCTTTTATTCTCTGCATTGGCCTTTTTATTCCCTCCTCACCCTATCGAACGATATTGCTGAAATGGCTCCCCATTTTGCCAACACAGATTCCCGTCCATGAGAAATTTATTCTGTTCTTCCTTCACCTCTTTTTTTCCCCCCCCTAGTCCTCCTTTCTTCTAGGGAGTGCAAGTCACCAGGTATAAAGTTTTTGGAAAACTTTCCCTTCAGGGTTCAACAAAATCCCCGCGTAATTTTTTAATTTTCCTTTCCCCCCTGCCATGATCCTTTTCCCCGATCTTCCTTTCAATGTCATCCCGTCCCCCGTTCCCTTTTCTTTTCTATCAATAGAGTCTCTGGAGAATTTTCCTGGTGCTCTACTCTCTTTTCTCGCTTCCCCTTCCTCCCCTAGGGGGTTTCCCCCTCTTTGTTGCGATTGTGATTGACTCTTTTGGCCCCCAAGCTCCCCCTTTTGCACTTTACAATATTCCGTAGGAATACCTCCTGTGGTAGAAACCCCAGTGGTTTGAGTTCCCCCTTGTCCTATGTATCAGTTTTCCTCTCTTGGGATCCCTCTTAAAGGTTTAGGGTCCTTGTTTTTTTTTTTCTTCCCCTGGTGACCTCCTTCCTCCCTCACAATCATATTCCCCTAATACAATTATAAATCCGTTTGGCTTTGATCCCTTTTGCTTTTCCTTTTTTAGCAACATCCAGGGGATCGAGGGCCCCTTCCCCCCTTCTTTTCCTCCTCCTTTTTTTTTTTCCTTTGACAAAGTTCCCTTGTCCTTAATGAATGTCCTCCCTTCATCCTTTTCCTCATTATTTGCTTCCCCCGGTGCTGCTGGGTCGTTTTCACTGCCGCTAAATACCCACTACTCATTAACCCTTGTAAGAGTTCTTTTTCGAAATAACCCCCCCCCTTGAAACATTTTGAAACCTTTTATCTGGATTGGAGTCAAAGACCTTCATTTCCTCTTTTACTCTTTGGGCTCCAAGCCACTCTCTTTTTTTTCTTAACGGGTTCCCCCCCCCCCCCCCCCCCCTTCTTTTAAGGGGCACCAGAGAAATTGTTAAATATACTGAATACCGGCCTCACCCCCCCCCCATTTCTCCACTCCCTTCCTTACTCTTTTACGAGAGATTTTTTTTCTATCCTTTCTTTCCCTTCAGCCCTTCCCTTAAATATTTTCTTTTCCCCCAAAGAGAACTTACCCGCTTCCGTGAAGAAGACTTCCCCCCCCCAAGGATTGTAACCCCCTCCTCTTTTCCCATCCCCCTTCTTCATTAAGTTGATTTCAACAAGTGTTCCCGCACCTTGGAAGTTTCCCAATCCCACAACGCAACTTTGCCCCGTACCGTATTCCCCTTGCAATATTCCTCTTTTTTCTTCTATTTTTTACAGCCAAAAAGCTTTATTGGCCCCCGCCCTCTCTTATCAAAACTCCCGCTTTGTGTCCCGAAAATTAGCTCACTTTTCCCCTCCAGTAAGTTACTGGAAGACAAGTTTGAATCTCCAATCATGTTTGATTTTTCAAACTTGGACTTTTTCCCACATTCTTGCCCCTCTTTTATAGTTCTCAGAATGCGTGTAGGTGTGTAAACCAGCAAAGTTTTCAATACCTTTCCGCACCCTGCCTGGAATGGCAACCTCTTCCCCGGGACCTAGACGAATCGTGCCCCATTTCCACTATCCCCTTCTTTTCCAATTTCTTCGTAACCCTCAAAAAACTCTATTTTCTTTCCGATTTCACCCCCATTTCCGTTGTTCCCTTTTCACGTTTATCCCGAACCCTCTCTCTTCTTTTCCTCTCAGGTGTTTTTTTTTTTCTCGCGGCCCCTTTTTTTTTGAAAAAGTCCCCCAAAGCCAACGGACCCCTCCATTTTTGCTTACTTTCCCCTTTTTAGAGCGTTTTTTATGATTCCTGACCCTTTCCTTACTGTTTGGATCTGATCAGGTACCCATGGGCAGATTACTTTGTGTGCTACCTTCCCGACAGATTTGGACCCTTGTGGGCCGTTCAGAAGCGTTCGCACCCACTTTTATTCATGCGCCCCCCTCTTGACGAACCTGAACTCTCTAATGCAGCTATGTTAACGTCCCCCTTTTGAAATTTTTCTGAACCCTTTAGTCTTGGTCGATTTCACCCTTGTTCCATCTCGGTTTTTAGGTGCAAAAATGTTAGACTGATTTATGATAACCCCCCCCCCTCTGATCTTTTTTTCCGCTTATGCCATTCATGGCTTTGTGGAAGTTCCCACTCTCCGACCCCTAGATAAGTGGGCCTTAGAAGGTATGTTCATTGTCTTTTTGGCCCCCCCCCCTCCCTTTTTTCCCCCTTTCCAACTCCGACTGGTTGAAAATCTAATGACACTACGGGAATATCGCATCCTCCATGGGGTTGTCCCCAGGCGTAATCCCCCCCTTTCTGTCTTTTCCCTATATTTCAGCTGCATTATTTTCCTTCCTTCTTTCATCTCCATGGTGACTTTGACAATATTGTTTTTTTGTGAACTCCCCACTTTCTCCTCTTTCCCTTATTTGATGGCCCCTCCCAAAGTCCGGTCCTGTTTGTGAACTGCCTTCTCCCTCCTTCTTTTTAGATCCTATCGTAGAGTCTAGTAAATGAATTTGACTCAAATCCCCCTGTTTCCCCCTCTTGTTATCTTTTTTCTTACACAAACTCGTATCAGAACCTTTTCTGATGGATAGTGTTTATTCCCGGCATTGACAAACCCACAAGCCCCCGACACCTTCTCCCCTGTACTTGAGGATGGTGAATTCATTCATTCCCAATTGTTTTCCCTTAAAACCCCTTCCAGGATTATTCACTTCCTTTGACCAGCGACATACGTCACTTCTCTCATATCCTGCACCTTTATAGCCTTAGGATTTATCCTTGTCTTTTCTTTTTTTTTTTGCCCCCTTTGAAATGCCCCCCCTTCACATCCCGCCCCATTTAGAAGATCCCCCACCCCCTTCCCTTTAAATCCACCCATCTCGTCATAACATAGGCAACTCCCACTCACTTTGTTTCTCTTCCTCCGGAATATTTTGTTCCAGTGCTACTATACCGATATTTCCAACGACTTTCTCCTTTCTCATGCGATGGGCCCCCCTGTTCCTCGATGATCTAGATCCTAGTACTAAAACCCTCCCCGCTTTTGCTTCTAGTTATCACTCAACGCTTATTCATTAAGAATTTCAATCCCCTCATTCCTTCCCCCATGTGACCAAAAATAGGATAGAATTCCCCCCATCCCCCCCCCTCTTTTTTTGACCCAAAACCCGAACCCCTCCCCCCCCTTTTCCCCTTTGCTGACCCTTTTGAACCTGGTGATCCTTGATTCCCCTTTCATCCCGTGATAGAGGCTCAATAATCCAAGAAAAATTTCTTAACCCATCCTTTTGGAACTCCACTTTCCAGCCGATCCGGTGATGCTTGTGCCGACTTCCCATACCCCCCTCAGTGTCCCATAGAAGCTAGCACAATCATAACCTCTAACCCCAGCGGCTGGCGAAGCTCTCCTTAGGCCGTGGAAGGGAAATTAGGGCTCCAAAACTTTCCGACGATTTCCCCCGGTGTTTAAATAAATTGGAATGCTTGTTGAATGATTTCTTCTCTTCCACTAACTTTGGACAATTGGTCCGTTTCTGTTTCTTTATTTAATCACAATAATGCCCTATTCTACCATAGCTTCTATTGAGTTCTCTGCCTAGTACTCCAAAAGATAGCCGCCCTTTTTTTCTCGACTTTTCATCGATTTGGATAACCCTATACTCCTCCAAAGTTCTCCGTTCTATGAACTGCCCCCCCGTTATTTGATCCTCCGATAGTTCCTCACTTCATATTCTTTCTCCAATCTATTCTTTCCCTAAACGTGGTTGTGTTGTTTGATCGTGTTTAACTTCCCTATAGTCTTCCCCCGCAAAGGAATACGCCGCACTACAAGATTCATAATCTTCCTGATTTGTTCTCTGTCCTCAAAAATAGATGAGAGGATCTCAGTCTTCCTCTTCTTGGTGAGAAAGAAGACTTTCTTCTATTTTTACTCACGTAGAGCTCTCCCTAACTGACTCTTAAATATCGACGTCTTCACGTCCTCTTCTTAACTTTCCCCTGGTTAGCCGGAACACTGATTTTTTCCCCTCTTCAATTAACTCAGAATATCATTCCCAATCCCCCTTTTCCCAAAATTTTATTTACACCAATGAATCGTCCCCTCTAAAGTCACCTGTCCCCTTTCCACGCAATACTAAAGCGCTCGCCCTCCCTCCTTGCTCCCCCTTTTCTGCCCTTTCTATTATGCTCTATTTTTTTTATTTCGACCTTTTAGTCCATCATCGAACGCTGATGACCGTGCTTCTTCCCCCCCACCATTGGACCCCACCAAGTCTTCTTAAAGTAATGTTAGAAATTTGATGTCTGTTCCTTCTACCCTTCCAGTCCCCTTTCGGATTTCCCCTTGTCCACCTTTAGAACGGTTTATAACCCGTCCCTGGTCTTTTTGCCCCCCCCCCCAATTATCAGGGAATTCTAATAATATGCAAACATGGCATTTTAGGGCCCCTGAATTTTCTTTATACTGTGTCATCCCCCCTTTAGCCTATACAAATAGCGAGCCTTTCCTCCCGAAGATTTTTCGTATACCTGTATTTCTTCCTTCTCTTGTAATTTATCGGGTTCCTCTTTTTCCCCAGTTGTGCTTTCATAATTATTTGTAACTAGTATATCGTCGCATACCCCCCGTAGTTTACCCCAGAGGTAAGAAACCTGGGTGATTTTTCCCCCCAGTTTTTATATCAGGCCTCGATTGGATACTTAAAGGTTCTGTGGTTCTCCTTTCCATGCTTGACCGAATTTTTTTCATTAGAACCCTTCAAAATCTATCCACTTCCCTCCATTTTGCGACCTTTTTTTTCTTGGAATATGTAGGCCCTCATTTCTTGGGCCCTTTTCCGATTGAATAATCCTTTTTTGCGACCCCTTCCCATTTTGGCCCTCTCCATAAAAGCCCGGGGAATCATTAGCTCTATTCCCTTTCTTCAGTTGCCTTCAACCATTTAGCAATCAGGTCCACAAGGGGTTTCTTCCGATTTGTCCAAGTGCCGTCTCCCCCACCCTTAAATACATTGAACCATCTAATTCTTTTTTCCGAATCCTCTATTTTGGCTAATCTCAATAGGACTTCTTGAGAGGCACTGTTGTCCCCCCCCTTCCTTGCCCTTTTTTGCTTTTTCCCTCCAACATTACCTAGTTAAATAGACAGAAACCTTGCCTTTTTGTCGTTCCCCCCCCCTTACCAGAGTCGGAAAAGTCCATTTTACAGGCTGACTTCTTTGTTTTCTTCTCTCTAGGGGCTTTCGAGAAATCTCTTTTCCTCCCAACATGTTAAGACTTCCGGAAGCCACCCACCCATGATGTTAACCTCTTCGTTAGACTAATCTTCATTTTAGGGTCATTAGTGATTTCAACCAAGTCTTCTTTGTTCAAGCACTCCTTAATTTTCCCCCTGTTGAACCCCATCCAGTGTCCCCTTATCCTATTTTCTGATTTACCGCCCAAAACGTTATTCCTAAGTGGAATCCCCCCCCCTTAAACTTCCTGTTATCATCATATAGTCTTTAACTAAAAACTACCCTTTACTCCTCCCAATGGTCAATTTAAAAAAGTTTAGAAACTCGTTCCCCATTGTTAACCCCTTTCTCGTTTTGTATAGCTGCCTCATTTGTTTCGACGCCCATTGGCTCTGTAGGTTTTCTCCCTCTTCCTTGTCCCTCCCTTCTGACCCTTCCCTTTCCCACTATGGAAGTAGCACACTACTCCAATTGTCACTTTCCTACTCAAAGGTATTTCGTAAACATCCTAAAAAACGCGTCCTAACCTTCCGGCCCTTCCCCCCTTTTTTTTCCCGTTGTTCCTTTACGGTGATTAAATTTTTTCCCCCCCTCTTTTGTCGCGAGATGCTGTCCCTTTTTCTCAAGGACAACCGAAAGTTGAACTTTGCTTCCTTGATAATCCTGATATGTTGTTAGGATTTCCGCACTTACTCCTAATGTTTATAGTGATCAAGTACACGTGGCCCCTCGTTTTCTCTTCCCCCCCCGAAACTCTCTGTGACTTGGAGGTCAGGTTCTGCCCTTTTCTTTTTGATTTGCAGTGACACCCCTAACAGCGCCCCCCTCTTGCCAATGAATCCCTTTCCCACAGATACTTTTCCCAACTTTTGAGAGTTTCTGAAAAGTTTTCATTTTAGAATGTTCCCCTTTTCCATTAATTAGTCTTTTTTAGGGACAATGTGCGTCCTCTTCCTCCCCCCTAAATCGGATTTTTTGATCACTGCAATAGTTCCGCTTTATGGCCCTCAAGCTTTGCTGGTACCAAATATAAGGAACCCTCCTTTCTTGGTCTACCACTTTTCTTGTCGGCAAATTTCCCCAGTTGCGTGACAAAAATACTTGGTTAATCCATCTTCCCCCTGTCCCCACTTAGATGTACATGAGCTAGGCTGGTTACATCTTTGAAGTCTCTACTTTTTTTTTTTGTTTTTCTTTTACAATTTTATTTCTTTCCAGATAGTTCGATGACCCTTTCACTCCCTTCTTCCTAAGATTTTTTTCCCTCTTTAACCTCCTGTCCCTGTCCCCTTGGTAATTTTGTGACCCGCCCAATTCTATCCCCCCCTTCTTTCTGAGGTCCCCCCTTAAAAAGGTCAGGAAATTGGTTTTGACGACTTCCTATTTCTCTCCCCCCCCCCCCCCCCCCTCGAGAGTCTGCATGCTATTTATCAAAATCCCTTCTCCAAGGTTAATTTTTTTCCCACCCCTATACAAACTTGTTGACCTGATTTGATAAGTTTGAGAGGCAGTTGCACAAGTCCCCTGGTTACATATCTAATATTCACCTGCCTTTGCTTGTTGTCTTGTCATTTCCCCAAGTGACATTGTCGGTTAACCCATCCTTATCCGTGAAATGGCCCCCCTATACCCATGGAGATGTTCCAACCCCCTTAGCGACAAAGTATCGCCCTTTTTCCCGATTTACTTGTTGAATATGATTGAAGTTCGTCCCCCTCAATTCGTTGTATCCGGGACACCTCTCCCGGCCTCCCCCATTTAAATGGAATCATCTTTCTCCCCCCTCACACATGCTCACTCACCATTTTGTTTAGTCCCCCTATCCCCTAAAGTTTTCTTCTACTATCTCAAAGAAGAGAATACACCTATTCCCCCCCCCCCGTCTTTGTTTTTCCCTCAGATGAAGAGCCGGTAGTAATACAACAGCAGAGGAACCTCCCCCCTCCTATCCCTTACGGTTCTGGGGAACATTATAGAATCAATCATTCCATGCCTGTTGCAAAAAATCTATTAGGACCCCTCCTTTTGACAAACCGCCCCTTACCAGGTGAATTCAATAACCTTTTAATCAATCCCCTCCCTTTCCTCCGACCTGCCGCTGTGAATCCCCGATGACCCCATACACCCCCACTAACCTTTACGTCAATAATATTGTTTTGCCATGTTGCCGCCCCCCTACCTTCGATCTGTGAATACTATACATAAAACAATCAGATGGCATTTTTGTTCTTACTTCTCAGCTTTCCTCCCCTTTGCTCAAGTAAACCCCTCGGAGGGCAGCGCTTGCCTTTCTTGGACTTTCCTCCGGGGTTCCTTCCCTGATAGAACTGAAGCGCTTTTCATGGTGTTTAAACTTTTTTTCTCTATGTCCCTAAATTCCCTTCAAGTATTTAACTGAAACTTTGATACATCCCCCTCCTTTGCTTTCTAACATCGTTGATGATTGAACTGATATGAGGTCAGCGACTTCTATACCTTCTAATTTTTGATCTTCTTTCTCATCAGAGACTCGTATGAGCGTTCTTCTTCCTTTTTCCCTTCTCCCACAAGCGAGTCAAAGATATCCTGTTATGCTTCTTTCCTACCCGATAGCTAAGAACGCATATTCGAAGTTCCCCCCCTCTATCTCCTTGGTTTTTTCTTTCTGAGTTTGTCTAAGGAAATATGTCTTTTTCTTTTCTAATGTATGACAGCCCCAAATCTCCCCCCTGCCCCTTACTTCTTTCCCCTTCGTTGCTGCGGATTAGGGGAATCAACCGCGTATTTCCTCAGAAGTCTTTCCAGGATGCTAAAGAAGATTTGACAATTCGTTTGGTTATAGGACGTCGAGCCCCAGTTTTTTCTCCGATCACTGGCATTTTCTTTTTCCCGGTACTTCCCCTTTGTATCCCGACCCCACGTTTTCGTCAAATACTGCAGAATGAATTTCGAAGATTTCCACTTACACCCCCCCAAAAACTTTAATCGCCTTCATCTTCTCCAGTGATACGCTCCCCCCGGTCCTCTCGCCCCCTCCTTTCTGGTTTTGCTTCCCAATTTATGATTAGGCTATCTTTTTATGTTTCCATTTTAGTATAACTCGTCACAGCATATCCCTCGCTTTGACCCCTTACCCCCCCCCAAGATTTTACGTACATTAAGAAATTTATGGCTGTCTTTAGAATCGCCCCCCCCTTTCATTTTCCTCGGGACCAAGGACACCAGTAAGTTATTGACCACCTTAATTCCCCTTTTTTTTCCCCCCCCAATTGATAAGGGGGACTCTGAATATTGTGTCCCAACTCACTTATCGTTTGGACTGGAAATTTTTTTCCCCCTTAAATTTCCTCCCGTGCACTTTCTCTTCCTCCATATGGTCTTTCTTTTCTTCCTATGTGGTAGTACTACCTGGCTCCGTCTTTTCAAAGTTTCCTCGGTTCATGCTTGGGTGATTGTTTCTACTTTCTTTTGCGTATATACTTTTTTTCCTACCAAATTCCGGATTCTCCTCCGGTCGAAACACCCTTTTGTCTTCGCTTGCTTTTCTCCGGACGAGGTGGGTTCCTTTAAATTTATGTTAACTGTGGGAGCTTCACTCTCTGTGTCTTCCCTAATCTTCTATTAACCTAATACAAGGATAAATAAATTTCCGGCTGGCATCACTTTTCCTCTTTGGCCTTTTATTTCCCTTTTTCCTTGGAGAGAGCTTTTCACGACCTTGACTACATTTTGTTTTCTTCACCCACTTGCAATACAAATCTCCCATCACAAGGTCCCTTTCCCCTTCTCCACCCCGGTTTTTGCCTTCTTTTTTCGTTTAGTTTTTCAACTTCTCCTAAAAAGCCATCGTTTCAAGAAGGGTTGTTTTTGTGAAAGTTCTCGAAATAACCCATTGAAACCTTCCCACTTCTCATTCGTCCCTCTTCCTGACTTCTCTACATCTCCTGGTCTCCCTTTTCCCTTCTTCCACTGTTTCACCCCCCCCCCCCCCCCCCCAATTCCTGACCTGAAGGGTCAATACCTTCCCCTTCCCGCACAATACTTCTTTAACAAAACTTCACCCTTTGCACCCGGAAAGAGGATTTCTAAGAGATTTTGGAAGTCCCACTATGGACGAAACTTTTTCCAAATGCTTATCCTTCCTTCCACCCCCCCAATGATGTACGCCCCTCATGTTCCTCAGAATATTCAATCTTTCATAAGTCTTCCACCCCCCCTCTTTTTCCTGTTAAGCCCCCTGGGATTGAAATTTGTTCCACCTCCATTTTCACCGCCCCTCCAATCTGCCTCTTTCAGAATTTTTTACCGACAAAGAGTGGCCCTCTCTGTAACATCCTTCAAAACTAGCTTCGGGTTTTATAATCACTATTCTTGCACCCCGCCCCCAAACCAGTTATTTCACGACAACCTTTGAAAATTCTTTTCCTTTTTTTTTACTTCTTTCCTTTGTAACCCATCTTTTGGGAACATAGCGGGAATTTATTAGCCAGTTTTCAAGTTTCCTCCCGGTATACAAGCGCCCCTGTTGTCAATAACAGACCCCCCCTTTCTTTTTTCCCTTGGTCCAAATCTTGTAGCCACCCCTATTTCCTTTTTTACTGATCCGACCCCTAATGTCTTTTTTAAACATCTTCCAAACGCGTAAAGAAATACTTGCGTCCTACATTCCCCCCTTTGTTCTTCCCTTTTCCCCTCGTCCCGAAACACTCTCTTTTTCCTCTACCCCCGTGTTTTGAGTTTTCGTTCCATTCAACTTTTGACAAAAAGGAAAAACTGGCCTGTTAAAACCGGAGTCTTATAATGTTTTTTTCGAGACTTTCGATGTGATGAATACTTCATCTTTTCTCGTCTCCCCCAGTGGGCAGATTGTTTTACTCCCGACTGAGTTGACCTTTCCAGTGTATGTTTCTGAAGTTTTGACCCCCTTTTTCGTGTTCCCCCCAGCGCAATTCTGATAACCCCCTGTCTAACTCAGATATGTCCCAAACTCAATTGTTTTTTTAAAGTTGATTTTTTGAAAGCAATTTTTTTGAATGAGGTATGCCCCTTTTTGGTCCTTTTTCCCGGAGTTTTCTTTTTCCACTTTCCCTATATGATTTTCACCCTAAGAGAGTTGACAGTTCCAAGAGTCTTTTTTTCTTTTAATCCCCCCCAAGCGTTTGGATTGTTCCCTAAGATCACCGATTTTTGTCCCACGTTGAGGAAGGTCTTTTTAAATTTTTTTTAACTTTCCTCCCAGTTGAGCTTGAACACCGCTCTGTTGAAAATCCTAATTGACCCCAATGGAAGCTCCCTTTAATGTCCTTAGCTCGTTCTTGGTACATCAAGGGGGTTTCCTGGCGCCCATCAATTTTCCTTCCAATTCCTCCTCCAGTTTACTCCCCTTTTCCGAAAATTTCCCCTTCCTCTGTACCTGGACTTCCCTCTTTTTTCCTTTTTGTGCCACATAAGTGCCCCCACTTATTCCTTTCTATTTGGCACCTCACCTTTCCCCCTTCCTTTTTTTGAAACCCTTTATCCAAGCCCCGGTTCGATTAGCCAAACCATAGCTAAGAGACCCCTTCCCCCAGTCCTTACTACCATAAACTAAATGGTTTTAATGTTTTGGCCTTTCCCGAAAGTTTCCACAAACTCGTCTCCCCCTAATTTTCCTTTTCCAGTTTTTATTTATTAACTGTACGGCCCACACAAGCCTCCCGGGCTCTCGATTAATGCCCCTGTCCTTGTATGCTCCCTTTTTGACATTCGCCTTTGCGGTTCACCAAGAACATTTTCAGTGTCAAATCCCGATGCTCCAATGAGATTTTTACACTCCCATCCTTGATAGCCCCCTCTTTGCTTGATGTATTCCCTCTTTTTATTAGTGCTTTTCTTTTTGATTTCGAAATGCACCTTTTCCCTTCAGTCAACCCGTTATCTCCACATGTCATAACCTTAACTCCTGAAACATAGGCCCCCCTGCTTAACCTCACCCCCACCTGGGTTTTTTTACCATGCGTCTATCAGGAATCTTTTGTAGGCCGCCCTTTCAAAGAAGTAGAACCAATCAGGCCAATCCTTGGTCACTTCTGTCACTCCTTTTCTTTCGAGCCCGGTGACACCATCTCGCCAGAGTCCACGACATCGATTCTATCCCCTTTACACTTCTTCCTTATTCGAATTTCAATTTAGTAATTCATAATGCCCTGTTGCCAAATATTCCCCCATGTATTTTTGTTGCCCCCCTGAACCCGTAACAAGGTTCCCTTTTTCATCTCTGTGATCTCCATTTTGCAAATAAGTCTTTGACTGACGCTTGGACCTCCTTAAATCAACCAAGACCATACTCCCCAAATTCGTGGTGAAGATCCGCCCCCCCCCCAGGCAGATCGCTTTGTGACGACTCCCCTAAACAAAATCCGATACCTGCATATGAATCTAGCCTAACAAATGGCTCCAGTAAACCATGCTTTCCCCCTTAGGCGCCAAGGCTGGTGGAAGATGACATTAGGTTGGTAACATAAGATGCCTATTCTTTTTTTTTAAAATTCTCCTGCGGGATGCTCTTTGTCAACAGGAAGTATTAATTGGCCTCTGCCCCTTTTTAACATCCACTGCAAGTTGAACTCTTATACAATGTAGATATTTCCTGATTATTGAGTTCTAGAGACCCCCCAAAATCCTTTCCCTCTTTCTTTCTCATCCGGTCACTCTCTATGAGAGTACTCTCGTATTGTGATTCCCTCTCCTGCGGCCAAGCTAAGTGAAAGTGCTGACATTATGCTTTTGATCTGCCTTTTAAAGACTTCCCCTTTACAGACAACTCATCGAATTTGACCACCTCTTTTCCCCCCCTCCGTTGAAGGATTTGTCTCCTCAATATGAGAGCCTCTTCTGACCCCAAAGAATTCTACTATCATACCCCCTCCCTTCATTTCTTTTTGGGTCCCATCACATACGCGGAGACTTCTCATAAGAGTCGCTGACAGTAGACCTTCCGATCCAGTCCCATATGTTGTAGGCACGACGTTTCATCAATTCCATCAAGTTTCAATACTACGATGTTATTAATATCCAACTGTTTTTCCCCTCCCCGGTTTGTATCCCCTGACCACGGTTCCTAATTATCCTTTATCAGAAGATCATCCCATCATTAAAAATTATTTCCCACCTTCCCTTGTTCAGCCTTTCTACAGTTATTTACCCCCCTAATGTCCCCCATTCTCCTCTGGTCGAGACCTTTTTTCTTTGTTAGGGTCTATATATGCAATGATTCTGATCCCCTTCCCAGCAAGTCATCTTGCTGATTGGCAGTATTTGACCAAACATGGCCAAAAACCAGTCCCTTTCCTCTTTTATGTTTGTCTCTTCACCCTTACGACGTCAATTGAGAATATTCTTTCTACAATCACACCCGTGAACAACCTTTCCCCTTGGTCAGGGTTCTTTTTGTTTTCCAAATTTTCTAATGGGAATTCATCCATTTTTGAACATTCCATTATCGGAACTTGAATGGTTAAATTCTATAACCCATATCCCCTCTGATTTCTTGTTCCCCTATGGCCCGATGTTGTAGTACTAGATTTTCCATCCATGAACAGAATATCGGGTTCATGATTGGTCCATGAGTGTGATTCCTTTTTCTACGTCGCAATTACCCCTATTACGGATAACCTGTCCTCGTGTTGTCGTTTAAGCTATGTTCCTGACCAAGGTCCTATCTGATGTTGGGAGGGTTTTTCCCGTTAATTCTCTCCTTAATATTAAAATCAAGGTTATCCCTGAATGAGGGCGATCCTTTTCTGCTCTCCGTGTCCTTATCGCGTTGCCATTTTCACGATGACTAATTTTTCCAATTTCCCCGACGTCCCCCGACCTTCTCCCTCCCCTGGCCAAGGTTCATAATTAGATCTTCCCACCCCTTCCTTTTTTTTATGTTGTCCCACTGCCTCTAATCCCCTCCTCCCTTCAACTGGTGATACGGTTGTGGAAGTCGAAAAAACAAAATTCCCATTTCCACCCCTCGTCTTCCAAATCTTCCCCATTGAATATCTACTTTATATTGTTGGGCTTCCCTTTTTCCAATAGGACATTCTGGTTTCAAACAAACCCCCCCCATTTCCTGACCTTTTGCCGTTGGGGCCACCCAGCTCCATTTCCTCTCAGGGAAATGTAGTTCCCCCCCCCATTAACAGTTTTCACAGCCATATGTTCGGTTCCTCATTCTAAGAGTCTGGGAACAGCGAACATTTCTCAAAAGAAAATTTTTCCTCCCCCCCTTCAGGAAGACCCCCTGAACCCCCCACCTCACTCCCCCCCCCTCATGTTTAATATGACCATAGTGTGAATTCCTTTCTTCCAACCAAGTCTTCTTGTTTCTGAAGGACGGTCCCCCCCCCAAACTTTGCAAATCCCCTTTATCCCTTCTCTTTTTTTTACCTCAAAAGTTTGTGGCTTTCGCGCACTCTATTACCCGTTCGGGGTATTTATACTCTTCTCCCCCTTGTCCCAAAACCCGTAAGTTAATGGTTTGGAAAATTGCCCAATTTTTCCCCTTTCCGAACCATTTTTAACCCCCCCCTTTATAGTTTTTTCGCTGAATTTCCAGTTCGCCGGGAAGAATTTTCTCTTTAGGTTACAAGCCCTCAAAGTGTTCAAATACTCTCCCCCTTAGGGGTCCAATTTCTAGGTCTTTTGAAGCTTTAACTGCCACTCTGTTTTTCACTCTTCTCCCAGGGCTCGTATCCTAAAAACGCTCTTCTACCTCAATATAAGGGTCCTCTTT
>Ga0179593_1280756_pt1 | contig 29185 bp, 27 predicted proteins | sample CZODoug2_1_08_16_FD_185931 | JGI IMG/M metagenome (GOLD analysis project Ga0179593, IMG submission 185931) | Vadose zone soil fungal communities from Angelo Coast Range Reserve, California, USA - CZODoug2_1_08_16fungal (PacBio error correction) | ecosystem: Environmental > Terrestrial > Soil >... | reverse complement strand
TTTCCCCCCCTCCGCCGGAATTTTTGACGAAGCCGGAAGGTCTTCCTCTCTGGGTTTCCCGTAAGTTCTATCCGTTTTCGTTCCTCGTTCTGCTCTCCCCCAGGAGTCGAGTGGACAGTTCGACTTCGCTTAAAGCGATCTTTCAGACTTGCGCGCTTTTGCTTTCCCTTCCGCCCTGACCTTCTTTTTGATACACCCTAGATTGTTCACCAGCCGAGCTAGATGCATTCGTTTAGAACACCGCGACGGGGCGACGTAGCCCTTAACCTTCCCCCTTTCTTTGGTTTTCCTCTTTTATGCCATCTGGGCTGGCGCAAGGCATTGTCTGTACGCTTGAGTTTGCGACTCGCGTACGCGGCGGACCTTAGGGCCCCCCTTCTGATTTTATTCTCCTTTGAGAGGAAATATAGACTGATTTTTTTCGCGGCTTAAGCTAATCCCTTCCCATGCCTGTTTTAACGGCGGTCGTTCCTCACGGTTCTGCGATTAAGAACCATATTTCAAAGCTCATCGCTTGATGAATAAGTCCCCGTTTTTCCGTGACTCCGTTCTAGAGCAAGCCGGCACCCCCAGATTTCGCCATGGCCTAGGGCTATCCTTTTATCTCCTTTTGAGTCCTGTCAGCAGAGGTCTGTCCCACTTCTTCCTTCTTATAGACCTTCCCCTTACAGCTTCCCCAAAATTTGATGTCTTTTTTTCCCATTTTACTTATTTCTTCTCGTAACGGAATCTTCTTTTTCCCCTTCCAGAGACCATTTTCAAAACTCGAGGTAAGAAGCCCCAAAACGTTTACAATTCCTTTTTCCTGTTTAGGTAATTTTCTCCTTCTCCCTTTTTTTTCTATGAGCCTGGCTTTTGACCCACCTCCCCTTTTGAGGAAGTATTCCCCTTCCCAGATCTACAAGCACCGTGACTCTTTCCCCTTTTCTTCGGCGGTATGAATTTCTTTCCCTCGTTTTATATAGCGGTGCAGCATGAGTCTTCACTGGCTTCACTTAGTACAGTCTCTTTTTTAACTCCTTGCGCTGCCGGCCTCCCTTTTTCGAGGAGAAATATGAAGCCAACTTTTCTCCACTGGCGCCTATGTTCCCTCCCCTCTCTGGTGACTCCTCCTGGCATCTTTCTCGCTGCGAGAACAAATGGACGTCGCTCCTTTGCCCTGGCGGTTGCTCCTTCTCCCAGAGCTTTTGGTAGGGGCCCGCCTATTCCTCCTCTGCCATCGACTGGAGAAACCGCCCCCACCGTTCGCCCCCCTGTTCCCCCCTCACCAAGTGAGCGCAGCGCCTCTTTTTGTCATCGACATTCCCTCTCCCTTCTTAAGTAAAACTCGTCTGCCTCTCTCTTTTTTTTCAATTGTTTCCTGCGCTTGCTTTTGCGAACCATAGGCCGGCCCAGGCCCCCCGCGTTTGACTTTATATTCCATTTTTTTGCCTTCCCTTCTCTTTTTGCGCGTCCTTAAAAGATAGGAAAATTTCGGCCCGCCGCAGAAGATTCTTTCCCCGCGGCCCTGGTCCCCCTCTTCTGGGTGTAGACAGCTTGGGTTTTTTTGTTTGGTGTGTGTGTGTTTGGGTGTGAGGTGTTGTCTTTTTTTTTTTTTTTGTGTTTGGTGGGGCCAGGCATTGAGGAGTTTTTTTTTTGGTTGTTTGGGTTTGGGTGGTGGGTTTTTTGTGTGTTGGTTTGGGGGTGGTGTTGTGTGCTTTTTCTTTTCTTGGTTTTTTTTTTCGCTGTTGCAAGGGGTCGGGTTTGTGTGTTTTTGTGGCGTTCCCTACGCCTCTGGTTTTGAATCATTGTCCCGGGCTCAAGGCCGTTTCCGCCCGGTCCCAAAGGCAGTTTGAAAGAAGATCCTTTCCTTTTATGATTTCAGGAGAATAGTGGTTGCCGGGTCGTCATCGATCCCCCTGTTTGACAGCTGAATCCCTTTTGTCCACTCCCCTCCCAATCGTTTGATTGCTGACATGGCCTTTTATACTTTGTCGGTCTTTTTTCTCCGGATTTTCCGCGTTGCTTTCAATGTGACTGATCCCTTTCAATTCTGTCTTCCAGTGCAGATCTCGGTTGACAATATTTTATGGTTTTGATAGCGGGGTCACCTATGTGCGCTTTTTTTTTTTGTCCGGATCCCGAGGCGCTCCCTTTGCTGGTCAAATAATGGGCGATCTCCCCTTCTTCGAATATCCCTTTTCTGCAGCTTGCCTTTTCCCGTTTCCGCGTTTCCAGTTTTAAGTAGCCTCGCTCCCTATTTTACCCGACGACTTTCACACCGGTCTTCCACGCCTTACTAAGCGCGAGGGCACCCTTCCACGATATTTACTTTCCTTTTGCCCAACATTCTCCGTCTTTCTTTTTTTTGCCCACGCGACCTTTTTCCAGTACTGAATCTTTTTTTTCCCTTCCCCCCCCAAGCACCTATCTCGGATTGCCTGGATGGTCTCCAAAAGCGCCGTCGCGGGAGACGTTCTCCTAAGGAGGGCGGCCTTTTTTTTCCTAGAGCGGGCTCCGCCTTTTTCGCCATCTTCTTTCACTAAGCGTACCTTCCCTCTCCAGTGCTTGAGATACAGCTAAACCTTCTTCAAATTTGACTTCCTTCCCCCTTCCGTGTAGGATCAAAGTTTTTGTGGAGTCTGCTCACTCAGCGCGCTTTTAGCTGCTGCATTTTTCGCGGCGCGCCTCCGGTCCCCAGATTTTTTTGCGGCAATTGCGAGCCCGCCTGTTTTTTCCGGCGCCCTCCAGGGACATCCCCCTTTTTCTCTTTTGGGTTTGCCCCCAGGAACCATTATTCTTTCCCTGCGCCCTTGCTATCCCTCCATCGCTGCTCCAAAATCGTCGCCCCCCCCACCAGCTCCTCTGGTGTCACGCGTCCCTCGTTCGAACCTCTTCCGGACTATTTCCCTGGTTGCTCCCCCCTTGACCGGCCCCTCGTAATTGCTTCGACTGAGCCCCCCCACTTTTGTATCGCCCTCTTCAGAAGGTTTTGCAGCGCAAGAACTGGATTGGCCGTTCTCCTTTTGATAATTCCTTTTCTTAGCCTTTTGCTCCTCGTCCATCGCCTTTCGTTACAGAGAAGACTAAAGGCCATCGGGGTCAGACATGAGCCCCCCCATACCTCCTCATTAGAAGGCAGGTTCCACCCTTTTTCTTCAGTCCCTTTGTCAGTCCTCCCCCCCATTCAGTGATACAGCACTGACCAGATACTTCTGACGGAAAGCGTGAGGTCTGCGTCTTTGTTTCGGCATTGCCCCACGAGATCGGTTCCTTCCCTCCAGGTAGTCAGTCGGATTTCCTCATGGCGCTATGTCCAGTTGTTTAATTATTGCCATTTTCGCCGAAATCTAGAGCTCTTTCCCCCCGGTGGAATCCACAGTGCGTTCCTCCCCCTGAGACACTCATCTTTATTGCCTAGACCTTTCTTGCCTCTCGCCAGATCCTTCCCTGAACCCTTTCCGGCGCCACTCCGCCTAGAGTTCTTTCATCGGCCCCCTCGATTTGCCGCTGTCTCGGGGCCTTTACTCGCGTCCGGAGGCCGTGCCTTGCCCATGTGTATCGTTTCTCTCCCCCTTTAGCCTCACGATTCCGTCAACCTGCTCCTTCCCCTCTCCGTCCCTTTTTTTTGTTGATTTCTTTTTCGTTATGTTACGTTTTTGCATTTTCCCTTCGAAACCCCTCTCCTTCCCCTCCTCGGCCTCCTGCTCTTCCCTTTTTCCGGAGTACTGCAGTACTCTTCCCCCGAGATCTTGTCGCCCCATGTTCATGTAGTTTCCGGTGCCTCAGAGTCGTTTCCCTTTAGCATAGTCCTAGAATCCTTCGAATTGTAGAGGCGTCACGGCGCTCTGTGATCTCTTTTGATCCCTCTTGTTCTCTTATCCGGAAGAATCCGTGGCGATCCTGTCAGCCCTTTTCAAATGGCAAAAACCTTCCCTTGATTGTCCGCTCCTGTGCTCCGCCGCCATGTCGATTGGACCGACCGTCAGGTTTCTTTTTTTATGTTTTTAGTGAAACTCCATTGGCCCGACCAGCGCTTCCTCGTTCTTATTGTGCCCTTTGAGCTCCCGAACTGGGATTCTATGCTTTTATTCTTGGCACGGCTTCCTATGGATTTCTTTTCGGCTTTCCTTTTTCTTACATTGTTTTTCTAGAGGTGGTTCAGAGCTCGGATTTTTCCTTTTCCCCCCATGCTGTGTCCGGCACCTTATACGTTCTTGGCGCTTCTGATTTGCGTGCACAATGCTGCTATCCCCTCGTGAGAGCCTCCGGTTTTTTCAGCTTTCTAGGACTCTTCTCTTCCGCAATTTCGAAACGGTACCCCGGCTCTTTCTTCGATCTGCTGATGCTTTCCCCGCGCGTTTTGTGTGGCGGCGCTCCTTGAGGTTATTTCTTTCCCCCCCCGGGCGCGTAAGGGTCCCAATCTGTATGGTTTTGTCCTAAACCCCCCTCTTCTCCCCATTTTTGACTTACCGATCGGACGACTTCGCGCTTTGGCTGGACGGCCTCTTTGCTTTCCGGTGTCTCCCCTCCGCCGCTGCCTCTTCTTGATTTTTGCCCCAGAGCGATGATAGGTGGGTGCGCTTTTCCCGGAAGTCAAAAGGTTTTTGACGAAGGGAACGTCTCTCTTCTCTGGTTTTTCTTTGTATAGCAGCCAGTTATTGCCGTGTTTTCTAATCGCTGCTTGGCCCCAGCGTCGTTTTTCCTCATTGTCCGGCTCTCCCGTTCTGAAGATGAGAGAACACGGTCTCGCCAAATTTTTCTTTTTGCGCCCCACCCTCCTTTTTCGTTCCCATGCCCTGATATAGGAGTCGTGGAGGCCCCGGGCCTTTTTGCCCCCTAGAGTACTCCCCTGGACCTGTCTCCTTTCGCGTTTTTCATCCGGAAGTGGCTCCCTCCATTCGCTGTGATTTCTTTCCCCTCCTTTCCCGACGTCGACTGCGGTTTTTCAAGCTTTCGCTTGTCTCATGAGCTCGCTTTGGTATCCCCCTTCCCTTTTGAACTGGAAGAAGAATTCTGGGGATTTTTCATCTCAGGCCCTTTTCGTTTCTCCCCTTCTTTCCGTTTTCTCCCTCGTCGGTTTGATCCCTCGCCCCACGCAGGTCCACGGTTTCGAAGATTCATGCAATCGTCTCCCTCTCAATTTGTCTGCAGCGTTGACCCGTCCATTTCTTTTCAGCCATTTTTTCTCTATAAGACTCGGTGCTTGGTCCCCTGGATGGTAAGTCCCCCCCCCCAAATAAAGGATTCGTATTAGGCTAGTCCCTTGATTAAGACTGTTTAAAACCGACTTCTTTTTTGCTTTTCCGCCACCCACTACTCATGCTAGCATTGCTGACCACTGGACTTTTTCCAACTCCCTCCCTAACACCCTGCGCAGTTGATCGCCACCTCCAATCTGACTGTCGGTCAGGACCCTTTGCGCGCTCCTTTCTTTTTCCTCGTGCATTGGTTCGAACCATCGCCCTTTATAAGCCAACTTACCCCGCCCGCCTTTCTGGCTCCGGCGGTTACTCCCTTGCTTGTTTGGTTTTTTCCCCTTTTAATTCGTTGCCGGTGGGCTCCCCTCTATGGATTTCCAAACTAAAGAGCCGAAGTTTCTTTTTCCCGGAATCGGTTTCTCTCCCCTGAACTGCCGCCTGTCTTCCTTTTTCCCTATTTCCGATCCAACGGAGTGTTCCCTCCCCCTCCTCTCTCGAGGATTCTGCAGACCACCCCGAGGATCTACCCGCCCTCTGTTGGTTTGGCGCACGGTCGCCAGTGGGTGTTTGGGCGTTTGAACGCTCGATAGTGTTTTTTCTCGATTGCGGGTTCTCCCCCCAAACACCGTTGGTTCCGTGCGCCCCAGCCAATTTCCCGGTCCTGCTTCCGGGGTTTTCTGCCCCTTTGCCCTGCCCCCTTCTGCCCCCTCGGCTGGCAGTCTTCCTGCTGTTATCCTATTGCGTCCCATTTTGACGAAATCTTGCTCCTGAGCATCCCCGTCTTTATCTTACGAGTTCTTCAAGTTATTCTCCCCCTCCTGACCGTCTCTTACTTCCCTTGCCTCCTTCCATTCAGTGATCTTTCCCCCGGGCCTCCTGCTCTTTCTCTGGTTGTCCAATGCGCTTGCAGGTGGTGCATTGCCTCTCCTTCTCGCAACCGGCGTTCCTTCACTTCCGTGACAAGCTTGAAGATTGGCTTCCTTAGGAGGTGTTTTCCTTTCCGTTGTCCCCCCAGACTTTCTATTGGGCAGATTTTTCCCCCCAATCTTTTTGTTTGACGTGCAGGACTCCTATTCTCTCTCCCTTTTCATCCTTGAAGATACTGTCACCCTGCACTGTCTCTTCTCTTCCCTGCTGAATCCTTTCTTTCCCCATTTCTTCTTTGCCCCTCTGTATTCTCTTCTAGCCGGGTAACTATGCTGTGTTCCCTGATGTCTCGGATCTCTCCCTCTTCTCTCAAATACTTTCTTAGCGATCTTGAAGGGGTATGCCTCTTTCCCTACCCGTGTGATGCATTGTGGCTTTCTGGTTAAATCCGATCGCTCCTGCCCTCTTTCTCTCACGGCTTCCACTTTTCGTCTTTTTCCTTCCTCCGCTTGCGAGTAACCTCCTCTCCCGTTGCTGACTTGAGAACACCCGTTAGCCATTCCGCTCCAGTCTTTCCATATCCGTTCGCGTTTTCCCCCTCAAAGTACATCCCTCTCGGCCCTCCCCCCCGTGTGTAGACAAAAGAAATGTTCTGATGACGTTTCCCCTCCTCCTAGCTCCTAACTAGTTATACGATAGCGCAGTTCTAGTTCTACAGTCGTAATCTCTCTGCCCGCAAGTTTTCACAGTCCTAACGACTTTGCTCATCCTCCCTCCAACAAACTATCCCTCTCCTTTACTTCTTCGGAAAAGGTAAGGAGGTCCAGTCCGACCCCTATCAGCGCGTAGGAGGCTACTCGCGTCCTTCCCTCCCTCCTTCCCCAGGCAATCAGGAAATTCGATCTCTCTCCGTATGATACTTTATGTATGCTCTTTTTCTAGGTTATGTTTTTAGACGTCATAAAGAAGGACATGTTTGCTCCCCCTTCGAATGGCCCTTCCCAGCCTCACTCCTCCGTGCGCACCACCCCCTACGCTAGGGGCATCCTCGCTAGAGCACATTCTCGTTTTGTGATTCGACCTGCCCTCCCTATTAATAGTAAGCAATAGAAGAGGATGTGACCACCCCCGGTCTAGATGATAAAGCCTTTGCGCTCCATCCTTTGGTTTGGAGAGCAGGTCCGTCTAATTTCTACGAGCCACGTTGATGAAGATGAAGCCCTTTTTTCTCTCTTTCCCGCAGAACAGCCCTCCTCCCAGGACCACGGGTGGCTCCCTCCCCCTCCCACACCAACTGATACATTGTGCGGCCCTTTTCCCTCCTGCCCCGGATAACGCAATTCTCAATTTCCTCCTACTTCACAACCCTCCCTCAGCCTTCAAGATTTTCTCTGCCGAAGCGTTGCCCTCCCCCCTATGCCCTTTCCCCCCCCTCGACCTGCCCGCATACCGTCTCGGTCGCCTTTATTGTTTTTTTTTCCAACAGTGGTTCCATGTTATAGTCCCTTGCGAGCACCCTCGGCCGTTCGTTACTATCTTTTAATCGTTTGCTTAAAGCCCCACGGGTCCCATCCAAAGAGGAGATCGTTGGAAAGTTTCCTTCTATAGTTTCCCTCCCGCTAGTAACCTGACCTCCTCAGTAAATCGGCGCCATCCCGCTTAAACACGGCGCTTTCGCCCTTTTTTGTGTCCAGGAGACGGTCCGCCCCCGGAGGCCGTTCCTCGCGCGACGCAGGCGCCGTGGGATTTTTGTTTCACCCATTATTGATCTTTTCGTCGCCCTAGGGATTTTCTTCTCTCCGTCCCCCCCCAGCTCCAAATACTTCTTTTCCCTTCCCCTATTTTCCCTCTTTTTTTTTGTGTTGTGAGATTGTTGTGATGTGGGCTGTATTTCTTTTTCCGCGGCATCCTCTTGCTAACACCATCCCGATCATTTGCGTACAAGGTTTGCATCCAAGGGCTATTGCGTTCGCGAGAAAGACCGATGCAAACTAATTTCCCCCCTGTCCCCCTTGCAGGCCTCTGGTCTTCTCGGCTTTTTTCCCCGATTTCCTGTTTGATCTCTTGGTTCATGGGGGAAGAATCGTGTCTGAGGGCGTAGAGCGTCCTGTTGTTTCATGCCTTTGGATGTTTTTGTGGTTCTTTCTCCGCTGTTTTTTTTTTTTATTTTGTACAGATGGTTTCCAAGATGGCTCTTCGCTCATTTTCCAGATACCCCATCCCCCGTGTTATTGTTCACCTTTGATTTTGGCGATAATGTCGGCGCCCTGGATTTGGACGCCGCTGATTGGTTTTTTACCGGCTGGCGCTTTGCCCCTCCCGAGCGAGCTTGATTTTTCTAGCCCTTCGCTTTAATGGGAGAGGCGAAGGCTTTTATACCTTCCCTTATGGTCCATCAGGCGAATTCATAGTTATTTTGGCTGCCTTTCCCTCCAAATTATTTGGTCGTCTGTTGGTTTACACTCTTTCCTACGAGTGACGGTTGCATCCTCCACAAGTGTGATGGCTTGGAACTCCTTAGTCTCTCATTATTTTATGACACACTTGCTGTCCTGCTGTGCAACCCTTGACTCCTACCCCTGAACGCGTGTTTGGTTCTCTAAGCTTAATGCGTACCGGAGGTATGGTCTGGTTCCCGGGTCTTCACTGTCATCACGGGCGTTCTGAGATTCTTTTCTTCTTGGCCCCTCTCGTTCGGTTGCGTGGTGGCGGACGTGTGCGGGGTGTCGAGCTGTGGGACTCGCCGGGGCCAAATTTTCTGATTTCTTGCTTCCGTCCCCCCCCGCTAGACCCTGCTTTAGTGATCTTGATCGACTGGGTTCTCGCATTGCTCCAATTGCAGGTGTGGGGGTCCCCTCCTGCCCCTGTCTTTTTTAGCCAGAATTGAGGCCCCCCTACCGCCTCTTCCTTCCGTCCCGGCACGGCCTCCGACCCCTTTTCCGCAAGCCCCCCCCCCACCCCCACATACTGCCGTCTATGTGGACAGACCTTCGTATCTCCCAGCTTTGCTTCTCCGTTCGCGTCCTCTCTTGGCCTTTTTGGCGAATTTCTTTCTTCGCTCCCCCAGAGCTATTCTTTCCTAACCTTGCTCGGTCAGAGTTCTCCGTAGCCTTCCTCAAGGGCTTTTGCTCCCCATTTTTTTGCAAGCCGCTAAGATTCCCTGGCAGACTTCCCCCCCTGACCCCGGGTTCTTCGCTGTTGACGAAGGTCCCGGCCATGGTCCTCCTTTTTGTCACAGTGTCGACGGAGCTGCTGGGATGGGAACCTTTCGTCATCGGTGACGATAGCGATTGGAGGTGACCTTCGTTCCCCCTACCGAGTTCGAGTTTGAGGAAATATCGCCGTATCTGTCTTCTAGTAAGTCCCCCCCTTCCCTTTCACCTGCCGTACTGCCCTCACGTTCTTTTCTTCCTAGGCCCCTCATAAGATCTAATCTTCCCCCCCCTTAGAGCGGTTTTTGCATCCCTCAGTACTCCTCGTTTCTGTGATACTCCGCCTCCCCTATATGCCCCTGCGCTGCGTCCCGAGTCCCCCCCGAATTGCCGGTTGCGATCGAAGGAGACCGCAGGTAAGGACCAACCTCTCCCCTTCTTCGCTCTCAGAAATATCAGCAGGTCCCCCACCCCCCCTCTTTTTTTTTATTTTTCCGCCCATCGTTTTTCAGCATTCACCCTGCTCCCGTGCTTTTTAACACAGTCATGATGGACCGGGCACCCCTGCGAAGCCACAGAATTGAATCCTCTTTTCTAGCCCCTTTTTCCGCTTGTGCTTGCTCCCACTGATTCGTTCGACACCTCTCCCTCTTCTCTGAAATGACGGCTCTACCACTGCCCTCTGAGTGTTAGTTTTAATTAGGTCTCCCGCTCTTTCGGCTGACTAAGACGAATGTGCCCGGCCCCCCTCTTCCTCCTACTTGATCTAGTAAACGCGGCACGCGTTTTTTTCTGGAATCTGTTTTTTTTTTCTCCCCCTTATGAAATGTTCGCTCCTTCCAATAGATAGCTATCATTTATGCAGTAACTTTTACGTCCCTCCTTGGCCCGAGTTGCTTTTGCTCGCTTCTCTGTGCGATTGAAAGACTCCAAAGTTATCCTCTTTTTGATGTTCTTCTTCCAGCTGCGGTGTTGTGTCCGGTTCTCCCCCCCCTCCTCTATACTATCACCAGTCTCCTGTTAACCTTGTTATCGAATAACCCATCTTATGGTTAAGCACACCACTGTCCTTAAACCACGCGTCTTGCCCTCTTTCTGCCCAGTAACTTTCGATGACAACCTGTACCCAGCCTCGCGCCTGAGTGTTCCTCAGTTAATGCTCCCTTCCCCGAGATCCAGTTATTCGTTCACCCCCCAGTTCTCAGGTTGCAGATAGATTGCGTTCCATGCTGACCCCCTGCGGATGATTTTCTTAACATAGGATTCCCCCAGAAGACCGGTGGGCCGATCTTTTTCTCTGGTCCCAGATCTTCTCGTTACTCGCGGATGCAACTGTATGAACTGTGATCCCCTACGAGCTCCCTCGCGGTACTCCCTCTGACCCCCTTCCCTTTCGCCTTCGGTTCTAGCTTTTTGTCTCTCTTTGGCTTGAGCTTTGACCGAAGCTGCGACGTTGCCCAGTCCCCCTTGGTCCATATCAGTGTGACTGCCCCGGGAGAGTGACACAACCATGAGTCACTCACTGACAAAGTGATTCAACCAATAAGGAGGATGGTTGAACTGCATTTTGTCGACACTTTCCGAGTCACTACCAAAAAGGTGGGCAAAGTAAAAATTCGTGTTTCCCGACGGACACAGGTGGTCCGTCTAGAACCACACTTCCTTCGTTTCCCATGATCCTTTTGTCTATCGGATTGCATTTCTCTCGTTTTGCTGACCTTTCCTCCCACATACGGGGAATGTTTTCGTGAGACCTCCTTCTAGTGATTACGACTGTGCCTTCCCTTTCCGTGTGAAGTAGTCCTCCAGTTGGATTCTTCTCTCCTCACCGTTTTAATAACTTTTTGGCCCCCCTGGCTTGAGAGCAACTGGTGAGATTTAAGCCCTTTATTCTGAGACTCTTTTTTCTCTTTTCTTTACGGAAGTTTACCCCGCCCTCTCAGCTCCGGAGAGGAGATTTTTTTTCTATTCGTCGGCACTCGTTCTTTCTTCATTTTTCCAGGAGTGCAGGTTACTGCAATACATACTGCGATATCCACGTCCTCACCATTCGCACGACCTAGAGATTAGAGGTCCAGTAGGCAAAATCACATCTTTACGAGAATGGTACAGCGCAGTCCCCGAACTCTCCCGCCTCTCCACGTCTGAAACGCGACAATCTGTCGTATTCCACCCAGGCTGGCCCCGTTTTTGGACACTCCCCTAATCTATTTTTTGCGCCAACGGATGGTGGTGCCAAGTCCCCCTTTTTTTGAGGAAGTCCGACTCCGTTTTTTCAACACGACGTCCTTCCTTCTCCCCTGAAACCCCTGAGAGTGCAAGACCGTCTCCCTCCCAGAGTTGAATCTAGGATTGAGATACATTTGACAAAAACCACTTCCTATGAACCGGATTTGTCCACCCGTTTGGTCCCTTGCTTCTTTTTGTCAGACAACGATCAGCGCTTCCCCCCTGATAAAGAGTTCCCTCCTCAGTGAGCGCAGTGCTGTCCCACTCCTTCAGAAGCTCCTTTTCTGCAGCATCGCCTCACGTTCTGTTCACGACTGAAGAATCAGTGGGGTGGTGACATCCCTTTCATCCTTCAGGATAAGGTGGCTCCCCTTGATTTCTCTCCATCCCTCCGCACCCAAATGAGCTTCCCTTGAGAACCACCTCCGACGATGTGAAATTCATCCAGATCTATTCTTCAGACGTGAGTTCTTGCTTGGGAATCCCTTGTCCTTAGGAACCATTCGCCCTTATGCCTTCCCCGGTTCATTTTACGTTTCTAAGACTTTTTGCCCGCCGTGTGTGTATTTCCGCGCCTAATACGTGATTTCATCGATTGATCCCACTTTGATTCTGAGGACCCGAGATTATTTCAGCGACTAGAAAGTTAGGGGCTCACCCCTTTTCCCCCAATCCCATACGAGGAAGGTGCTCAAGGTCAGGATCATCCCTTCCTAGATAAATTTCTTCCCCCCCCCCTTAACCCTTTCGTCTCAAGCGCGTCCTCTTTTTCGTAGTCGAAGAGTTTGCACTCCACCTGGGTTCCGGATAAATAGACCGGCGACCCAGCGCTCTTCTCCCTCCCGCCCTGGAACGTCTTTTTTTTTCCAACAGTTGTTCCTTTTTATCCGGTCCAATTCTACGAACATTTTAAGTCGAGCCTCTGACCTCGGTTTCAAATGGCCAGTTGTGCCCAAAGGCTTCCCTTACTCTCCTCTTCTTCAAGCCCTGATCTAAACTATTCCCTTTCCATACTGATAGCGCATCCTCTCAAGCCACTCCCTGGTGACGTCTCTATATTGGCGGTCTGTATAGGTCCTCTGTCCCGCAAGCGAAGGTGGGCATTTTCTTGTGAACTTTCCTTTTTATAGCTGCGGGTGGTTTTCATTCCTCGTGCCCGTCCCTTTCAAATTACCTGTGTCAAGAACTCTCTCTATCATTTGAATATATTCTTTCCTTCTCTGTTGCGACCCTTTGTTTGCGTTGTCAATTTCCCCACTCGTCTCCAAGTTCAGCTTCCCCCATGGTCAAGTGCATCTGCCTACGGCGACTTGCTTTTAGTTTTTTTCTCTCGTAAATTCTCCCGCAGTTTTCCACCGTCTATCTATAGGACCCCATGCGACATCTGTGCCGTTTTATAGGATCAGAAGATTTTGTTCCTGGGATTACACTTATTTACTACGCAGCCTTCGTGTGGGCTTTCTTCCTCCTAGGCGCCTGCTGGTAAGGGCGCCTCATTCTTCCCGATTGTTACTAGCGCAGCTCCCTCTTTGTTAGCCTCTCATTTTTATTCCCCCCCTTAAAAAACGCCTGTGTTTTGAACAAAGACAGCTTGGATGTCATCGGCCGCACCTTCTCTTGGCTTCTTTCCCCGACGAGAGTTTCTTTCAATCCGGCGTTTCTCAATGCCTCTTGCCGCGCTTTAGAAGTACTATGTTTCCCAACTCTTTCTCCCCCGAAATGGTAGGAGATGCTGCTCTTCCTTTTCTGGCACCGTCCACAGTCGTAATGCACTGAGTTGGACTTCAATTCGGCAGAATTTTCTTTATGTTTGTTTTGCTGGGCGGTGAATCGAGACTTCTTTTTACCCCTTGAATCCCCGTATGCCTTCCGGCATTGTATCACTTCGGAGGCCGAGTACTCCCCCAACCTTGCTGTCGCTGAAACTATGTAAGCCCGCTATCTTCCGAGACCTTGACGGTTTGATAATCTCGGGTAGTCCGTGTCATCTCCCCCTACTGAACAGGACGTTCGATCTGTACAGCTGCCGAGTTGGAAAAGCGGTGTTTTGTGTTTTTTGCGACGATTCTCTTGAGGGCGTTACTCGCTGCGAGCAGGTTCCACTTTATCCTTCTGGTTTTTTTTTTTTCTTGAACCCCCCCCTCTAGTCAATGATGTTCCTTTATCGTGATCGCGGCTTTGCGCTATAAAAGTCCCTTACTCTTTCCTCTTTCCGAGAGTCTCTTTTTGAAATCGTCCCCTCCTTGGTCCGAGACTACGCTTTTCGTGCTAGCGAGACATCCCCAACGTTCCCCCCTCCTGTTTGAATTACTCATGTTATCTCCCCCGGTTTTGTAGCTTCAATCCTCTTCAGAATAGGTTCGCTGGGGCCCCAGAGGCTTTTTTTTTTTCCGTTTCCGGATCCTTTCCCCAGTCCCGATTTCTACGCCCCCTCTTTTCTCATCCGGGCCTTCCCCTCCTTCGATCCCGCACTGTCTTTGTGCGAACTCAGTGTTCGCAGACGATCTCTGTGAGGAGTGTTTCAGTTGTATCAAAACGCGTTTCCTTCTCTTTTTGGGAAGTGCCCGGTGCCCCAGGCAGGGAGGGTCTTGCGCTTTTCGATCTCTGGCCTGGCTGGGCACTTCTAGGCGGGATATTGTCTTTTTTTCCTACTCCGTCCCTCAGATTTGCAGTCCCCTGGTCTTTTCGCGTTGTGCGATACATCAGTCGCTTCGGTTACGTTAAACGCTCGGTGCCAATTTCCCTAGCACCGGATGTTCGGTATCGCATCTTACTCTTGCAGATTCCCGTCCTCTTCCCAGTATCCTTAGTTTTTTTTTCCCCCCCCGCGAACACCGCGCATCCTCAATTTTTCCTTCTGAAGTTCACTGCGGTCAATCGCGAGGACCCTGCTCTTCTCTTTCCCCCCTGCTTGACCGATGTATTCATCCTGATTGCCTCCCGAATCATTCCCTTCGCCGGACTTCCGTCTTACAAGCAAGGCTTAGACTTTAGCCCCCATTCCATGAGCCGCAAACCCCTTTTTGATTTTCTTCTTTGCATCCGCGATTGTGCCTGTCTCATGTTCAAACGGATCTTTTTCCCAAAGCATGACCCCTTTAAAACTCTTCTCTTTTAAACAATTTTACTTCCTTACGCTGTCGTGTAAGGAATTTGTTTCCTACTTAGGTCCTCCGTTGTCCTTTGTGCTTGCGAACTGCGGTCGAAATCGCCGCCGGCCCGACCTCCAAAAGACTACGTCTTAATTTGGCCCTTTTTCCCTTCTTTTTTGATCTCCCTTATCACTTCTTTTCCTCTCGTTCCGAAGAGCAGTGCAGCCGCGTCATGATTACTTTTCCGAGCACGAGTTAAAGAGCTGGCAATTTTGTGCTGCTTCGTTACTCCTACTGTTTTTGCCGGAACCCCGAATGTCTGCCCCTTTTCGACCCGCCCCCTTTTCCCCTCCTCAACGTTTTCCGTAAATGTAATGCTTCCATGGTTGCATCCCCCTTTCTTTCTCATTCCACGGAATAAGCCGTTGGGTTTGCCTCATGCGCTGCGTGTTTTCCTTTTTACGCCCTCCCTTTTCCTCCTCTTCCTTGTTTTTTTTTTTTCGACACGCCCACACCCAATCGTTTTTCTCTTTCGCCATCCAACCAGTGCTGCTGCGGTCCCCCGCGCTCGGGTTCTGCCTCCTCCCGCCCCTCAGAAGGATGTCGCACCCGTTGCTCTCTCGCCTTGCTTTTCCCTTGTGAGGGAAATTGCTTTTATTCGTCTCGAAAAAAATATTAGTGTCCTTCCTAGATTCCTCATGGTACTCTTTCTTCGGCCCCATTCTAGCTCGGCTGCCTCGGGAATCCCCCCTCCCTGACTCCCTGCATGGCTCGATCCCAAGGAACCCGTTTTTTTTTTTCCCCTCCGTCCTGGCGGTAGTCTTTCTGCACCGATTTTTTTCTTGGGCTTTCACCTGCATGCCTTCTCTGTGAACCGGACAGTTTTTCCCAGGAGTGATCTGCATTTCCGGTGGTGCATGATTGCGGTTAGGCTTTTTGCGTTCCTTTTTCCTTCTCTTGGTCCAAGGATTTTTTCCCCCTTTTCGACGTCTATCTGCTCTGTGCAGCAACCGCATCACCACAAAATTGGTTTCGTTGTCGTGACCCTTCATTCGACTGCTCGAAGACTTTTGCTATTTTTCCTCCGGACGTCCTGCCGGGTCTTTTGTAACCCAGCTTTGCACCTTCCCTTCGCCTTTTTCCTGTCCTGACTATTGCGGTGCCCCTTGGATGGGAGACCTCTCGATATCGGAATTCATGTGCGTCTGCGGGAAGGACTGCCGGGCTTAGATATCTTCCTACTTTGAGAGTTCTCCGTTTCTTCATACTATCCCGACCGCCCTGTGACATTCTTCCCACTTTCAACTTTGCGCGTTTAAGTCGTAAGGTGACTCAAGAGATATTTCCCGAATTGAGACTTAGCCGAGGTCGGCAGTATCTTTTCTTCCCGTCCCCCCATAACCATCCACCTCCCTAATGTGTTCTTCTTTCTCACCCCGACCTTTCAAGCTCCTCGCCACTGTCGCAAAGTTTAAAGGTCATTTTAAGTCCCTCTTCAGCCCTTCCTTTGTAAAATGACCTTATTAGTCTTGCTACCCTCATGTTAGTCTCAAAAGCCGTCGCTTCCTTACGATCCCTCCCTTCTTTGCCGGGTTTGACAGAATCGCTCTTGTCGTCCGCTACCTGGAGAGAAAGAAAAGCTTCGCATCTAGAGATATGATACTTGCTTCTTGAGCACTCCGACACCACATTTCCTATAAATCACTTGTCTTCTTGAAAAAAGTTCTTGAGAGTTGCTTCGCCCTGACCCCCGTAAAGCGCGGGTCAGTCCTCCTTTTTCCAAGTCATGACTGATTGCCGCTTCTCTCTCCCGTAGTGAAGACTGCCATTTCTGATCCCTCTCGCATCCTTCCTTCATCGGGGATAGTGGGTTTTTTGACAGCGGCATTCAACCCCCCCCTCCAGGCTCAGTTGTTCGAGATCGCAGCGTGGTATAACCCTCACATGCCGCATCGAGCCCCCCCCCTTTAGAATACAGCGCCTAAAGCTGCTCGTTCCGAAACTTCTCTTCACGAGTTTCAGTGCTTGTAGACATTGGGAGTAATCGAGCCCATATCTCGGGTTGGAACCCCCCCTTCTTTCTAGCCCCCTGGATACGTCGTGCCTAGGACAGCGCCAGAAATCTTTTGGGGGTCTGCCGGAGCTTAAGTCACGTGATCATTCCGACGCTGCGAATTCCCCAGTTTTCACCCCCCTCCTGTCGCTCTTAATCGCCACAAGCTCCCCCCCTGTGAAGGCTTACCGGCTCCACACTCCCAGCATTCCTTACGGACGTTTTTAAGACTGCCGGATACTAATTCGGATGCCCTGAATGAAAAATAACTTCCCATGTTCACAGTTTCATGATATGAGAGCCCCACTCTTTTCCGAAACTGCACACTCCCTCATGTAGACCCTCTCCCTTTCTGCCCTCCATGTTTGTAATAGGTTTTTTCCACCCTTGTTAAGGGGATATTCCCCTTAGATAGAACCAGCTGTCATCTTCACTCTTTGCTTTGACCACTTGTCTTGAAATGTACCACCCCCCTCCCTGGACCGAGATCCCTCTCTACCCCCCGGCATTAGTCAATGATCTGACACCGCTTTATCCCCTCAAAAGCCTTCGGACTCTAAGACCAGTTCCCTCCCCTGTTGTTCTGACCCCCCCTAGATCGTGGGCGCGTTCGGCAGTTCAAGACGCGAACGTACCAAGGTCGCCGTTGAGGAAGTGAATTGCAAATGTTTTTAGTCTACGTTTACAAGTGTTAATTAGCCTGCTCTTCCCCGGTCAACAAGAGATTCCATGCCCTCGTCTTTCCCCTTATCCCAGGAAGTGTTTGTTTGCATAGAATCTTCTTCGTGTATTTTCTTTCTCGTGCCCGCGTCTTCCCTGTCGACTATCTCCCCAGTCATTGTAAAGCGCCTCCCCGTTAATCCCCCCCCCCCCCCCCGGCTTTCCTTTTTTTCGGCTCGGGAAACAGCCTACCGCGGCCCGATATCGAGTGTCCTCACCTTTTGTTTTATCGTCTTGGCTTCAGATCTTTTTTTTAATTTGCTGGCAGATTTTCTCTCACTTTTTCGGGCATACGGTCTCGGCGGTCCCCTTTCGGCAGAAGATGTGGTGCTGTGCCAGCACGTGTTCAAAACGATGTTCCCGGACGATCCTTCCCTTCCGGGCGTTTTGGTCTCGTCACTTTCCCCTTACCCAGGAGGAACTTTTTCCACTTAGGCCCAGTTTTCGAAAGTCGTATGGCGACCCCTTTAGTACCGCCTCTCGGTTCGCAACTCTGTGCTGCGACTGTAGAACGACCTTTTCCGCGGCTGCGCCGTCTTATGTCGCCCTTCCCCCCTCAATTGGATCGGCTCATGCGTGATCCCACAATCTTTCCCTTCCCTCTTTCATGTATATCTTGTTGGGAATTTCTCGCCCTCTCGGTCGCGGCTTTGGCTGATCGCGACGTCTGACGCTTGATCAGTGATATCTGGCCGTTCAATTATACGTAGATAAAACCCCCTCGCTTCTTTGCCCCCTGCTTCGCTTTCTCAGTTTGAGAAGTCAGCCTTTTTTATTCATCGACTTATGGGACGCTTACTCTTTCGGTTCAGGGGAGACCACCTCCTTCCAGCCCCCAGGACGGAGTTGTACTTCTCCGATTCTTTAGAGCTTCCCTACTGAGTTGGATGGTGGGTTTTGGAGATAGTGGGATTCTTATATCTTCCTTTCGCCCCACTTTATAAGATTTATCTATCCCGAACCACCCCCCCTTTATCGTGATGAAATTTTGATCGTGATCTTGACGGAGCGCGTGTTCTAGGCATTCTCCCCGTGTGACGGAGGGGCGCGAGAAGAACAAGATTCTGCTAAACCCCCCCCGCTGATGAGGGCTTTTTCGTAAATCCCCAGCCCTAACCCCTGTTGCCCTCCTCCTTCCCTCTGGGAGATTTTTTTTGTCGGTCCAAGAAGATGGCTGAATACTTTCGATTATTCTTCCCCGAGTTTCTGGGCGTCGACTTTATACGGCGGAGATCAGCTCTCTCTTCATCACTCGAGAATACATGGTTTCTAACCGCCGAATCCCCCTTGCTTTTGTTACCCCCATCCGTTTTAGCAAAAGATCATCACTTTTTTTTTTCCTCGCCTGGCTTAGCTGGTTGATTACGGAAACTGACTTTTTCTCCCCCCCCCTGGCGAATTCCTCTTGATTTCCGTGCGTGTCCGCTCGTGCCATTCGCTGACGCTTGAGTTGCGAACTATGCTTTCCCCTTTTTCGTGACCACCGGCTGTTTACCTTCTGTTTTTCTCGTCCCTAGCCGATCGATCTCTTGTTACGCTTAAAGTCGGGAAAAGCCGTCTGACATTCAGTTTAGCTATGATCCGCTCCAGATTTGGCTCACAGCGTACTTCTCAGCTTTATGTCCGCCAACGCGCCTTCTGAACCCTCGAGATCAAGCGGGAAATGCCCCCTCTATTCCCCCTGCAGGTCCAGGCCCGCGTGACCCGACTTATTTCCTCGGTGCCTCTCTCCTTCCCCCCCCCCCCCCCGGTCGCTCTTTCGGTTAAAACCTTACCTTTTTTGAAAATTTTTATCTTGCATAATAGGCCATGATCCGACAACTACCCCCACCCGTTTTATTTGGTGGATTTCCTCATCGTCCATTTGACCTCTCGACGGTGCCTTTCCCCCCCGCTCCATGACGAACCGGAACCTCCCTTCTCCCTGACGTCCTGAAATCACAATTCAAAAACGGTCACGTCCCATGCAGCTGTCCCCGGCACTGGGCATTTCTGTCTCCTCTTCCCAATTAACCCTTTTCCATGTGTCGTATTGAAAGCCTCCTCCCGAAGGGATTCCTTCGGCCTTGATCTCTCTTCATGCTTGCTGTTCTCGTCCTCAGTATTTTCCCCCGTGCGCATCGCGAATGCCGATTTAACCTTCTTCTGGGGACTATTTTCTGCTTCCGGAATCTTTTTCTCCGCGCGACCTATTTCCAGCCCTTCCCTTTTCAAGTTTTTAGGCTCTCTGTCTCGTCTAAAGGAGGAAATCATGGCATCGATGGAGCTGCCGACAACGTTAGTTTCCCTCGACGCTTAAGGCTTTTCTTTTCCCGACTTTGCCATCTCTTTTGTTTTTTTTTCAGAAAGCCCTCTATTTTTCCTCCTCCTTTTTTGGTGCGGGGGTAGCCCTCCAACCCCGCCCCTCTTTCTCAGTGTCCCCTCCCCCCCACAACCCTGGCTTTATTTTAAGCCGCCCCGTTGGTTTTCTGCCAGACAGGCTATATGCCATTCTGTTCCAAGTTTGGAGAGAATTCTTGCCTGTCCCTTTCCCATGCGTCCATAGCCGCTCCCCCACGGATTTCAAGCTCACCGCTTTGCCGCTCTTTACGGTTTGATGCCTTTCTCTCTCTCGCTGATGCCTTTTTTCTAGTCCATTACGGCCCTGAAGGTTTTCCCATCGCGATCACCTATTAAAATGGCCTAGCCCGTCTTGGCTTGGTTGGGTGCGTTCAATTTTTTCCGCTGGCTGACTTTCGACCCGCATGGCGCGCTTCAACTCGTCTTCACCACGTACACGTGCGAAATTCGGTTATGTGATTTTTGCCTTTCTTTCCTCCCATGATTTCGGTGTTATGTCGTTGTGAAACAAAGCGATCCGTTCCGCGAATAGCATTTCGAGATGGCTCATTCCCGGGTTTTTTGCTGATTCCCCTTTTTCCGATGTAGTCTAGCTCTCCCCTTGCTCTTTTTTTTTCATCCGGACCACTCTTGTTTTGAATCTCGGAGAGCTCCCGTGAGGACCAACCGGTCCTAGGTGGCTCTGCAATATTGGATTAGCGTATCCGAACCCTGGCACTCCGTGCTACTGTGATTAGAGGACTCTCTTATGTGATTAATTTCTCGTATATCTTTATAAGCCCCTATGGAGCGCACAGCCGTTCTTCTCTTATTTCCCGTGCGCTTTTTCCTTCTTTTTAGCCTTCCTCCTCTCTGAGATTTCCTTCTCCCTCTCCTTGAAAAGCCCTGTATTTCAAGGAAGCCGCCATCTTTCGCCTAGTCAAAATTACATCGATCCCCGTGCAATGTCTCCCCATCCTAGCCCTCTCCCTCTCCCGTTTCAAAGAGGTCCTTTTACTTCGTTCCCCAGCTTCATGCGTTTTTTCAATACTTGCCCTCTATATCCAACCCCTTTCTGTTCCGGCACAACCCCCTCGGCGACCGTCGACGACTCTCTCCGTTACTTTTTTTTTTTTCCTACTATAGCTCTCGACGATCCGGCTGACCATCACGCGTGCTTTTTTCCACGCAATCGACCTCCAGATGGCAATGACTACGCAACCACCCCCTTCCGCCAATCAGGACCTTCCTTCCTTCCCCTGTCCCCTTAGGCCTTCCACACACGATCCCAGCTAGGTCTTTCTCTTCACGCCAAGTAGGCAGAGTTAGATGCTTAATCCTCAATCAGGCCTTCTTTCCGGCGAGACTGTAGACCCCTCTACCTAGCCTCCTTTTCTGGGGTTTTTACTTTCATACCTATGACCCTTTCGGGTTGCCCCCCCCCCCCCCCCCAATTCGTGCTTCCAGACCCTCCCCATTAGATTAGTCGCCCCCCAACCCCCTTCGTCCCAGGTGCCATTACATCCCCGCGGTAGTCGAAATAAATCTCGGCCGTTGTCCAATGGTCCGGGTCCTTGACGGCAAAGTAATTGTCCTCCCTGACTCTTCTGCTGCCCACTGGTCCCCTTCCCGCGTCCTCGCGCGAAGTTGACCAGCGCCAGCCGTTGGTGTCTTCCTCGGCAGATTTTCTACCTTCCCGCGCAATCACTGGGCATGAAGGCTCCCCGCCGTCGTCCGCTTCCTCCGCCCGAAGCACCCCTTCACAAAGTTTCTACCTGCGCCTAAAGAATTCCTTTGAAACGGCCGGTGTTACAGGCATCATTCTTAGAGCCGTCCCTTTCCAGATTTCTTTCAATCTCTTCAAGTTGAGCGAGCCCTCTACGCTAGTTCCTCCCCCCCTCCTGACCCCCTTCCAAATCGACAGGTCGTAGCCGCCGGTCGGCCACGTTTTCCCAGTGTTTGTATCTGGCGTCCCCCTACAACCCGTACTCGACGCATATCTCCACGGTGAAATTCCCCCGTTTTGGACATGCCCCCCAAGCTCCGATTTTACTCTTTTGACCGGTATTCTGCCAGAGTACATCCCCCTCCTCCAGGACCCCGATCCCCGTGCCAGCCGTCTTGACCAAAAAGCCTTCGGCCCATGGTTTTCGGCGACCATCTTCAGTGCGCCCTTTCTTCATTCCTTCGCGGACCAAGCTCTCCTGAATGCATTAAAATGCTTTTTTTTCTTTTCTTCTCGTCTGGCGATGGCTCCCCTCCTCACGCCCCTGTCAACCGCGACCCCCCAGGCATGACTATTCTATTTACTAGTTTTTTGTTGACTGAGTCTTTATCCGTCTCTGGGGCCTTTACTCTGCACTCACCTTCCCCTCCCAGACAACGATCAACGTAGTACCTGATTCAAGTGCATTCCTGACTTACTCCCTTGTGAGATTTCTTTTCGCCCCTGCCCCCCCCTACTTCTTTCGCCTCCTTGTGAAAGGGATCATTTTTCCTGTCTGGCCTTCCTTCGTTGTCATGGGGTCGAGTTGAGCATGGCTGGCTTCCCGGTCGAGCGTACTGGTCGTCGCTTTTTGGGTTCTTTGCCCCGCAATTGTTTCCTTTCAACATGTAACCTCTTGCGTCTTTGACGGAGTGTTTTTCCCTCTCTACTTCTGATCCCCTGACCCTTGGTGAACAAGCTAGGCCAGTGGCTGTCGATCTGCTTGCGAGAAATCGAACTAGACTTCTGGTAGCCAACCTGGACTTCCCCCTCCCCTCAGCAATCTGTCCCCGCGTCTTTTTTAGCCCCTCTGTTGCATTGCCCCCCCGGACTCGCCTTTGGCAGAAATTTTAAGCCTTCCCTTCTGGCAAGTATCAGTATTTTGGCTCGGGAGCCCTTTTTTTTCTTTTTTTTTTGTCGGTTTGGGGGCGTCTTCCAGCGAGACCGCTTTTGGAGCTCATCCCCGTTATACGTCCATACGGTCGCGGGCCGTGAACATTCATCCACCCCCCAACCCCCTCTTTTTAGCTTTCCCAATTTGTGCTGTCTTAGGCGTAATCCTTCTGCTCAGCCGGGCCTTTTGCGAAGCTTTCCCGGTCATTTTCGACCAAGGACTCCCTGCAGTCCCTTCGGAAGAGGTGGGCCCCACCTCTTGCGGTGGTGGTGGGTCCGCACACCCATTGATGGCTTCTCCCCCGTGCGCGATTCGCATTTGCGACACCTCTTTCCCCTTTGATTGTGACGCTTTTCCGACCCCCCACATAGCAAGGAGCTTCCATGATTTTCCTGTTTGATCGGGGAGCGGGCGATCTTCTGGTATTGCCATTTCCCGCTGAAGGCTGAGCCCGGGGCCACTTTTCCTCCCCTATCTTTGGCTCTAACCCTACCCTGCTGCTTTCGGTTAGTCTCTCCCGCCCCTGCTCCGAAACCCTTTTGCTCCTTCACGGTGTTGGATGTATTTTCCGTGTTTCGTTTCGCTCCCAAGCCGCTGGCTCCTCGGTCTCGTCGCTTTGAGTTTCCCCTCCGACGTTGGCGTCTCCCCTTGGATCGTCCCCCATACTCTATCCCCTCTTTTCCTTAATATTTGCTCGACGTTCAGTCGCTTTTGACGTGTCCTTTTGCGACAACCATCCTTTTTTTTTAGCCGCCGAGGAGATATCATTGGAATTTTAGCCCCCCAACCGTTTTTAGACTGGCTGACGCTTTGGAGACGACCCTTTGCACATGGGTCCCTGGCTCTAAGGTGAGTGCTCGCCGGGTTGAGCGGTCCCTGCCATTTTTTCGAGGGGAGCCCTTCTTTTCCCCGTTGGTTTGGTGCGGGTTGGTGGGCGGTTGGGGTTCGGGTGGTGTGTTCTTTCCCGCGAACTTCGTGTACCCTTCTTTTCCTTACGGCGTCAACGCGTTGAGTCTTCCAATATCGCCCTGAAAGCTTCGCTGCTTACTCCCGTTTTCAACGCGCCGATTTGTCAGCTTCCCGTTTTTTTTTCTTTTGGTTTTTTTTTTTGGTCGGAGAATCTGCTCTTTTTTCATTCTAGACGCTACAGTATCCTCCTCCTAGCGGATCCGCGTCCAGTCCCGAGAACACTAGTCCCTTTTCACGCTGTCTCTCCATTCCCCCTATATCTTTCCCCCCTGCTTTCTCCCTTTCCCCCCCTGACTTTGCCCGAATTTATTACACTATGATCTCTCCCTTCCATTTTGCTGAATCGGTCGAACAGGATTCAAAACCTGTTGTCGCACGTCCCAACAAGATGTTTTTCTGCTTTTGTCTCCCATCAATGCGACCCTCTCGTTCCCTTTCCGGTTCAAACCTACCCATGACGGTACAGGCTATATGAGGTCCGCCCCTTCTTGACGCTGTCGGAAGGATTTCCCCCCGCCTTAACGCCGTGGACTTTGTTTCTTCCCCTCCCTGCGGTGAGCTTCCATATATCTTCTCCATTTATTCCACGCCCCAGCTCCAAAGACGACTTCTCTGGAAAGTTCCTTCGGTCTAGAGGATTCCTTCCTGCGGCCCTCAGGTATCCGACTGTCCACAGAGCCCCGCGATTGGGCCTCTAAACTCGTCCTCGCACCCCCGAAGTTTCGCTGCCGGGAAGATCTTGCTGCGATCCTTTTGTCCTAAATTGCGTCAGCCCTTCTTTTTCGCCCGAATCTCCACGTTGCCTTCTTCCTTTTCATCGGGTAATTTGTGCTGCCATCAAAGGCCGGCTCATTACCGCTCGGTTGGGCGTGATCCCTTCCTTCCCGCGATGTGTTGTTAGTGTGCTCCCCCTCAGTCTGAGTTTCCTTTTTCTCCTTCTGTGTTGTTGTTCTTCCATTGCCGGGTGGTAAAAGCCCACAACCCCTCTCTGCGCCCCGTGAGAAGAAAACAAAGCCTCCGCGACTTCCAGGTTTTCTCCCTCACAGTCCTCTGATCATTATGTCGCACCGTTTAGGCGGGCAGAGAGACTGATGATTTCGCGACTGAGTTCTGCTCTCCCTCTTTTCCTTCCTCCCTTTCCCCCCCCCAAGCGTTTTTCACGAGGTGCTGCGTCCAGTCCTCTTAGCGCTTCTGCCGATCGTAATGACTGGCCGAACCCAGACCCGCGCCCAGTTTCCCCTTCCATAGTCAGCGGGGCTTGTTTAGAGCTGTAGTTTTCAATATCTCATGGAGCTTTGAATTTTCTGCATGCGGCGTCCAAATTCGGTTTGTCCTCCGGGCCAAAGCTACAGAATTCTTTTACTTTCCCTCTTGTTGATTTTCGGCCTGGATGGAAACAGCCCGCTTCGTTGGCCGGCTAGCATCCGGGACCGGAAATCATTCAACAACCACACCCTGGTTGGTTTGACGTGTTCCTAATGGCCTATTTATGCCGATTGAATAAGGTCCATGATTTCCTGTACAGCCCTTGACTTTCTATTTCTTCGCTCAAAGCCGTTTGGAATATTCCCCGGTTCCCTTTCCATGGTCCTCTCTTTTTAGGGAACCTTTGCTTGGCTCTTTTTCCGCGACCCTCTTGAAATCTTTTTTCTCTCGCGCGTGCTTGCGCTTATTCCGCTCGATGAGTGAATACTTGGTCGGAACGAGCCGTTTCCTTGTTGCTTGCTTCGTTTTTCCCTGTTGTCGTGTAAGCGCTACTCGCTCCCTTAAATTTCCTCTAACGGCGCTGGAACTCCGGTCGGTCCGGAAGGTCGTTTTCTTCGTCAAACTCCTGACTCTAAGTCCATGATCTTTCCCCCCCGCCCTCCGCGCCGGGCCACGTCGCCAACCCGCGCCATCATCCTCGTTCGTACCAGCGTAAGTCCCTTTCGAGTTTGGCCTCAAACATCCTCTATCTCTTGATCCTAAAACGTTTTTTAACACAGTCCCGGTCGACCCCCTTCTTCCGACGGCTTTGCGCAGATTTTTCTTTTGAAACCATCTCGCGGCTCACCTTTCCTCCAGCACCGATTGCCACGCATCGAATGAGGCCCGAGGCATCCTGTTGAACACACCACCTGTCATATCCACCCCTTTTGCGGCGGAAATTAGGCTTCTTTGACCCTTGCCGACCAAATCCTCGAGTTCGTTGAGCTACAAGGGAGTTTTGCGGATCGTCCCCTTCTTGAACTCGGTATTGTAGTTAGCCCGACGCAGCGAGCCCCACTTATCCGGGACATCCTGTGATGTGTTATTTCCTTCCTCAGGTGATCAAGTTTGTGCCTCCGCGATTTAGAGTCAAGTTTCGAACGCCTCCCTATTCGCGCCCCCCCCCCCCCTGTGATCTCTTAGTCCACATCATCGCGGATCTTCGCCGGACATCGCCCCGGCCGCTTGCTCCCGTGAGCGCATTTCGCCATAGCGCGTTCGAGCACCCACGGAGTCTATATGAGATCTGCCTCGTTTTTTGCCAGCACAGCAGGTTGTTTCCTTTTGCTTCACGACACCTTGATACTTTGACGCACCCCCACCCCCCGGGCACCGGGGCTGTTTGACGACACCTACGTCTCCGCGTTCGCCGCAAGCCCCGCAATAATAGGGCCCCTTCCCTTCGCAACCCATAAATATACCCCATTCCAGTTCCCCTTGCTCCAGAATGCCGTGCTCCCTTTACTTACCGCAATTTTCGTGAGTGCCACTCTAACATGAGGTGCGGTGCACGCTTTTGTCGAGCGCGCAAGCCGGAGTTTGACACTCAAACCGAGGCTCGGAGCTGAATAGACCCAGGTAGCACAGCCTGGAGAGGACGAACTGCACGCGCTTGTTTACCTTGGGGAAGGAGAGATCCACCCTTGATGATTTCGAGAAGAGGAGACGGGGAATTGAACCAGAGGTGCCATGCACCACAGAGTCAACACCAACTCAAAAAAACACCCACCCCCCCCCCCCCCCCCCCCCCCCCCCCCCCCCCCCCCCCCCCCCCCCACCCCCCCCCCCCCCCCCCCCCCCCCCCCCCCCTGCCGCTTCTTTTCCAGCCTCGACCGTCTTTGCATATCGCACCCGAGATAATTCTCCCCTGGACGATCTTCTCCCGCCGTTAACTAAAACATGCCGCTTTTCGCCCTTTTTTGTCGGTTCCATGATATACCGCAGCGGCGGCCGTTTCCGTACCGAAAAGGTGAGTTGCTTCTTCTGCCCTTGACCATGTTGATCGGAATATTGTAATGTCGAGTTCCAGACACTGTAAAACAGCGACTTCCCGACATTACTAATGGGGTTTCGTCTTCTCTGTTGTTACCGTTATCCTCGTGCATTCCTAGTTCCCTAGCCACGATTCCCGCTGCCCGGACCGACCTCCTCCCCGGTCCTTGCGGCCGAGGGTACTCCCCAAATATTATATGTCCCCCCCTGTAGCCCCTTTTCATTTTTTTATCTGCTGGCGCTCTATTTTCATTGGGATCGCTTCGAGGTCATGGCGGTCCGCGAACCGTTCTAGCATCGCCATTTGTGTTTCCTGGCAGCACTTGTTCCATAACCCCGAGTCTACCAGGCTCGACGTACGAAGCTTGTGGTGTATGCGACTTGATATACCCCCAGGAGGAAAACCACTGTGTTCATTTCTTCCCCAGTGGTTTTCCAGCTCCTTCTTCGCGATGATGTTCTTTCCGCAGCCGAAGCTCCGTTTTTTCCTCTGATTCCGGTCCCGCTTTTCGACCAATGCACGTTGAAGAGGGGAGACGATCTGTTCCCTGCCGTTTTGGGGACTTCGTGCTGTTTCCCTTTGGAAAACAGGGAGTCGTCATGGACTCGTTATCTTTTCTATGTTAGGATCAACTTTTATGTCTGTTCCTAGGTTGTGATGAAGTCTCGACTGATTGACCCTCACCTGTCTGGCGTCGGAAACATAAAGTCGGCGCTTGCACACTTACCACAATGATGTATATTCCAAATGCAGGCGCATATCTCGTTCCTTTCTCGCCGGGGTTTTTTTCAGCCTGGCTTTTTTTGGGGGGGGAGATAGCTGCCTGTCTCGTCCGGAAAGTACGGCACGCCCGGCAGGACGATTTCCCTTCCCTTGAATTACCGAGATGATGGCACTCTGAGGCGGTTATTTTTTCTGCGATCTCATTATGGCTTTCCGCTTTTCTGTCCCCGGCGGATGCAGGTGACCCCCCCCCGTGACTGATGATTGACGGTATCCTACCCCAAGTCTCAACCAGCTCCCCTTGAGTAGAAGTGGCGAGCTCACTACCCAGACCCTTCGCTTGTCTGACGGCGGTTGCTCTTGACTGCGCCGCCTTCTGACACCGATTGAGCCCTGAGGCTTTGTTTTCGACGTCCCGCCGCCCAACTGACCCTGTTTGCCTCCCGCCTGTTTTATGGTTCAGTCTTCATTTTTGGTCGGGGTATCCTCCAGTCGCGGATGCGGGAGTACTCTTGTTGTCACAGCGCGGGCTGTGGCCCCCCGTACGCCCCCAGACGCTTGCGCTGCCTTCGTCCTGCAAGTATCGCACAACGTTTTGGTCTTGGACAACCCATACGTTTCGCAATTGCCGCTCAGGGGCCTTTGCTTTTGCGTCCCAACACGCGACGGTGTGACGCTGGTGAACGAGGAACCCTCAGCGCGGTGCTCAGTGGCGCTGCGTTTGCCTGGCTTGCTAGGGCCAAGGCTTTTGCCAATTCTCTGTTGGACTCTTGCGTTTTTTTCCCCGTTGCGATGATTCAATTCGTGACCCCCTGCCCGGTTTTTGAGTGAGCTTGGAAATATCTCGTGCGCTATTCGCGCTTACTTCACGCTGAACTCCCCTCTTCCCGGCCCGGCTTGTGGGATAGCATATTTTTTCCTCCACTACTCCTCCCCCTTTTCAGCCTAGACTTATTTTTCCCCGTCATGCATCCCGGCGAGATCCCTGTGGCAATCTACTCCCATCCCCTGCCCACCAGGAGTAGATTTCCCCTCGTTGACCGCATTTCAGCACGGGGAGGATATCCGTCATTTCCCCGGGACTGCCCCGGTGTCACATCTGCAATTATCCAGGTCCTACATAGCATGACTGTCCCTCATTCCCCCACCATGGTGCTTTGCCGCCCCTCTCTGGCATTTATTAATCACGGAACGTACGCCAATCGGCCCTTTACCCGGCACCCATCGCCTGTCTTCCCCAAATCAAATTCCGTTGAAGTTCCCCCCCGGCACGTCCTTGATCTGACGCTTGGAATTCTGCGTGCCGCATGCTTGTTTCCAGACGTTGCCATTCATCTTACACGCCCTGACCCCGTCCTACTTTCCCCCGTTTCCTTGATTACGTCGTCTTCCTTCTGTGCGGACTCTCCGCCGGTCCATTCCTATCCCGGTTCAAGCGCGCCCGACTGGGCGGCCGAGCAACTAGTAAACTGAGCTTCCACCCTCCCCGGGGCTTTGCTATCGACGCGCGAACTCTTCCTCCCCCTGTCGCGCCAAGGGGCCCTGACTGTCTTGAATCCTTTTTCTCTGGATCGATTCACTTGCTGTGTTGTTGACGGCCACGTCACCCCCCTGACTCCCTGGCCCCCGTCTCGGGAAGATACGGCACGTATTTTTTAGCACGCTTTTTTCTCCCTGCTTTGCACTGTTTGGACTGGTCTTCTTGACGGATCACTCGCTGTGACTGTCGTTGTCGTCCGCTCTTCCCCCCCTCCTTCTCAC
>Ga0179593_1491999_pt1 | contig 29187 bp, 40 predicted proteins | sample CZODoug2_1_08_16_FD_185931 | JGI IMG/M metagenome (GOLD analysis project Ga0179593, IMG submission 185931) | Vadose zone soil fungal communities from Angelo Coast Range Reserve, California, USA - CZODoug2_1_08_16fungal (PacBio error correction) | ecosystem: Environmental > Terrestrial > Soil >... | reverse complement strand
TTTAGTTCTTCCATTGAACCCCCCCCCAGAGTGGCGTTTTGTACGGCGTCCTTGGAGGCCCCCCCCCGTGTCTCCCTTAATTTAAACCCCCGCTGTCTTCTCGTTTCCCACAAGTTGAAAGTTGTTTGTTTTTTTGTGCAACCCTATGCGTTTTATTTAATCCCTTTTTGTTTTAAGAACCTTCCGGTAACTGGCCCTTCCCCCTTTCTTGTTTTTTTGTTCCCCTTGTTTTGGACTCCCCCCGTCATCAATGCTGTCCCCCCCGACCCATTTTTTTCGTCGTGTCAAATTTCCTTTTTGTTTGATTTGGCCCAACCGTGCTGTTGACGAAGGCCCCCTTTCAGGATGTTTGGCCGGGGATGTGTGACCGTTCCCCCAGTTTACACCCATTTTGGGCTTGGCCATTCCCTGAGCGGTCGGCGTAAACAACCCCTCAGGCATCCTTGTGAACAGCTGGTCACCAGAGTCACCCTCCTTTTTTCTTTTTTGATTAAGGTGTGTTTTGCCCTTACTTAAGTCATGGGCTTCCCCCTGCAATCACACCACAGTTGTTCTTTTGTGTTTGGGGGGGCCTCCCTGTCCTTTTTCCCCTTTCCCTCAACCTCCGGCTTTTTTCATTTCCCGAAAGGCACCTCCGTCAATCCTTTCCCCCAGGGGTACGGTTTTTCTTCCTTTTCTCCGTCGGGGTCCCCCTGGGCTTTTGGAGAAAAACAAACCCCTTTCTTTTTGGCGTGGATGTCTTTGTCTTTTCCCCCCAAGACTCTCCCCTGCCAGATTGTATGTTTGCCTTTGACTTTGATTTAGGGAGCCGTGTCCCCCCTCACGGGGGCTCTTGGTCTTCGCTTGCCCTCCGCAACCCTGCCCGGGGGTGTTTCTTTGTCATTCTCACTCGGGATCCCCCGTTTGAGGTGTACCGAGATTCCCAATACCCCTTTCCCCCATCTTTTTCCCCCAAATTGTTCCCGCCAGATTTCTTCTTTATTTCCCTGTCAGGCCAGTCCCCCATCACCCTTTTCCCGTTTTTTTTGCATCGTGGCTTTGTCCTTGCACGCTGTTTTTTTTCTGCCTTCTGGTTTTTTTGGTTTTTGATGAGTTTCTAACGGCCCTTTTTTTTTTTTCCCCCGAGCAAACCCTGCGTCCCGTGACCCCAGTAGCGGGATGGTGATATAGGTGCCACCGTGTTGGGCCTTTTCCCCCCAAACTTTTTTTCCACACCAAAAGCCAACCCCTTTTCCTTGACCCCCTGGGCCCCTCTCCCTTGGGCCAGCCCTGCTTGAACGGGTTCAGTTTTGGTTAACAACGTCGAAGTTTCCCTTTTTCTCTGATTTTGGCCTAAGTTTGTCCCGGGGCGGGTCCCAACCTTAATGTGCAGGCGGCTTCCTCAACCTGTGTCGGGGCCTTTTTTTTTCCCCCCCCGGACGTGCCCGGCCTTCCCCGTGCCTTTCTTTCCCGTACTCCACTGCCTTCCCCTCTTTGGGGTTGGATAGCTTGGCACCACCCCCGGTTGGCCCCTCTGTTCTTTCCACTTTCTTCAAATCCATCTTTTAGACGGCCGTTTTTTTAGAACACTCGGTGCGGGGTAATTCCCGCTTTCTCTTTCCATCACCAACATATTCTTTCACAAGACCCCTTCCGTTTGTTGTGTTTCCCCGGTCACCCCAATAATCTTCCTTTTCTCCCTCTTTTTGGGTTGCTGAGAGTTTCGATTTGGCCGTATTTGGTGTGCAAGCCCGGGGCTTTGGTTCATAATGGTGACTTTAAAAGGAAGTCCCCCCACCCTGGTTTTTTTTATGGCACATTTTTGGTTTTTCTGTTGCTTTGAAAACGTTTCTTTTTCTTTTTTTGAGATCTTGTTTTTCGACTTGTATTTAAGCGTTACGGTGGTGCACCCTTAAAGCCTTTTCTTGTTTTTCAGTTAGGAACCGTGTCCACCATTTTTGAGGTCCCCTCGGATTTTTTCCCCATTTCCCCTCCCACGTGGCGCCGTTTTTGTTCAATCCGTTCCATTCCCGGGTTTAAAACAGTTTTTTGACAACCTCAACGTTCCTACGATTCCAAGGGTTCGGGCGCTGATTTCCAACTTTGCTTTGGGGACCTTCCGCGGTTTCGTGGCCGGCCACCAGGGTGTCAATTTATTGGCCGGTTTTTTTCCAGTCCTTGAATCAGGGTTTTCCGCTTTTTTGGATGGGGGACTGCCGGTGACCCCCGTTTTTGAAGTTTTTTGTGACCCCGATCCAGCCGCAACCCCAACAAACGGGGCGATAGGCTTGCGCGGGCCCCCCGGGGGCTCCGTGGCTACCCAACAGTTTGTCTGGGTTTTTGAAAGTTTCCGACCCTGGGGCTTGGCTTCCCCCCCCCCCCCCCACCCTCCTGCGTTGGCAACCACTTTCTCCTCTTTCACCCCGGGCCGCAGTTTGAAACCCGTCCCTTTCCCCTGCAGACAAATTTTTTTTCTTGCTTTTTCGAGGTTTTTTGGCAACGTCACCCTTCTGGCTCGAATTTCTATCCTAGGGATTTTGTGTCCAACAACCCTGGTTGGGGCCCGGGCATGGGTTGGGCCTGTTTTCAGTCCCTTTTCCGAACGGGCCCTGGCGGCCCCCGGCCGGATCTTTCCGCCCACTTCATCCCAATTCGGTGGTTTTGCCTTGTGGTAGTTCTATGGCAGGAACAACCGACAGTTGCCCCACCCAAGGAGTTTCGTTTCCCTCTCCTTTGTCAAGTACCGGCCTCCCTTTGTTTATTATTCCAAGGATGATTGGCGGGGTCCGATTTTCAGGATCCTTGGGCTGATAAGGTATTCAGTGTGTCGTTTGAAACTTGTTTTTTTTTTTTTTTTTTTCCCTTTTGCGGGTGTGGTCCATCGACCAACTTCCCTTTTCCCACGGTTAGTTCCCACCCTTGGCCGAAGCTGTGTGTTTCGTGGATCGCCAAGCGGTACGACGACTCCCCCTTGTGTTAAACTTTTGCGTCTTTTTCCTGTTCCGGGTCATTTGCCCCCCCTCCTGGTTCTTTTTCCTGCCATCCCGTTTTCTGGGACAGCTGTTGGGTCTTCATACCCTGTCAGGGAACCCAAAAACTGCAGTCTTTGGGTTTGCTCCCGTGTTTTCCCCCACCCCCCTTGACGTTGTTCAACCTCTGCTGTTTATTTTTTCAACGCCCTTGCCTTAGTGGGGCCGTACATTTGTGGGCTTCTAAGTTCCGTTTTCGGGACTGCAGTTCTGTTTTTTCCCCCAAAACATTTTGACCCGGCTGGGTTACGTTCCAGCTGAGAGAGGTTTTACGGGATCCCGTGTTGCTTGCTGTTACGCCGGGTCCCCGGAAAAGTGTTACCCCCCCATAAAACACCGTTGGCGGTCCGGCCCGTTTTCCCTCATTGTGTTTGTTCAAAAACGGTGACTTGCGCCTGAGCATCGGTTAGAGTTTTTTGTTGTCACTTTTTTTTCATTTCCTCAACTTCTCGAACTGGTTCGCCCGGTACCAAAACACGGACTAATCCCGTGTTAGGTAGTCTTGTCTGGCGTTCCCATACAAGTTTCCGTGAACCCCCCCCACAGCAGGGCCCCCCCTTTTGCCTTTCTCCGTTTAATTCGCGGGTTTGACTGGTAGTTTTGTGAAGTTTTTGAATTTTTTTAGTTTTTGTTGCCATTTTTTTTTTGAAATCTTTTCCTTTTCACACTTTGCAACAATTTTCGCGATTCTTCCCGGCGGTTCAAAGGCTGTGTCCCCGATTTTCTTGTACATTCCCTTGCCAGCGGAATCGTTTTTTACCACCGTACCCCAACTTTAAAATTTTCATTGGCCCCCCCAACCCCCATGGCCTGTAGGATAACCAACCCGGTGGAAATGCCCCAGTGGTGATTTTTTTGTACCCACAATTGGTCCCCCTGCCTTTTTTAGAATTTTTGTTTTGGCCCCGATTTTGCACGCTCATCCTCGGTTTCCACCGAAAAAAGGGTTTTGCGGGCTTGGTTTTTTTTTTTTTTTTTTTTTTCCCCTTCCCCATTTTTTTCTGTGGATTGGGGGCACGGATGACCCTTCCCACTCTTGACGCCCTGGTTCGTAGTTGGCCCGTTTTGCCACCCCAAAAACACCCCCAAAACTCCGGGTCTGTTCTTGGTTTGAGCCTTTTAGGCCCTTTTTTTTTTTTTTTTTTTTCTTTCCCCCGATGCCACTTTTTTTTCAGTTTCCGGGACAACCACCCCACACAAACCCCCGTCCTTTTCTTACTCCCCAACTTCCACCTGGGATTGGGGTGAACATGTCCATGTCGTTGTTCCCCCCAGTTGCTTTTTTAGTTTTTTTAGACTCAACGTTCTAACCTTGGCCCCTTGGGCCTACTTGCGACTTTCCCCCCAAGTATTAACAGCTAAGAGTTTTTGTTTTGTTTACCAACCATGTCCTAACCCCCCCCCATTGGTTCGCTTCCTATCCCCAGGTTTTTTGGGCCCCCCAGTCAAACACCAGCAGGTGGATGGACCTCTCGTGTCCCCGCACCCCCGCTTTCTTTTAGGGGTGGTTCCTTTGGCCGTTCCTCCCCGCAATTTGTTTGTCTTCCTTTTTCGTTGCTGGGGGAACGTGCCCCCACTGTTTTTTTCCCGACCTTGTCAAGTTTGGGGCCTTTAGCTTTGTTTGGGCAGGCGTTGTACCGGGAAGTGGGATCGAGGGTTTTTTTTTTTCCGTTCCAAAATTTCGGGGCCTGGTGTTCCCCCCACCACCCGAGTTGACTTTGGTTTGATTCTTCACGCCCGTGCACCATGCGCCCTCAATAGATCCTTTTTGTTGAGGTCCCCCACAAAACACTTACACTCCGCCTCAGGCGGCCCGGGCATAACTTTGGGCTTGCCTTTTTCCCCACTTCTTGAAACCCTCCTCCCGGTTTTGATGCACGGACAAATCGTGTTTACGCCCATGCAATGGGGCGACCCTGGGTTTAGTTTCCCTTACATTTTCCCCCCTTGTCCCTGAAAACGGGGTTCTCCACCCACCCCCCCCTCCTTTGCAATTTTCCCCCGGGCCCCCCCTGGTTTTCAAGCGGGAAACCAGCTTTTGCCAGCTTACCTCTTTATGTCCCCCTGGTTTCCCCTGCAGTTACCTTCATTCTCCTCCTTTTTTTTCCTTTTTTGAACTGGGGTGACCTGCCGATCACTGATTGGCCGTTGGCGGCAGGTTTTTTCCGGTTGCCGTGGTTTAACCCCCCAGGATCTCCTCCACATTCTTGTTCCCCCCACACCCCCAACCCTCCCCACCCCCTTGCTGGTCCCCCCCCGCCACCGGCGGCGGATGTCCCCCGTCTCCAACACAGTTTTTGGTTGTTTTTTCCCGTAAACCCATGGCAGCCTAGGTTTTTTTTGCTTTTCCAGGTTTCCGGTGTAACACAGGGTTAGGAGGTTGGCCAACAAACAGGTTGCCCCTCGGCTCCCTTTTCCCCGTTTTTTTTGCGCCTTCCCTAGGAGTTGGTGTCGTGTAGTGTGCCCCAGTGACCCTTTCTGCCCGTTCATGGAACCCCCTTGGCCCCCCCGGGGGGGACGTGCTCACAATCATGGGCGGCGGGACTGGTCTTTTCCTGTTTTTTTTTTTTTTTTTTTCCCCTTTTTGGGCTTCGCTGATTTTCTGCGTGTCCGGGGGACAGGTTTCCCCCAACACCGGGCTATTGGCCACCCCCCACCAAATTTTCTTTTTAGCTCGGTTGTTCGTTTCCCGCCTCGGACCTTTTACCCGTGGTTTTTCGCCCTGTTTTTGATCCCCAACAACCCTGGTCTTTAGGGGGTGAACCCTTTGTGTGGGATGCCGGGGGGACCTTCTGATTTACCCCCAACAAACCCTGTTTTTCCCGCTGTTGGGGCGTGGTTTTTTTTTTGACCCCCCAAGTCCGGGGGCCCTTTGGATTGGTTTTGTCGCACCGGTCCCCAATGCCGCCCCCCAAGCGAGAGGTGCACCGTTGGCTGCCCTTTTGTTGCTTTGCCCGTTCTTTTGAGGTTCCCTACTTCGCCCACTTGGTGTCCCACGGTCCCATCCACTAGTGCCTTTGTGACCCCCACACTTGTGTTTTCGGCCTTTTTTCAGTCACATGCTGGGCCCCACAGTGCGCGCACTGCGGGGGGGGGTTCACGTTGGGTTCCGGCCTTTTTTGGTGTGGAACAAAACCCCCCCGGCGTCGTCGCCGGTTTTTCCTTTTTGGTGGCTTTCTAAAACATTTTTGAAGCCCCGCGCGGCTGGATTGTTCTGGGGCCCACTGGGTTTTGTTTTGTATTTTTACACAAACCCTTCCGTTCCCCTTCCTCCTGGCCCCCCCCCCCGGCGGAGCCCTCTCCGCCAACTTTTCCGTCCTGAAAACGTTTTTCCCTTCTTTAAGTTGGTTTTTTGTTGTTTGTTTTTTGGATCTTGAACTTCGTTGGGCTGCGAGTTTGGGGTCTTTTGGCTTCGACAGAGGTTTTTTTTTTTTTTTTGTGGTTAACGTGCCCCCTGATTTTCCCGTTGTTGTTATTTTTCAACCGCGGGGCCAAGGTGCTTTTTTTGATCCATCCGTGCGTGTCCCGCGATAATGTTCATCACCAAGCCCCAGGCTCGTTTCTTCCCAAACATACGTTGTCCTGATCCCCGTTGCTCGCAGCCCCCCTTTGGTTTTTAGCAGGTGGTCCCACTCACAGAATCCCTGTGAGGCACATTTCTTTTTTGGATGGCGCTTCTTGTTTTCCTTACCCGGTTGGGTCTTGTGTGTTGGGCTCCCCCAGGAACCTGAGCTCCGCCAGTTTTTTTTCCCCCCCCCACCGTTCTTCTTTCCGTTGGGCTTTGCCTTCCTCTTCCCTGATTTTTAAATCTGCTTTGGTTGCTAGAAACAAAGTCCTTGGAGGTCTTTCCCCGTTTTTTACAACATTTTGTTTTGAAGCAAGTCAAATTAAAACGGTAGTCTTCTAACCCCCCCTTTCAGCTTTTAACGGCTATTGAAAGGTTAATCGGCGGGCGTTAGGGACCCCCCCCCACCCCGGTTAAACAGTTAGTCTGCGCCCCCGCAGCGATTTAGGCCGCTTCCCTTATTTTTTTTGTTCAAACCCCCCCCATTTCCGGCTTTCTGTTCCCTTGGATCCCAGCGCCTGATCCCCCCAAGGTTCAAAACCTTTTCTTCCGGAGCCTTCGCCGCATCCCTTCCCCTTTATTCATTATGCGTAAGGCTGTTTTTCACTAAGTTTTTTCACAGTGTGCCAATGTTTTTTTGATGGCCGGATAATAGGACTCAGGCCGTCAACGGACCTTTAGTTACGTACGTCCATTTCTTAGTCTTGTTACCGGTGGGTCTTGGGTAAACACCATTTTTTTTTAGCTGGCCGTTCCAACCCCCCCCCCCGCCGCTCCAATGTTTCTTCCCTACTGGTTGATACCCGTATTTTGAAGGCCGTGTGTGCTTTAAAGGGCACACCCATTTGGTCCTTCCTTTGTGGCCCGTTTTCTCCAGTGTGCAGGGTGATCGGGTTCCCCCACCAAAACGGGGACCGGTTTTTTTTTTTTTTGCGTTTGCCCCCCCTTTTTCGGTGGGCCTCTCCCCTTTTTTTGGCCTTGTCCTACACCCCACCCCAATAATTTTTTTTTCAAAAAGGGGGGGGCGTGCTTTTCCTTTTTTCGCCACCCTTTTTTGATAGTTGGGCCCCCCCCCTGGTCTGGCCCCTCTTCCACGTTTTCCCGGCCTTCGAATACCCGTCTGTTGACCCCTTGCAACGAGGTTTGTTTTCTTTGGGTCTCGTCCCCTTATTACTTTGACCCCGTGGGTCCCTCGGGACTTTTTTTTTCTCACTTTTCTCCTGTCCCGACAATGCGGCCTTTTGATTCGCCGAGTGCACTCCCCTTTTTTTTTTCAAAATTTTTTCCCCGTGCATTGGCCTTGGGTCTTTTTGCCAGTGGCAGTGTCGGTGATTAAACCTCTTTTTGCCCCAGGAGTTTTTCCCCCTTGTTATTGGTTCTTTTCCCGGTTTGTGCAGGTGGGTGTTTGGGAAGACGTTTCCCCCCTTTTCTGTCCCCCTCCACCTGGGTTTTCATTTTTCCCCCCATGTAGACCCTTTGGCCCGGACGCCTATTTTTCCTCCTTCCCCGGGTCCGGCCTTTCCCACCCCGGCTCCAGTGCAACTTCGGCCCCGTGGTCACCCCAGTTTTGTTTTTTTCCCCCATGTTCCCAGCCCCCCCCCCCCCCCCCACCGTCCCCAAAACCCGTCCCCCTCCCCGGAACTGACCCGGCCCCCCCCCCTTCAGTTTTTTCGTTTCCTCCATCCTTTAGTCGTTTTTATCTCCTCTTTCACTTATGTTTTCTCGTAGGTGTTTTTTCGCGGCCCAACCCTTTTCGCTTCGCCCGTCAGAGGGTTCCTCACCCTTTGTTTGTTTGCTCTTTTTTCGGCGCCCTTTTCCCTCTCTCATATGGGACCCCTTTTTCTTGTGGATTTTGTTGTCAGGGGAGTTTGGGTATTTATTTCCCTTATGGTTTTTACTTCATTCGTTATTTTTTCATTTTCATCTTTTCACCTGTCGACTGTTTAAACCGGACTCTCCCCCAACACCTTATTCCCTTGTGGGCAAAGGCACTTCCCCTTTTTCTGGGGGTTTCCCCAAAACTCTTTGTTGCATTTTGTTATACGTTGAACCCACTTGGACCCCCCCCTGTCTTTTTCTGTCACCCTTGTGTGCTTTTTTGTTTCTTCAACGTCTACTAAACCTTTGTTCACCTCTATTTTAGGACTTTCTGTCACCACGAGGCCCCTTCCTGTGGAAAGTTTGGGGCTTTTTTTTCCGACTCGCACCCCTGGTCATTGGTTTTATTTCTTTCAAAGTCTTCCGAAGCGTTTTTTTTTTTTCCCCCCCCCTCCCGGCCCCCCCCATTTTTTTGACAAGCCGGACCGGCTTTTTTTTTGTAGCACCCCCTCCTTCCCAGAGTTTTCCCCCTTCCTTGTCTGTTGGTTGGCGTGCCCCCTCCATTCGCCCCCTGGATAATTTTTCCTTTTCTTTTTTCCCATGCTTTCCCTTTTTCCAACGTGCCGATTTTTCTTTCTTTTTTTGGGCGGACCTCGTGCCCCACAATCGACGTTTTTTTTTTTTTGTTTGACCCCCCTTTTCCCCTCCTGACTTCCTTTTTCTCCTTCCGGGGGTTTCTTTTTTTTTCCAATAGTTTCCCCCCCTTGTCCCCCCCCCCCCCCAATTGACTTACCTGTAGCTTCCCTGTAATACTCTTTCCGTCCGTGACAGTTTCCATCTTGAGTTTTCCTCCCCCCTCGTTCCTTTGGTGTGGTCTTGCTCACGAACAACAATAAAAATTACCGTCAAAATTTTCCTAAGTTATGTTGGTTCAAACTTTACTTCTAACCCCCCCCTTTCTCTTCCGACTTAGTACTCTTTCCCACATTTGGGAAGCTTGAATTTCCTTCTCAAATTTTTTTTCCAATGCACTTGGGGTGTTTTATTTTTTTTCACTCCTTGGGCTCTTCTTCTTTTTTTTTTTGTTTCCTTTTCCCCCCATTTCCTATGAAAATTCCCGCCCAGCAAGATTTGTTTTGCTTTCTTCCGACCCCCCCCCCCTCCCCTTGTAATTTTTTTTTCCCACATTGGTCTTCCCTCCACTCTAAGACCCACGAAGTTCTTTTCCCCTTATAAGGTGCCCCCTCCTTAAAAGGGTTTCCTCCCAAGCTTCCTTTCCCCTTTCCCTTCGTTGGTTCAACCTTCGTTCCATTCCAGGATTCTAGGCCCACACCCCACCTGGTCTTTCCCTTGAACAATCCCCACGATGGGCTTTCGACCGTCTTGGATTTCCTTCCCCCTTCCCCCATGTGTCCTTCTGGAACTTTCCCGAGTCCGTTCGGGCTGTTTTTTTAAAATCTTCTTCGCTAGTTTCCCTGGCTTCCCAACCCCTTTCTTTTCCGAGCCCTTGTTGTTTTTCTTCCCCTGAAGTTTTTTTTTCCTCTTGGTCTTCTTTACATCCCAATCGACAAAGTGTTCTTCCTTTTTTTCCGCCCTTTCCTCCCCCCCCTTAAAGACAGCCTGTTTTTTTCCCACCCCACTCTTTTCATCCGCTCCCCCCATTTCCCGTTGTGGATACCCGAGCTTTACTTACCCCCAGTCCCTTTTTCTTCTTCCAACCATTTTTATGTTTGATTGTCGTTTTTTTTGCATAGACTTACCCCTCTCCCTTTTAGGTTTTGTTTTCTTTGGAGGTGAATTTCCCCCCACGATCGGGTGGTCCCGCCGGAAAGGGAAGTTCTGGTCTTCTGGCTCCCTCCCCCGCCCGCCAAATTGTTTTTTTGAGTTGTCACCCCTTTTCCCTCTTGCAACCCCCCAACTGGGATAGTGATTCAACCGTGTATCCCCTTTTTTTTTCTTTACTAGCTGTGTCAGGGGTTTTTTCCAAACCAGTTGTCCCCCCCTGTTTCAAACGGGTTTTGTCCCGTATCGGCAGGAACGTTTTGCCCCACTCCTTTCGCCAAAATGATAAGCTTTCCTCTTGTTACGTTTTTTTTTTCTCCCCCCTGGGACTTTTCCCCCCTTTTTCCCCCTTCTTCCCAAACAATCTGGGCCCAAAAGTTTTCTGCTTTGTCTATATCCCTCGTCCAAGCACCCTTTTTCACCCCCAAAAGCCCCCCTCTTCTGATGTTCCGGTAGGGTCCAACAATTTTTATCCAGCCTCGAAGGTACAGTCCTTTACTTTTTTTCCTTTTCCCTCTTCCCCCTCCCTCTTTGGTGATTTTTTTCTCCCCCCCCCTCAGGTGGACCCCGTGTGCCTTCCCACCAATATTTGGGCCCCCCCGGCGAGGTACTTCTTTCCCCTCGGATTCCCCCTCCTTTTTTCGATTGGGCCCCCAGTTTGAACCCCTGCCTCCCAAACACGAAAAAACGGCCTCACTAATGAGTCACCCCCCCCTGTTGGCTTTTTTCCTCTTCATCAGATTTTTTACCAAACATGACTCGTCCATAGACATCCAGAAAAGGGTCCCTTTATTTCCCAGGGGGGCTTCCCTCTCCATTTCCACCCCCCCTTTTTTTTTTATGGATTCACCCGTCCCCCGTGGCTGGTGGTCCGTGCTTTTTTTCCCTAAGTGGGTGAATCGGCTCCAGACCGAATCTATTCTACTTCTCCTTTTTTTTTGGGGTATCTCTCTTTCTTTTTTTGTTCCCCCTTTCCTTTCTCCCCCCCCCCCTCAAGTCTGGGGCGTGGATCCATCTTTTTGATTAAATGGGACACTCTTCCCCGGAACCCCCGGACCGTGTGGCTTCGTACTTTCTTTTATATGTTTTTTTCTCCAAAACCCCCCTTTTTCCCGCCTTTTTTTTTTCCCACTGTCAGAAAGTAGTTTCGGTTTTTCCTTTCCAGGGCTAACCCCTGTTTGTGAAAGGGGGGGGGGGGGGGAAGGTTAATGTTTGCCTCATTTTACCCTCTCCTTTTTTCTGATTTGGGGTGGTGTGGTTGGCGTGGGGGGTGGGTGGCGGGTTGCCTGTTTCAAGTTTTGTCCCTGTTCCCCCCCCCCTCTTTCATAATTTCTTGGTCATGGTGGGTGCTTTTTTTCCCGGCCTCTGCATTTTTTTTTTTTTTTTTTTTTTTTGTTGTTTTTTTTCAACGTGTGATGGTTTACCTTTTTTTAAGCGGGCTTTTTGCCCTGAACTTTTCCCACACTTTTCTGCGTCCTCTTCTTTCCCACCTGGCCGAAAAACTTTTCTTTCTACGTGTTTCCGTTGCTGCCCTCGGTGACCGAACATACACACCTTCTTTTTTTTTCTTTTTGGGTTTTTTTTGCGGTGCCTGCTTTTTCCCCTCTGTTCAAGTTGGAAGTTTTGTGGCTTCACAAAAGTCCTTAGGAGGCTCTTCCCTTTTAGCCCTTCTTCTTGTCACAAACCGGCGCGTTGTTCCCCCCTTTTCCCGTGCTGCTTCCCGGCGGTCCCCCTTTGGCCTGGGGCCTACGTGATCCCTACGCCCTAGTTCTTGCAAACAAAACACCAACCCGGCTAAACGTTTATTCTTGTGCTTTTTGGTGGGGTGGGGGGGTGGTTGGGGGTGTGGGGGGGGGGTGGGGTGTTGTGGGTTCTCTTTTCCGACGGCCCCCTTTTTTTTTCCACCCGGCCTGGCGGGGCCGGCGGCGCCATGCCCGCGACTTCATTCCCCCCTCCCGTCATTTTTTCTTTTCACGCCCCCTTGGTCAGTGGTTTTTCTTCTGGTTTGGCCCCCTGTCCACACCAACAAGGCGCTCCAAAAGCGTTACACCCCTCGCCCCTTCCCCTTTTCCCCCCTCCACTCTCCTTTTCCGTTACATTTTTCCCAAACTTTTCCGGTGCGGGTGCTGAATTGGGAAGGGCCCCAACGGGGGTGCTTACACTTATTCCCTTCCCCGCCCTGCCCCACCTTTTGGGTTTTTTTTTTTCCAGGGCCCCCAGTCATTCACCTTGGGTCCGACCCACAGGGTTTTTTGAACCCCTTTGGGATTTTTTGGATTTCTTAATTTGTCCCCCTATGATAGTTTTTACGTCCTACTTCTATGTGCCAACCTCGTTGTTTCCTGTCCGGGGTGTTCCGTTAAATCCGTGCCTTCATAAGGACCGGTCCACCCCCCAGGGGCGGTGTAAAATAGTTTGTCCGGAGAGCCCCTTCCCCACGTCCCCACCCCCGTTTTTGCCAATTTCTTGAAACCAACAACTGGTTGCGGAGGTTTCCCCGCGGGTTTCCAGGTCATTGATTCGGCCTATTTTCAAAAGTTCTCTTTTCCCCTTAGTGTTCCTTTTCCCGGGTTTTTCGTGGGCTGGTGTCTTTTCGTTTTTGTTTTTTGGACCAAGCCCTAATAAAAAAACCTTTTTTCCCCGGTGTGGTGTGACACCCCTTTGCCCTTCTTGTTGTTCGATCTTTTTCACCCCAAGGCCAGTTTAAAAAAAACCAAACCCCCCTTTTTTGTCAATTGTTTCAAAAAACACCGGGGTTTTTGGTTTTCCTGCTCCTTTCTTTACCGAAGGGGGTCCCACCCAAACCCCCACCCGGGACCCTGGTTGCTTCTGTTTTATGGGGGGGGTGTGTGGGGGCGGGAATCCCATACTTATAGAGTTATCCCACAAAAACAACCTCAGAACAAACAAAAACCCGGTGGTTGCGACCACCCCCCAAATCAAACACTCATATAGTTAAAAAAATTCATGCTACAAAAATACAACACGGGGGGGGTGGTGGGGGTGTGTGGCGGGGGCGACAACTCCTAAACTAAAAAACACAAAATCAAAAAACGGGACCAAAAACCACAAAACGGCATGGTTTTGTAAAACGGCAAAATACATAAATGGGGGGGCGTAGGGGGTGACACCCCCCAAACCCCCCCCAACACAAAGGGGGTTGGAATTTTTTTTTTTCAACCCCCAGGTGGGGGGGGCAACCCCACAAAAGTCTTGGCGGGGAAAAAACATCCTTTTCCAGGGTGGGGCGGTGGGGTTGGTGGGCAAATCCACCTGCCCCCCTGCCAAACCTTTTGGTGTTTTTTTTTTTCAACCAAAAAAAACACCCCAAGAACCAAAAAAAAAAACAAAACATTTGGGGGTTGTTCTTGGGGGTTTTGGGGGGTTTGGGGTTTGGAGTTGTTTTTGGGGGTGAGTTTTTTTTTGGGGGGGGGGTGGTTGTTGGGGACCCCTTAAATTTAAACCAACACCCCCCCCACTTTTTTGTGGGGGTTGGGGGGGGGGGCCCAAAGGGTAACTGGTTGGGGGGTAATGGGGGGGGTGTGGGAGTAAAAAACAGTATCAACAAACAACAAAAAAAACCACAAACGTTTCTACAAACCAAAACCAAAAGGGGTTCCGTTTCCTGTGTCACCGTTTTTTTTTCCCGTGGGTAGGTTATGGCTTTTTTTTCGTTGGAATAACTGCCCCTTTTTTTTAACACACCATTCCTAGTCCCCCCTTTTCAACACGTGAGTTTGGGGGGGGCATTGGCCCTTCTTCCCCCAGGTTGCCAGTGGAGGCAGGCGGTCCTCATGTGTTTTCCGTTCAAACCATTCATTCCCCCCCCTGACAATTTTTTAACCGGTTTCCGACGTGATGATTCTCGTCCGTTTCACCACCACACTCTGCGGTTGGGGACCCCCCCCCCCTGACAAATTCACCCATCCCCAAATTCGTCCCCTAGACCCCGTATAAAGGTCCCCCCAATTTTGCCACACCCTCTCAAAAACCCCAATCAAGAAAAAAACCACACAAAAATACAACAAACCCAAAAAACCACCCACCTCCCACAACCCCCAACCAAACCAAACCCCCCCAAAACCCCCTGGGGGTGGAAACACAACCCTAGTGATTTTTCCCCAATTGTCTTTCCCCCCCCAGTTGGGCGATTGTTTCTTGGGAATGGCCTGCCCCCCGCCAGTTTTCGGTGCCGTTTTCCCCCCCGGCTTGGGTTCCAGTTCCCGGTAACGAGTCTCCGAAGGGCTTGTATGGGTTTTCCCCCTTTTTGTTTTTTAGGGACCGGTACTGTAGATTGTTGCACACTGAGACACCCCCCCTCTGTGTCTCTTTTGTCACGCTCCCCGCGTTTCTAAACCAACGTTCAGGTACCGGGCTTGTGGATTTTTTGAGTGTGTGTGGTGTGGCTTTGGTTGTGTTGCCGATTCCTTGTGGTGAGCTGGTCCCCCAAAAGTAGGATAGTGTGGGAAGGACAACTCTTCATGGGCTTTCTCCCAATTTTTTCAAGTCTTGTCCACCTGGTGAAAATGAGAACGCAGCCAACCAGGTTTCAGGGGTTCACGGCTTCAAAAATATCCAAAACCACCACTCTGCACATGATCTACCCCCCCACATTCACCCTCCTCTTATTAACTTCACAACCACATAAATCCCCCAAAAGTCACACTCCCCTTTCTAATCCACACCCCAACCCCTAACGGGGTTCGCTGGGGGTCTGCCAGGGGGTGGCTCGCCGGGGCTGGCCTGCCCACCGGGGGGGGACGCGAGGCAATCCGGCGGAAGCACTCGACAACATTGATTTTACCCCTAGCAAAACCCAAAGATTAACGTGGAGCGGCCCCATCGCCTGGCGGCCATCTTGTTTTCATAACAAAACACCAAAACCCCTTCTAACACAACCTTTGCCCTTTACCCATTTTTATTTGGTACGGTGAGTCATTTTGCCAAAGCTTTACGTGTAGTATTTATTTAAAACTAGTTAATCCCCCAATTTGGGTGGTGTCGTATTCACTATTCAATTCTGGATCCCACCGCGGTCTTTCCCTGCCCAGTGTTAGTTCCTTACCAAACGAGGAAACCTGTCCTCTTCAGTTGGGGGGGTTCTCTTGGATTATGCCCCCTTTTTTTTGCAGGGGGATACAGTTTTTTGTTGGCAGTCCCTTTTTGTGACGGCACAGTTGCCCCCCGTTTTTCCCTAAAGGCCCGGAGGCCTGTCCCCGACTCCGCCTCTTTAACTTCCTTTTGAGTTTTTCCCCTTTCCTTATGGCCCCCCAGGAACCCCTGTCCCTTCTTAATTCTTGTTTCTCGTTTTCCTGCACCCCTCTCCCGCCGGGTTCCGGGGTCGCAAAACTGGGCGTGTGTGGCAAGGGGGTGGTGGACTGGGGGGGTTGTCAGGAGGACACAGTGGTTAAAGTTTCCTTTTAGGAATTTTGGTCAATCCTTTTGAGTCCGCAATCAATACCTTTCACCGGGAGGGGGACTTTGGTGGGACGTGTCCTTAAAGTGACCCCCAAAAAACACACAGTTTTTTTTATCTACCCCCCGTTAAACACCCCCTATTACCTTTCCCCCCACAACCCTTATGTTTTCTTTTTTTCTTCCCCGTGAGAAAAGACCTTGCAAAGAGGAGGGTTTCAAAGTGTGCTGTTGAATTGGGGAGCATACCCCTATGACCGGTGGGTTTGCTTTCCGTTTCCTCCGTGGGGCAGGGGTTGCTATGTCCTTGTTTTGCTTTTTTGGGTGGGTCATTTTTTCTTTCAACATGGTGTGTTGTTTCTTGGCCGTGGACAGATTACGTTGTCCGGGTTTCGGACAACACCACTTTTCTCAGTTTTGAACCCCCCGATTGTGTCGAAAGTTCTCTTCGTTTCTTTGTGGGAACACACCCAAACACCTCCTCCCCCCTCCACCCTCCATGTCGGCTTTAATTTGGGGTTTTTTGGACTTAATTTTCCCACCACCAAATGGTCAACCCCCCCCCCCCCCCCCCCTGTCGAACCCCCATTTTTTACTGGGTCAGCTGGTTGCTAAAATGTTTTTAGTTTTTGTTAAACCGGGAACTGCACTACAAATGTTTTTCATTTTCGGGGTCGCACTCTAACCGGGATCTCCCCCCCCCTAGGTCGTGGGAGCGTTCGTTTCCCTCAAACCTTCCTTTCCCGGTTCCCTTACCAGGCCACTTGTACACACCACTTCAGGCGTTTAACACGGTTAGTCCCCACTCTTACCTTTTCAATCTTTTGCTTTTTCTTGGTGATTTTTTCCCGTCCACCCCTGGTTAAAATTTTCCCCCCCCTTCGGCCCTCTCGGGTTTTTCTTTTCCCCCACCCCCCAACACTACAACAACCCCGCCTCCGTTTGTTTATAAACGCGTTCCCCCCCCTTGTTTTTTCTTTTTTTCACCCACGGGTTTTTTTCAGACCCCCTTTCCTAGGGCACTTACAAAACCCACAACCCTTTTGTTCGAAGGACGAAAGTTTCGGGGCCCAAACTGTTGATGGTGCACCCTCAAGGCTCCCCCCCCCCCCCCCCCCGCATCGATCCCGTTGGGGGGACCCACCGTTGTCTTGTATGCTTTTTTGGTCTTCCTTCATTTTCCGGGGTGGGTCAAGTTATGCACCCTTCCCCCTCCCCCCAAGTTTTCAAAAACAAAAAACAAACCACAAACCACCCACTTCGGGTTTAACCCCAAAAGGGCGTCCCCCCCCCCCCAATTCCAGCTTTTTTGATGTCCCCAAGGGGTGGTTTTTGGAATTGGCTCAACCCTGGGGTGTTCGTGGGGGGGGGAGTTTTCAAGGGTCCTCCTGTTGACAAAATCGTGGACAACCTGTGTTGTTGGTGGTTGGGGTGGGTTTGGGGTTGGTTGTGTTTGGGGTGGCGGTGTGACGGAATGGGCTGGTGCTTTTTTCCCGGACACCCCCTTCAGGGTGCCCGATCTTTTTCTTTTGTGACCACCGCCCAGCTGTTACCTTAATAAAATATATTCTTCTCCGACCCAACTCGTTCAGGGGAAAACAACCAACATTCTGACCCCCCCTCCTGTGATTCAGACCCCCTATTGGTTCCTTTCTTTCTCTATTTTCAATTAATACATACTTTTTTTGTTTAGAATATATCATTTCTTTTGGTACGACAGCGTCTTTTTTTCTTTGCATGGATGCTGTGTTTCCCTTGAGTGTCTTTCTGGCTTTCCCTTCTACACAAACACACCACCAAAACAACACAACCAGTCGAGGTTGAAATGAGTCATCTACTTTAAGTCTCTTGTGGCCCTCCCCTTCCCATTTAAGAGGGTCCGCTGATAAATTTTTACCCAAACCCCCGTTCCGGGTTTTGCTTTTCCCGGGGTGCATACAAAAAAACTGATACCAAAAATTGGGTTTGGATGGGAGGGGGCTGGGGCGGCAGTGGGGTGGGGGATTTTGGGACCATAAAGAGCCTCTATGGGCCATGGTTTAAGGACAGAGAATTTGAAAGAAATTGGTAAGGTTCACCACTGTTTTAACCCAAGTGGTTTCCCCTGTTTTGGGTTGGCCCACTTGGCGTGGATATCCCCTCAAAGCTCCCCACGGGCCTCTTTTGTGCATGTCAAGTCACTCTCTGCCCCCGCCGTTTTGTCCCCCCGGAATATCTGTTTCTTGCTGTGGTCCGGGGTGTTTTGAACTCCCACTGTGGGCGTTTGGACTTGGTTTTTTTACCTACCCAAGGTTTTTTCACATCGAAGCTTTTTCATTGGTTTTTGTAAAACCCACGTTTCTGTGTCTGGGTGGGGGGGGGGGGTGTGTGTTTGTGGGGGTGTGGGGGGCGGGTCGGTTTTTTTGGGGGGGGGGGTGGGGGTGGGGTTTTTGGTGTGGGGTGGGTTGGGTTGGGGGGGTGGGGGGGGGGGGGGGGGGTGGGGTGGGGGGGTTTATTCCTTTTTTTGTACCACCCAACCGTTTAGGTGCCACAGTCCAAGGAGAGCTTCTTTGAAGGGCCCAAATCCGATCCCCCAAACACCACCTAAATAAACCCCAAACATTCCGTGGGGGGGGTGCAAACAAAGGGGTGAAGTTTTTCTCCCCCTCCCCGACGTGATTGGGGCGATGTTGCAACCACGCTGGGTGGGGTCACCAAGCTTCCCCCCCCTGCCTTCAAAACGTCTTTATAAAAAGTGGATCCAACCCAGGGACACCCCCATGGATCAATTCCTCCTCCCTATTTCCCTGTTCCCTTTATATTATCAAACGTTCCCTTGGTGTATTCCACCCCCCCACACCCCCCTTTTTTCCAGTGGCAGTCTTGTTTTTAAACCACCACCCGGGAACCCGGCTGGACTTTCCCCTCGACCAGGTTTTTTGAACCCCCACACACTTTTGTGGTGTGCTTTGGGCAACCCCCCCCCCTAATGGTTTTTTCTTTTTTATTTTTAAGTTTGCCCAGTAGTTTATGTCATTTCGAAACCCCCTTTTGGCTTTACCTGTGAACCCAATAAAACAAAAAACCATCCTTCATACTTTTTCCGCCGCCCCACTCAATTTGTTTGGTTTTTACTTCACTGCCTCCGGTTTGGGCAAGGGATAAAACCCCCCCAAACACCATCTCAAAAAAAATAAACGCCTACCAAAAAAAGAACATAAAGTCTTTGGGGGGTGTGGGGTTGGGGGGGTTGGTGGGCGGGGGGGGGTTTTCCCGTTGTCCGTGGGTGGTAAGTGGGGTGGTTTGAGAGCTGGTCCGGACGGAGGGTTTCTTCACACCTCTTTGGAGAAAAACGACACTTGTTTCCGCTCCTTGAGGGTTTGTTTCGGTTTTCGTTGTCTGCCCAAAATAATTAAGGGTGAGGGATTTTTTTGTCAATGGTGACCCCGGGGTGGCAATACCCCGGGGGGGGGGGGGGGGGCGGATGGTGGACCCAGTAACCCAGTTGTTGCGAAAATCCAATCTTGAAAGGACCACGTTCGTCTTTTGATCATGCTACGTTTGCTTGTTTTTTAGGCCCGTGCTCCACACCCCCCGGTGGCTTCCCCGTGTGACCCTAACTGGGCGTTGTTTTTTTTTGGCTGACAAGTCTTATCCCCCCAAACAAACCAACCCCCACACACATACAAAAACCTAAACAATTAGACCAACCACCGTGGTTCATGGAGGGTCCACCGTTTCCACCACATTTCGTAACCGTGGTAAATTTGTTTAAGCATTTTCATTTTTGACTTTTCTTCCCCCTTTTATATTTTCACGTCAGTCTTCGGGAGTAACAACCAACAAAAAAAGTGCTTGTTTCCAACCCGGGAAGGGCGGAATGTTGTCACAAAACACACAAAACAAATCTTTTTTTTCCCCCCCGGAACCTTTCTGAAGCTCTTTGTAGGGGCTCACCTTTTGTCCCCCCCCTTTGGCGTTTTTGTGGGGGGGTGTTGGCGGAGGAGTTGGGGTGGGGGGGAACAAAAAAACAAAATGTAGCGCATTGTCTTTGGTCAAACCATCCTCCCCGTTTTTTTGTTTTTCCAGGTTGCGTTTTTGACCCGACTTGGCCCCTTTGAATGGACCCAATCCCCCAGTTGTCTTTGCCAATTATCCGATTGGCTTCTGAAATAATAGAAGGTTTTTTTGGAAACCAACCAACCAAAAACACCCAACTTTGGCTTTCAACCAGTTTGGAAACCCACTTTAATTTTTACCCTAAACACCCCCTCACAACCATTTACCATCTCTTGGGTTGGGTTCTTTTGGCCCGCAACACCCCAAAGGCCCCGTTCCAGCCGTCCTCGCGTTTTGTGGGTGAACACTGTGTGTTTTTTCAACCGGTTTGGCAACGTCCTTTTTTCCCCAACCCCAACAAGGGATGATTTTGAACTTTCTCTGCGGTTTTAACCTGGTTCAAAGGAACCCCCTACATCCCCCCCCCTCCTGAAAGAGATCCTTCTCCCCGCTCGCCCTGGGTCTCTTTCGGGAGCGTGGGTGTGCCTGTGGGCGGGGGGGGGGGGGGCATTCGCCTTCTCTCCCATCACACCATCGTTTCATTGGGGGGGGGGTGGCGGTGTGGGGGTTGGGGTGTTGGGTTGGGGGGTTGGTTTGTTGTTGTGCGGTGCCCTTGCGAGGTTTATCCCCTTTTTGGACTGGTGGGTTGTTTGGGTGTTTTTTGTGGGTTGTTTTGGTTACACCTAGTTCCCTTCGGAGAAAGTTTCTCTTTCCCTCATTGGTTGTTTTTTCTCCGGATTTCTGCGTTCCCTCCCAAACCACAAACCAAAATATTTTTGTTTCCTTAGTTTCGTTGTGTTTTTTGTTTACCCCCCCTTTTCCCCAGGGTTTTTTGGCCCACGTCCCGTTGGCACAACCAACCCGGTCTTTGTTTTTTGCCAATGCCCCTGGTTACCAATTCTATGTACTTTACCGGAAAAAAGAGGGGGGGATTTCCTTCCCCTTTGTTTTGCCTGTTTGCCCACCTTTGATGTCTTTCGTTTTATTCCCCTTTTGGTTGTTTTTTTGGAATCCGGGTTTTGGTCCGGGCCCGTTTGACGATTTGTTCCTCCTTTTCCGTTTGGATTTGTTTTTCAATCGTCAACCACCACCCTCGTTTTTTTACAACTTTTTTACCCCCCCTTGGCTGGGTTTTGCTTCGTGTCGTCCCAACGGCTGTCTCAGTTTTTTTTTCTTTTGGTTGCTTGCTGTTTGTGGTGTTGTTGTCCTTCCGGGTTTTGCCAATTTCGTTTCTTTTCTGTCCCCCCCCCAGTTTTTTTTTTTTTTCCCCCTTTGTTTGACACCTCCTCGAAAGATTCCCTCCTTTTGTCCTTCAACTTTTCGTTTTCCAATTCCCTCGTGGTTTTTTGGACCGGTTTTGGCTGTTCGTGGGGGGGGTCCTGGTTTGGGTTGTTTCCGTTCATCCTGGCCTTGGTTCAAAACCTTTCCTCCGTGTTTGCTGGTTTTTTCTTCCTTGCCTTGAACCCCCCAATGTTTTGTCGTATTCTTCCTTGGGGTTATTCCCCTTTGTGACCCTCTGTCAACACCCCCCCAAATCGTTGTGTTTGAACTCCCCTCCACCCTCGTAGGCCCCCATCTTCTCCCCCCTTCTTGTGGTTCCGTTGGTGGTTTGCAAACTGTTTTTTGCCTTTTGTCTTTCCCATTTTTTTCCCTCTTTCCGCTCCCCTTTCTTCATCTGGTTTGTTTGCGATGTTTGCTTTTTTCCACCCCCCACCCATCTTTTTAGTGGGCCTCGAAGTTCCCCTTGGAGTCCTTCTTTTTGGTGTGTTTTTTTTAGTTCTTCCCGTTTCCCCCCCGACCCCCTTAACCGTTTTGGTTGGTTTGAAAACCCCCCGCACTTGTTTTTAGTTTCTTGCCCGTTTTTTCACCCCTTCTCTGCAAAACCCCCTTTTCCTTCTGTGCGTCACGGCAGTACCCTTTTCTTGTACACAAGTCTTTTTTCCGTTTGCCCGTGGGCGTGGGTGGGGGGGTTGTGGTCGGGCCATACATGGGCTCCTTACTCGGGCGGTTTGGGTGGGTGTCGCCCCCTTTTCCTTGGTGTGTTGCACCGTTCTTGGGGCCTGTTTTTTTTTTCCATTGTGGTGGGGGTGGTTTGTGGGGAGTGTTGGGTTTGGTTTTGGGTGTTCGGTGTTTGGGTTTGGGTTGGGGTGGGGGTTGGTTTTGGGTTCCACGTTTGTGTGTTTTTCTTGGTGGTTATGAAGTCCTTCCAACCAGAATTTTTTTGTTTTTTTGCCATCTCTGACACCGGGCTATTTCCCGGGGCTTTCTCGTCACACAGACCCAATCCCACCCAAAACAAAAACACACAAAACGCTACACACCCCCAACCAACAAAAATGGGTTTTTTTTGTTTGTTCCCCCCAAACACAACCCACATGACATGTCCTTTTCTTTGCACAACGAAATTTTGTCTTTCTCCATCTCCGGCCCAACGCGGAAATGGTTAAGCACCTTTACCGTTGCAGGTGTGGGGGGTCTAATACTCCAGGCCAGGCCGGGTTGTTTTTGTTGGTTTTTTTTTTCTGTGATACGTGTTTGCTCAGGGGCTGTCCCTGGCTGTCCCCCCTTTGGCCCTCCCCCCGTTTGTTCCTTTTTCGTTACCGTTAACTTGAGTTTTTGGTTTGCTATTGGTCCCCCCAACTTTGGTTTTTTTGGGTGCATTCCCTGCAAACCAAATCACTATTTTTTTTTTTTTTGGTTGAGGGGTTCCCGGCTGGTGGTTTTTTGAACGTCCCTGGTTTTGGGGACCCCCCCCCCCCCCCCCAATTGAATTTTTCTCTCCTCTGTGGCAATTGAATTTTGTCCATCGGCGGTAGTTTTGCTTCGTGACCCGTGGTCCTTTTCAAAAACAACAAAACACAGCGGGGTCACGAATCCTGATTAATTTCCGTGTTTGTTTTTCCCCCACAATTTTCAATACTTTTTCTTTCCTTTCTTTTTTGTCCCGGTGTGTTTTTCCCTGTTGCACCCTTTGTCTTTTAGGGGCCCCTGGGTATCTGGCCCCCCCGGCACCACATTTTGGAGGGCTGGTTGTTTTTTTGTCTTGCAAACCCCTTGAAATTTAAAACCCCCCCTCAGTCCCGTCGGGCTTTTCCTTCCCCTTTCTTAGGCCCGGTGGTTTATCTATTCCTTTCACTGTGATTTACGGGGCCCCCTCGGCCGTTACCGGTTGGGCAACCCCCCCTTGGATTTTCCTTTTCTAGATGTTTTTGTCCTTTTGTTTTTAGTTTTTTTTTTCCCTGTAGTGTTTCTCCCCCCCCCCTTAGTTACTCTTTTTCCCTCCCATGTGTGCTGACAGATGGTCTTCTCGGTTTTCGTGGTGTCTTGTCTCTTTTTTATTGGTCTCACCCCCGAATTTTGTTGTCTTTCCGTTCCCTGGTTTTTTTCTTTGGGGTGGGCCTCCCCCGGGAGGCTTTTGGTACGTTTTTTAACCTACCACAAAAAGGTCGTGTTGTTTTTTGGGTTTGGTTCTTGTTGGAGGCAGTGAACCACGTCCCCCCCCCCCCCGGCCATTGCAAGACTCTTCCCAGAGACCCCAAAAAAATTCTCATTTTCCCCGTCAGTTTTCCCCCCCCCCCCCTCCCTGTCTTTTTGTGTCGTCCTTTCCCCCTGGAGCGTTATTTCGTTCCTGTGGTTTTTGGTTCCGGCGGTCCCGGGGTCCCAAGCCGTTCATTTTTTTGTGGGGCTACCGGAAGGTCTTCCAAAACCAAATCAACAAAACTTAACCACCCAAGTCCCAACACGGGTTGTCGGGTTTGCTGAGGGGTTGTTGGGGGCTGGGTGTGTTAGGTTTTCCACCCCCCAGTCTTGTCGTCAATCCTACTTCGATTTCAGTTCAGGCTTTGTGGTGTTTTTTAGAGGGACCCCCTACCAAACGACTTGGCCCGAGCCACCCCCCCCCCTTGAGGTTTCCTCCCACTGGGAGATTTTGGGGTTTTGGGGCGTTTCACCCTTTGTCGGGGGGGTTGGGGGCACGCTCACACCTTCCCAGTCCCCCCACCAAGAGCCCCCCGTCGGCTATTGATTTGCTCCCACCCACCAAAAAATCTGTGGTTCCCTTTCTGCGCCCCCCCCTCCCGTTTGAATTTTTCAACAAAACAAAAAAAGGCTTTTTTTTCCCCCGTTGGACCCGTCGAAGGGTTACTCAGGCTTCTTAACGCTGGTTTGGGTGTTTGGGTGTATCTTTGGTTTTCCCCCCCGATTCAAATTGGAGGACCATGGTCACCCCGGCTTCCTCACGGTCTATCGTCTTTTGGCCTTCCTGTGTCACATTGTGCGCTTTTTCACCCTTTATGTTCTTTTTGGCCCACATGTTTCGAACTGTGGAATCACACAACCCCCTCCAGGTTGGGTGGGCGGCTAGGTTCCCTTTTGCCCACCCCCAACCGTTGGTTGTCTCCTCTTGGGCGTCCTTTCCCTTTTTTTTTTTCCGTCCTGACAACTAAAGACTTCCCCCCTCCCATCACTGACCTTTTCCGTTTTTCCCCCGAGCGGTCCGGGAAGTTTTGGCTGTTTTCTTCACCACAAAAACCAACCCCCCAAAAACAAATACCACCCTATGGTCTAAGGAAACGGCTTCCGTTGATTCATCGACCTTTCTTTCCTCCAAACGGGGATTATCTCTCATTTTCCTCCAGGATCCGTTTTTTAAGCTTTTTTTTTTTGTGGGGGGGGGGGGGGGTTTTTTATGGGGGTTTTTTCTGTGGCTTTTTTCTATGTGGGTTTTTTACCTTCTTCCCCACCCGTCAACAGGCCGTGGTGTTCTTTCATCCCCCCCTATTTTTTGGCGGGGGTGTTTTGAACAAGGTCAGACAATCCTTGTCCCCGTTGTCTTAAAAACCTTGCGGTTTTTTTTCATGCTCTCTTGTTTTCCTCATTTTTTTATCAAGCGCTCGGTGGGGTGCACTATAAACCCCTTTTTTCGTTTTCTCTCAAGTATGTTCCATTCCCGGCCACTTAGACGGTGTGCCGTTGTGGAGGAAATTTCCTCGACTTTTTTGAACGTCCTTACCCTTCCTTTTTTCCCCGTTTTCACCTCTTGTCCATTAAATCTTGTACTGGTTATGTTCCCCGCGCGTCTCCAGTTATAACCCCTCAGGCTTTTTTGATTTAAGTTGTTTCTGGTAAGTTCCAGTGGCAACACTCCCTAAGTATCATTCTCCTGTTATGACGGCAACTTTCCCCTTTTTGGGAGCGTGTTTTTTTTGTGGGGGGGGGGCCCCCACCCACCGCGACCCCCTTCTCTGGGAACTTCTCCCCCTTGGTAGTTCCCACCTCCTCTTTTTTTTGTTTCCCCCTTTGGTTTTTTTCCCACACAGTGGGGTGAGTCCCCCTGTTGCCTATAAACCAATCCCCTTACATTTTAGATCTTAAGTCTGTCGACAAAATTTCTTCTTGGGTCCAAACCCACATCGCCTTTGGAATTATCCTTGCCCGGCACAGTGACCCCCCCCTTTTTTAATATTTGGTTTTGGTGCATGTTGGGGTGTGTGTAGTCCGGTGGTGAGTTGGGTGGGGCAGGGGGGGGACCGGGCCGGTGTTCGAGGATGTTAAACTTTTTGTGTTGTTAATTTAATTAGGTATTTTTTGGGTGGGGGTAGGGTGGGGGGGTTGTTGTTTGTGGGGGGCCCAACAACCCCCCAACCACCACTCGTCATTTATTACCATAGGTGAGTGTCCTTTTTTTTCAAAAACAAATCAACAAAAAGATTTTTTTTCTGGTCATTTTCTCTATCCCTCCTTTCCTTGTCCCTTGGGTGCCATTTTTCCCAGTGACGTTGGGGGTCGTCCACTCCCATTCCCCCCCCATTTGGGTTGTTTTTTTTTTGGTGTTTTTTGTGTGCCTTTGGCTTCTTTTTTTCCTTTTTTGTTTCAGGGGGCAACAAAAGTACCCCACTCCCAAGGACCCCCAATGGCTTACCTTTTTCTTTTCTCCCCCCCCCTGTTCCTTTTTGTTTCCCCCCCCCTTTTTCCCCTTCCCCCGGAATCTTCCCCCCCCCCTGACAACCCTCTCTACGAATTTAATCACCTGCTTTCGCCCCACCCCCTATTCCTTTTTTCTGCTCACCACCCCATTTCCCGTCCTTCTCTCCCCCCTCCCCCCCCACCCGCTTCCCTCCCCCCGCCCCCGTCTGCCCTTCCCTTCCCTCCTTACGCTACTCCTCCGATCTTTCTGTACCGCCCCCCCTCCCCTCCCTCCCCCCTTTCCCCCCCCCCCTGTTCCCCCATCCCCTCCCTCCTTTCCCCGAACCCGCTTCTCACTACCCTCCCCTTCCCTCTCTCGCCCCTACCCTCCCTTCCTCTATACTCCCTTCCCTCACCCCCTCTCCTGCCATTCCCTCTCTACCTCTAAATTTCACATACTCAATATTTCCCCCTACCTCTCACCCCCTTTCATCCTCCCCCCCCCTTTTTCACCCCTCTGTTCTTTTGCCCATCTCCCACTTCTTTCCCTCGACCCCCCTTCCCACCTACTCCACCCCATTCCCCCCTCCACCTCCCCCTCCACTCCCCTTTACCCTCCATCCTCTCTCCCCCTTCCTAGCTACACCTTATCTACCCCCCCCCCCCACCTACCCCCTATCTCCCACTCTCCCCTTTCCCCATCACCCCCCCACCAACATACCCTCCCTGCATCTGCCTTTAACAACCTCTACACTTCCCCCCTCTACCACGCTCGCCACACCCCACCCACCTACACCTTCCGCCCTCTCCCCACCTCCCCCACTTCCACCCTCTCCCTCTACCCATACCCTTATCCCACCTTTCCTCATCCCAAAGCGATCCCCTTTTCTCTAGTTGCCACACCTCCACCCTTATACTCTCCAGCCCGCACTATCTCCTCCGGCCCTTACCCCTACTTCCTTTCCCCTCCACCGTTTCTCATCAATTTTTCCGTATTCCCACATTGTCTATCCGCATTCCCTTCCTTTACTCCACTCCCTCTCCATCCTTCCCCTACCCCCTAGTCCTCTTACCTTTAATCCCCCCCCTCCCTACTCCGCCTTTCACCTTTGCTTCCTCTCTCTCATCCCTCCCATACCTTCACACTTTAACTTCCAACCAAAAAAAAACCACTGGGTGATTGTGTTTTGGTTGGTGTGAGGGGCTTGTTTTTTTTTTTTTTGGAACCTTTTCACACAGTACTTCTTGGCTTAAGTTGGTATTAACCTGGTTTAACCGGCCCCCCCCCCCCCCTTTTTCGTGTGGGGGTGACAACTGTGGGTGTTTGGGGGGGATGTGTTGGGATGTTTGGGGATTTGTGGCTGGTTTTTGGTTCTGTTTTGGGTTCCTGTTGGTTTTTTGCTCTTGGTTTCCCCAACGGGCTACTCCAAAGTTTGTTTTTTTTTTTGGTTTTTGCCGGTCCCAACCCTTTGTCCCCGAAGGTCCTGTTTTTCTCTGTTTTCGTTTTTCCTTTGCACAGTTTCTTTTTTTTTTTTAACTCTGACGCATTCTTTAGGACCCAGACGCAGGCATTTTTTTTTCTGTTTTTTTTGGTCAGTTGGGTCACCACATTCCACGTTCGTCTTGACGACCACTTTTGATTAGTTGTCTGGTTCCCCCCCGCGGTTTTGGGTTCGTGCTTTTTTGTGGTTTTTAAACCTTTAATTTGAAAGTTTTATTTTTTGGGGGGGTACGTGGGGGTAACGCGGGTCAGTTGTTCCCGCCCTTTTGTTCCCCCCCAAACCATTCTTTGAGTCCGAATGAGTAGTATTTCCCCGTGCCACGCCTCCGTTTAAATTTCCACACAGGTTTTTGTTTTTTTGATTTTTGAGTGTTTAGCTGACTTCCCCCAGTTTCGTGTGCGCCCCCCCCACAACCAGACCCCCCCCCTTTTGTGGGACGAGAGCCCCCCTGCGGTAATATGGGGCTCCTGGTGCTCGCTTCACCAACCCCGCGTGCGGGGCCCCCGGGTACCACTTCCCCAACCCCCTCTTTTGGGGGGGGAAGGCCCTTACACCCATTTACTGGCTTTCCCATGACTTTTTTGGTTTCCCGTCCCGTTTTTTTTTTTCCCGTGCCCCTCCTCCCCCCCGTTTTTTCCCCCCCTGGGGACCCTTTCCGTTTGGGTTTTCGCACAGGGTTTTTTCCACCCCCCTGGTGTTCCTTTTCCTTTGGTTGCCCCGTTTTTAGTATTTCTTTTTTTTCTGGAAAGGGGGTGGGGGGGTGGGGGGAACCTTATTTTCCCTGAAAAAATTTTTTTAGGTTCCCCCACTTCATTTTGCCTCATTCATCTGATTGAAGGTGAGTTCCTGAAATAAACATTGTTTTGTAACATAATTTTTATACAACCTTTTTGTTGGGTGTTGGTTGGCGACCAAAACGGTCCTGCCTTTCGGCCCAACCCTAGAATTCACCTCCCCCTTGCCAACCCTCTCCAAAAATGTACGGGCTTTTTCCCCCCCCCCCAACGGTACCTTTCCCCCCACAAACCAGCCGTTTCCTTTTTTGTTTACGTTTTTTTTCTCCACATTGTTGGGTCCTTGCGGTTTTTACCGCCGACCCCCGTCCGCCCTGCGTCGTCGTTGGTTGCGTGCTTGAAGTTCTGATCTCCTCATTTCCCCCTTTCAAAGGAATGTGGGTTGTGTCCCAGATGGGTTGGTGGGCCTCGTAACCCCTCTTTTTTAAACGTCTTGTCTTACCTCCCCCCCCAACGCGCCGGTCCGTTTGCCCGAACGTTTGCGTTGTTTCCACCCCACTTTAGTCGTTGGGGCGGTGGAGTGTGACCCCCCCGTGGGCGAAATTTTCCGATTTTTGACAACCAACGTCCCGGGCCGGGCCCCACCCTTCTCCGTTCATCAGTTCCCCCCCAGGGCCATAAATCTAACAACCTTGTTTCCACTGCGGTGATTTGGACTTTTTTTGCCACGGGACCCCGGTTGGGTCTTTTGCCCCCCCCCACTTGGAGGAATGACCACTACAACCCATGTTCACGCGATATGCCAAAATCCCCCCGCTTACCACCCCTTTTGGGTTTTTTCGCGCTCATTTTTTTTTGGGGGTTGTGTTGGGGGGGGGTTTTTTGCGGGGGGGGGCCCAGGGGGGTTTGGTTTTGCAACCCATCCCCCACCGCAGTTTGTGGGGGTCACCCTCTTCAGGTTCCCCCCCACAGCCCTTCTTTTGGGGGTTGTTTTTGGGTAAACGTTTTGACCGTTTTCACCTTTACTATGACAAAAAATTTGAGAGGGGTTGGAGGCGGGGGGGGGGGGGGTGTGTGGGTGGGTGTGTTTTGTGTAGATTCCTTGGTCGGTATTTATGCTGTGGTGTAATTGTCCAATTTGTCTCCTTCCGCTGTCTGGGGGGGGGGTGTGGTTGACGCCCCGGTTGGTGGGAGGGGGGGCTGGGGGTCGGGGGGTTTGGGCGGGTGGTTGGTGCGTTTTACTTTTTTCAGTTTCTTTCTTATTGGTTAAAGCTTTTAATGGAAACCCAACCCGTTGTCCAGGTCTAGATACTTTTTTCCGGGTTCAGGCACTTTGAGCATTTGGTAAAACCCAACTTTCTGTGGGAGGTGCCGGGTTTTGGAAAAAACCCTTTCCTTCACCTTGCCCAGGGGTTCACAAC